>Ga0315902_10007925_pt1 | contig 14430 bp, 28 predicted proteins | sample LakEriMetagenome_9_FD_203523 | JGI IMG/M metagenome (GOLD analysis project Ga0315902, IMG submission 203523) | Freshwater fungal communities from buoy surface, Lake Erie, Ohio, United States - Buoy 12 MA117 | ecosystem: Environmental > Aquatic > Freshwater > Lake > Lake biofilm | place: USA... | reverse complement strand
CGTCTCCAGAACCATCGGCTCCAGAGATGGCGTGCATCCACTGACCTTGTCGTCCTGCCTGGCTCGCTCCACGGGGTGGACCAGTTTTCGTGTCGCCTCCGGACCAGTTTTCGCTGTCGCCTGACAGTCCGGGAGGGGCCAAGGCCAGCGAACACCTCCACCCGCATCAGCAGCAGACCATCGCCATTCCACTGGCAGCCGGCGATGCGGTGGCCATAGCTGCCCACCTGGCTATTGCTGAAGGGATCACAGGCGGCCGGCAACACCGATCTGCGATCTGAGTGATCTCCCCAGCGTCCGGCACTACGCAGAAGATCTGCTGTGGGCTGCGGAGCCGATCGACAGCCTGGTACGCAACGCCGGCCTTCAGGACAGCGGCGTCAGCGAACCGCGCTGGTCGGCGCAGGGCTTGGAGCTCACGATTGCCGTGAACCACATGGCCCATCAGGTTTTTTTGCAGCGACTGCTGTCCCTGCTGCTGCGGAAGCAGGGCCAGTCCCTGCCAGTGCTCGCTTGGAGCCCAGGGCTGGTGATCCCGCGCAGCAGCGGCGGCTTCTTCCGCTACAGCCGAAGCCAGAACCCTTTCGGGCAGGCCTTGTTTGCGCTAGTCGCCCGCGACCTGCTGCGGCTGACCGAAACGCCACAGCGAGCCGGGGCCCTGCTGGCCGGCCTGGCCACGACCTCACAACCGGATCATGTTGGCTTTCAGTACTGCAGCAACCGGGTGCTGGGACCAGCCTGCTGCGGTTTGAGGCCGCCCAGCCCAGCGTGGAGGCCCGCGCCGATGACCTGGCCCATGAGCTCTGGACCCTCACCGCCCAAGCTGTTGCGAATGCAGGCGATAAACCCAGCGCTGGTGCGGCCACGTTCGGCAGGATGCGGGGTTGAGGAGCTCCATATCAGTCAAACGCACCAAAACCCGGAGTATTGGCTCCGGTCTTTGCCTGCTCAGCCGTGGTGCCCGCAAGGTCGTCGAAGCGAAGCTGTGCGTGTTTGCTGCGTGTTTGCTGCATAAGAACAGCATGATCGATTTCAGCTCAGAAGATCTATAATCGTGAGGCGCAGTTGACGGTGCTAGCACGTTGGGCCAAGTCACGAGTGGGAGATTCCGAAGGGTCCAATGCATTGAGTTCGCTAAGAGCGTGCTCCGCAGACGCACGTTCACCCACGCAGCGCGACCTTAATGCAATTAAGGTAAATAGTCCTAAATTTTTCTCTACCACCAATGTCAGTTCTCAATCGCTCGCTGCGCGCAGGCGTCGCTGCTCTATCTCTGAGCTTGTTGGCTTCAACAAGCGCTTTCGCAGGGGGTTCCACAATGCCCTCCAAGGACATCGTCGACACGGCTGTTTCTGCGGGCAGCTTCAAGACGCTCACAACTGCGCTCGAGGCAGCCGGGCTCGTCGAAACCCTTAAGGGGAAAGGCCCATTCACCGTTTTTGCCCCCACCGATGAGGCCTTCGCGAAACTGCCTGAAGGCACACTGAAGTCGCTGCTGATGCCTGCGAACAAACAGAAACTAAAGGCTATTCTTACTTATCATGTCGTGGCCGGCAATGTGAAAGCCGCCGATGTCATCAAGCTCTCGAGCGTGAAGACATTGAACGGTCAGTCGGTCACAATCAAGGTCGTAGGAGGCAAGGTTTTGATCAACGGGGCCACCGTCGTCAAGACTGACATTGCAGCGACGAACGGCACCATCCACGTGATAGACACCGTACTGATGCCAAAGTGATCTGCTGTTAAATGGATTGAAAGGGTTCCGCGCCTGGCCGCGGTACCCCAACGTACAGTCATGGACAATCGGAGATTGATCTTCGGTACAGGCAAAGCTGGCCCGATCTTTGTGAACGGCCTCAGTCGTCATGGCTTGAATCACCGAGAATGGCACTGTCATCGAGCGGCAATCTGATGGTGGGCAAGGCCTACACCGCCCTGTTGGGCTTGGAGCCCGGCGATGAGTTCGAGATCAAGCTCGGCCGCAAGCAGATCCAGCTGCTGCCCCTTGGTACTGCGGAAGAGGAGGACACAGCCGAGGCGGCGTGATTGGGGTTGAGCCCTAGCTCGTTTGCATAGGCACGGGCTCCGCGGCGCGCTTCTATTCAGGCCTCAGATAGCTCATCGCGCGGACCAGCAGGGCTGTTGACAGACCTTCCCCATCCCGCACGGATGGCTGATGCTGGGACCACCGCCCAAGGAGAAGCGCCGCCGTGCCCGGATTCCACATCACCACCCAGGACGATCTGCCCGGGCCCGATGGGGATGAAGCCCTATGGGCTGTTCGTCAACGAGACGGAGTACGGCAACCGCCGCTTCCTGCGCACCAACGTCCATCCGGCCATTAGGGGCCTGAAAAGGATTCAGCAGACGCACGCCGCAACCGGCGAAGTCATCGGTGTTGCGCGTCACCACGGTGAGGTCATGCAGCAGGGCGATGGCGGCGATCTGCTTGTCGATGGCGTTGTGGGGATTGGGCACCCGCAATCGCCCCCAGATCTGGGCCGCATCGCCATCGAGGTCCAGCACCCGATCGCCGTAGGTCTCCAACACATCAATGAGCCACTGCTCCAGCAGTTCGGCTTGCGGGTGATCACCCCGGTGGCGGATCAACTCCACGCCGCGGCGCAGCTCACCGATGGTGACCGCAGCAAGAAAGAGCGGGGTGTCGTCGCGGGCGGCGGCAGCCCAGAAGCTCTGCACACCCGCGTCAGCGCGGCGTCCTTTGCGCGCCTCGCTGATCACGTTGGTGTCAATCAAAAACATCAGCGGCCACCGCTGGCTCGTCCTGGCGCTGGAAATCAGCATCCACGCCCACATCCGGCATGGCCGCCAGCGAGTCCGCCAGGTTGCGCCGCGGTGGGCTCAGCAACGCAGCGGCCAGGATCGCCCGTAGCTCGGATTCCTGGCTGCGGCCATGGGCCCCGGCCCGCTTCTTGAGTGCCTGCAGGAGAGCGTCATCGACACCCCGCACCAACAGGTCAGCCATGGCGTCACCTCAGCGCTGATAGCAATGCTATCGACTCTTGGCTGTCTGGTCAGGCCAGCCGGTGAAAGAGCTCTTGGTTCTTGCTGAGAACGCGATCCGCAGCGGCCTGAAAATCAACCGTTTGCCGAGAAACCAGATCCCGCACTGCTGCAGAAGCGAGATCGGCCTCACTGACATGGAGACGCCGTGCTGTTTCGCTCAGGGCTTGGGGCTGCTGGTCACTGAGCTCGATTGCGATTCCCACGGGCGCTCCCCACCTAGAGGACTAATGACACCCAGGTTGGCACCCCCGTTCGCGGATGGCTTGCAGCGGAATGGTCGATACTTCGGGAAGGGCTTGCTCCGGGCCTCTCCAGACTGAGGCCCTCCTGCCGTCGGGCCTCCGCCGGGTTCGGTCCCGTCGCTGCGCCGCTCTCGGCGCCGATCACCATGGCCATCCAGTCCACTGGCTTTTCTGCTGCCGCCTCACCGTTCTGCCGGCCAGAAGAGGATCCATTTCTGCTGCTGGAGTCCTGCGGCAAGGCCATTGAAGGCATCCTGCGGGGTCATGCCGGCCGGCCGCTGCGGCGCACCTGGATCCAGCACCCCTATGGAGAAGAGGAGCTCACGCTGCTGGAGGAGGATGTGCTGCCGGCCTTCCAGCGCTGCATGTCGCGGGTGGAGGAGATCGATCAGGCGCTGCAGCTGGAGCAGGAGCTGGAGATTCGGCAGCACCTGCTGGCGGCTGAGCGTGAGCAGCAGGAGCTGATGGCCGAGGCCGGGGTGGCCGGCATGGGCTACTGAGGCCCTGCTGGGGGCTCGTTTGGGGTCTGGCCGAGCAGCCAGGCCCGGGGGAGTCCCCGGCAACCGGTCTCGGTTGTTGGCAGCCGAACAGCCACCGGGGACTGGGCTGCTCCGCCTCTCGCGCCTGCTCGGCTCCGCGGCTCAGGCCAAGGGATGAACAGCCACCAGGCGGGCCGGGCTGAATCAGGGACGAGATAGCTGGGGGGCTGCAGGGCGGGCAAGCAGGAAGCCGTTCCGCGGCAGCCGCATCAGTCCTGACGGGAGCAGCTGGCCAGTCTTCGATCCCAGGAGAGCCAGCACCTCTGGTCGCCTGGCGCGGTGAGAAATCAGGGCGGCACTTGCACGGTTACCACTGGAGGCTGGCTGGCCGGGCGGAGCGAAATCCCTCCGCAGCATGCCCCTGCGGCTCGCGGTGTTCTCCGCTCCATCCCAGCCATGGCCATTCCCCAAGGCCCCGTCTGTGAAGTCCGCCTGCTTGAGGTTCACCGCTATCAGCTCGGCGTTCAGAAGCTCGGCACCACCCCCTGTGAGGTCGAGTTCTTGGGCCGCCGCGGCAAGCCCGTCAAAAAGATGCGGCTGATCCCTGCCGAGAAGGCGTTCGCCTTTGCCCGCAAGCTGCAGGGCACCCCCGGCTACACCGTCTCGGTCTGCTGAGCCTGGGGCTCAGGCCCGGCTGCCGGTTGGTGGCTGGGCTTTGAGCAGTGGGCCCAATAGCAGCAATCAGGTTACTTGGTCGATAGCGACATGCCGAAGAGATAAACGATGTGCATTATGCAAATAGACCGATCTACCAACAAACAATTTACACTTGATCGGCGTTGCCGATTTAACGCCACGATAGGTGCTTGATCTGTCTTCGCGACTCAACAGAGTTGCTGCTTCGCTGTATCAGTTCGCATAGCCAATGGATGATGCACTCATTTTAGGCATCAGTATCCGAGTGTCATTACTAACGGGCTGATGAACTTTAAGTTCTTCGCTCAAGGAGCAATCGATTTCACAGGCCCCAAGGGCTGTGTTTGAGGACTAACCATGGGTCCTAGAGTGGATGGCGCAGCACTTTCGACGGCCTTGATGTCTTCAATCGTTCGCGTCTGATTCATCCCTAACCCAGTAACTGCAGCTAGTTCATTGACAAGGCTTTTGACGGGTTTGTCATTTTTAAACTCAAATTGCATAGAGACTTGCCTGCCATTTGCGTCATATCCGTTAATGAAGAAATTGTACTGGTGGTTTTTCGCAAAGAAACCAAGCAGGCCAATTCCGCCGAAAAGTATAGTTGTCGCAACTCCTGTGCCAACCGAGGTTTTGCTTTCACCCGAATTGCCCCAGTAGGTTACTCTTTGGGGAGGAATAGTGCCGAATGGAGATATAATTCCTGACGGGGACACCGAAACAGTACACTTGGTGCCGCCACATAGTGCTTCGTACTGGCCTGCAGCAGCTGCCAAAGGGAATCCAACATGGAGGCCGGCGATGATGAAGAATATCGATGCACCCAGAGAAGAGCGCGTAGTTTTGTAGCTAAAGATACTCACCGGGGCTGGATCTTGGGCGCACAAGCCTAGCATCTTATTTTACGTTTGCATCAGCTGGATGGTGGATTGGAGCTGCTATTTGGGCTACACGGCGAACCGTGATGCTGAATCGTTACGCCGTCAGGGCAATGGCCCGGTCCCTGTCGTCGGTGCTCATCACCCGATTCACCTTGGGGCGATGGCGGAACAGATCCTCCGGCTCGTACTTGGAGGGCACCAGCACCAATCGGCCGTGCCGGTCGATGGAGGCCTGCAAACGGGCTCCCGGTGCCAGGCCGAGCGCATCTCCCAACTGCCGCGGAAGCGTCAGCTGTCCCTTGCTGGTGAGCGTCACGGTGGCCATGGATCAAATGCAAGGCGGTTCGCCTTACCGAGCAGGGCGCAGCCAATGGCGGTAGCTGCTTGCTGCCGGCGGGCCCGGGCTTTGGAGCGAGCAGTGCCGAACTGGGGGCTGGAACCGTCGCGGCGCCGGCGCACCCAGGTTCCCTTCCTGATCAGGCGGGCGTCCTGGGGGTTGGCGCGGCGGGCGGCCAGGATCACCCCATAGCCCTTCTTGTGTCAGGGCTGGGCACGGGAGCGGGCCTGGCTGGCGCTGGCGGCCGGCACCACCATGGCGGTGGATCGGTTACGCCAGAACACCAGGTACCAGGCCATCGCTCTGCGGAGGGTTGATCAGCGCCGCGGTGCAGCCGCACGGGGGGTGGTGTCCTTGACGGCCTCCAGGTAGAGCTCGGCGGTGCTCAGCGTCTGCAGATTCACCGCTCCGCCGTGCTCATGGCCCGTTTCAGGCACAGCAGCGGAATAGAGGCCGCTGCGCTGCTGGAACAGGAAGCTGTAGACCGGGTGGCGGCGCAGCTCCTCCATGTAGTCGCCATCGCTCAGGGCGACGCCGTCGGCGGTGAGGGGCTGGCCTTTGCCGTCCACGGGCAGCAGCCGCTCGCGGCCATCTTCCTCCCCCAGCTGGAAGTGGCCGCCGCACAGCGTCACGAAGGTGTTAAAGAACGTCCCCCGTTCATCACCGCCGACGCGACCTTCCGCTTCTGAGAAGAGGCGCTCCATCAAGCGCTCCTTGCGCAGGTTCTGCACCTGGGAGCGGGCCTCGTCCCGTTCCTTTTCGACACTGCGCACACGGCGCAGGTTGGCCTCGTTGAGCTGGCGTTCGCGCTCGCCCACCTGGCGCTCGAACTCCTCGCGCTTGCGCTCGGCGTCCTGCAGGCGGGCGTACTCGTCGGGGTTGATCTCCGAGAACCGCGACAGCTGGGCGCGGGCCTTGCGCAGCTCCTTTTCCAGCTGGTTGCTGCGGCGGCGTTCGGCGCGCAGGGGATCAGCAGTGCTGGAGGTGGCAGCGGGGGGATCGTCGTTGTCGCCGCTGCCGCTGGCACCAGGGTCCTGGGAGAGGGAGAGATCGAGAGTGTCGTCGCCGGCAGAGCCGCCGTCAAGGCTGCTGGCCTCGTCGTCGTCCTCGTCAAGGGAGTCGAGATCAGCGGCTGGTGGAGCAGTGGCGCCCGCAGGGCCCTGGTTGGGCTGCTGCTGGTGCTGGCGGAAAACCTGCCAGGGAGCGGCAGGGGCCTGGGGCTCTGGAGCAATGCCGCTGTTGGTGCGGCTGGATTGAGAAAGGAAGAAAGAGGGCATCACCCATCACGGCTGTGGTGCTGCGGGCGCCCCGTCCGGGCTGCGCTCGCATCTCCTGTTGCCATGGGCCCAGGTGTCAGGCCGGAGGGATGCTGGGCTGATCCGCTACGAGACGCAGCACCTCGATCGGTGCCTGGGAGAGCTGGAAGGCGCGGTCATTGGTGAGCAGCGCATCGCAGCCCCAGTGCACAGCAGCAGCCAGATGGATTGCATCCGCCGTCTGCAGCCGGGTGGAGGCTCGCAGCTCGGCCGCCTGTTCCATCACTTCCGGATGGAGGGGCACCACGCTGCAGTCGGAGAAGAAGCTGCGGAACGCCAGCAGGCGGATCTGATCAGCCGTGCGCAAGGGACCCACCAGACATTCCATGCGCACCAGATCGCTGATCACCCAATCAGAATCGCCGAAGCCCTCCAGCTGCTGCAGGGTGTGGCGCCGAAGCTGCTCAGACCCATCAAGGGCATAGATCAGCACGCATGAATCGAGGTAGAGCCGCATGCCTCAGCGCCAGCCGGCCCGCTCGTGCTCCAGTGCGGCGTCGATCTGCTCCTGGCTGAGGCCCTCGGCTGCGGGGATGGCGGCCTGGAGGTCCAAGAGCTTGGCCAGCAGCCTGCGGCCTGTTGGTGCGGTCTCATCGGCAGGGGTGATCGCCACGGTCACACGACCGGTGGGAGTTCCAGCCGGCAGCTGAAGGGTCCGGTCCTCCCTGATCTCAGCCGTGAAGGAGAAAGGTCCCATCAGCGCTGCCTGGATCAAACCAAGCTAAGGGCAGCATCAACATCCGCACGGTCTGTGGGGACGCTGGCCAGAGCAGGCGAGACCACCAGCCTTCCCATGGCTGCAGCAATGCCAGTGTGCCGTTGTACCGGATTTTCCAGCACATCAAGCTGGCGCTGATCTCCCTGGCTCCGATCGGCATGCAGGTGGTGCCGGTGCGCCGCTGAACGCCACCCCAGCGGCGCGCTGGCGAAGTGGCTTGGCGAGCGGACCGCAAGCGTGAAAAGCCAGTACGGTCTTGCCCCCTCTCTGGCAGAGCAGCGGCCATGGACTCCACCACTCCGCTCCGCGGCGCTCGGCTGCTGGTGTTCCACCCGCGCCAGCTGGAGGACGCCCAGGACCTGATCCGTGCCGTGAAGGCCAATCAGACGGTGGTGCTCAATGCAAGCGGCGCCGACGCCGGGGAGGCCCAGCGGCTGATCGATTTCGCCTGCGGCGGCATGGAGGCGATCGACGGCCAGACCCACCGCATCGATGCCGAGACGTTCCTGTTCACACCGGCCCGGGGGCGGGTGGAGCACTGGCCGCTGGCGGCCTGAGGACTTCGCCGGCTCTCAGCTCAGAGACTCCACGCCCTCCTCAGCAGCAGCAGACGCCGAACGCCGGGCCGGCAAGTAGACCCACTCCCCCGCCGGCAGTGCCGTGGAGGGCAGATACCCCGGCACCAGTAAATGCATTCTAGCCGGGAGGGGGGGGTTGAGCGGTAGACGGGCAGCAGCAGCGTGGTGCCGGCCGCCAGCGGCTCAGTGCTGGGCCAGCTGCTCAGCTCCGCGTTGAACTGGCGCAGCAGGGAGAGGCTGAGGTTCTGCTCGGCCGCCACGCTGCTCAAGGTCTCACCCTCACGGGTGACGTAGGGCTGGCTCTGCTCCAGCACCGGATTGAGGCTGCGCAGCTTGCTTTCGGTGGTGCCGTAGCGCTCGGCGATCAGGTTCAACGTGTCGCCATCCCGGAGCACCAGCACGCTGTGGGGCCTGAGCACCAGCTGGATCGCTTCCCCCAACAGCGGCTGCACCAATAAACCGATGCCACCGGGACCGTAGTCCGCCCCGAAGTGCATCACCTGGCAGCCGGCGAACTGGGCCCGGCCACCTGACGGCAGTCCGCCTTCGGGCTGGAGCAGGGCCAGGTCCCCGAGCCACATCACCCCCTGGCAGGGGGCCTGCACCGTTCCCAGCAGCGTTGGATCCCACGGCAGCGGCGCCTCGTCGCGGAAGCCTGGGGTGGCCCAGGCCTGTTCAGCCGCCAGCCAATCAAAGGTGTTGCTGGTGCTCACCGGCAGGATCGCCGCCCGGCAGAGGTAGCCACGCAGCAGCACATCCCCAGGGTCGGTGAGGGCGGTGTCGTTGTAGCCGCTGACGATGCCGCCCTGCTCCAGGAAGCAGTCGATCACATGCCGGCGGATGGGGACCGGGTTGCGGCTCTCGGGGCGGTCCACCTCAAACAGGCAGAGGCGGGCATTGGCGTAGGGCTGCAAGGCCAGCCATAGAGGCGCGGCCGCCGCGGGCTGAGCCACCTGGCTGTCGATCGCCGGGGCGGCTGCAGGCAGGAACACCAGCTGGCCCCAGAGCGGCGCACCCCGCAGGGGGTTGAGGCCCTGGTTCAGCGGTGAGAGGGGCTGATCCATCGCTCAGCCCCGCACCAGCGATCCCCGGAAGGGGTCGGGGTTGCACTGGCGCCAGTTCTGCAGGCGCGGCAGCAGCAGTGCCAGTTGGCCGATGCCCGGCACCTCCCGCAGGCGTTCGGGGGCCTGCTCGATTACCTCGAACACCTCCGCCCCGAAGGCGCTCACCAGCTTGCTGGCATAGATCGGGCCGATGCCGCGGATCATCCCCGAGCCCAGGTACTTCTCGATTCCCTCGGCCGTGGTGGGCGGCGAGGAGCGCAGGAAGGCCGCCTTGAACTGCTGGCCGTGCTCCCGGCTGTTCACCCACACCCCACTCACCGTCACCAGGTCGCGGTGACCGCGGGCCTTGATGCGCAGCACGCAGAAGCCGTTGGCCGGGTTGCGGAAGGTGACCCGCTCGATCGAGCCAGCCAGCACTTCCGTCGGCTCGCCGGCGCCGGGCTGGCCGCTGCTGCTGCCGTTCTGCTGGCTGCGCTCAGCCGGGCTGGCCATCGGCCAAGGCCTCCGCACCGCTCTCCTCCTCGATGCGGTAGTACTCCCGCACATCCGAGCAGCACAGGTCGCCGTAGTAGCGCTCCAGCACGGCATAGGCCGCGTCGTACGTGGCAAACGACTGGCCGGCGATGGTGTCCGGCTGGCCGTCGTCCCTGACGATGCGGTAACGGGTCATCACAGCTGCCGGACTCGGTAGGACCAGTGTCTCAGCGGCTGAACAGGGGCTGCTGCAACGGGGGCAGGCGTCGGGGAGCAGGTCGCCACCAGGCCGGCGCACACCCACCGCATCCCTCGGCCACCGCCACCGCCCGGCGCCTATTCCCGCTGGTGGAGCGGGAGGATCTGATCCAGGTGGCCCGAGAAGCCCTGGTGCGTTCCGCTCTCCGCTGCAGGGCCGGCGAGCCCGCTGGGCCCTATCTGCGCCGCTGCATCAGCGGGGCCCTGCAGCACCACCTGCGCGATCGAGTGCGGCTGGTGCGCATCTCCCGCCGCGAGCACGAGAAGGGCACCTGCCCGCTCGGCCACATCAGCCTCGATGCCACAGCCGATGCCACAGCCGATGGCGAGCCCTGCCTGCTCGATCAGCTGGCAGCACCAGAGGCCGAGCCGGCCATCAGCGAAGCCATGAATGGCCTGGCGCTGGAGCAGTTGGTGGAGCAGCTGCCGGCGGCCCAGGCCACAGCCCTGCGGCTCACCGTCCTCGAGGGCCTCTCGATCCGGCAGGCCGCCGAGCGGCTGGAGATCAGCTGCATGTCCGTGCAGCGGGCCCAGAAGAAGGCCATCGCAGCCCTGCGCCAACAGCTCGCAGGTGGGGGCTGAGGCCCCTCACTCAGCTCTGCTGGAACACCAACGTGGAGAGCGGCCACCAGCCGCTGCCGCCGTCGTCGTACGCCAGCTCCACCAGCGGATCGCTGTCGCTGAATTCGGGCGCCCAGGTTCAGCACGGTGGCGCCGGTCTCTGGGCTGATCCGATCGCGCCAGCAACGCGCTCCAACGGCAGGCATGGGTGCAGAGGTTGTGCTCATGGCTCAGGGGCTCACCATCACCCGGTTGCCAGCGCCGCTGTTGCTCACGGCTGCGAACTGACTGCGCTGGGGTGACCAGCAGATCGACCAACAGCCGGTACTGGCTGGGGTGCTGCGCAAGGTCCAGGTGAGGCCATCGGCGCTGGTCATGATCCGGTTGCCGCTGGTGCTCACCGCCACCAACAGTGGCCTGCCCGCCAGGCTGCTGTACTGCGTGCCCGTGATATCTGGACCAGTTTTCGCTTTCGCCTGACATGCCTGAGGCGAAGCTGAGATTCAGGCCTCGTTCAGCAGGCCCAGCGCTTCCATCACCTGGAGGCGGATGCCGCCCAGCCGGGTCCAGGCCCGCACCGCATCCGCTCTGCTCCGGTAGGGGCGCCAGTCGTCCTCAGCCATGCGACGCTGGAAATGGGCAGCCACACGCTGGGCAACGGCGACATCGCTTGGCCTGGCCAATCGCAGCGTTGTCCCCTCGATCACCACTTCAGCAGGCATGGCGTCGGGGAGAGATCAGGAACTGGCCAGGCTCATTCTCTGTCCCCGCCCAGCCCCTCTCAGGCCAGGATCGGGAAACACCCCTTCAGTCTATTTACCAGAATCTGCACCGCCACCGCAGTGATCAACAGCCCCATCAAGCGCTGCAGCACCCGTTCGCGGGTCTTACCCAGCCAGCCACGCAGCCGCGGCGTGAACTGCAGGAACAGGTAGAGCCCCATAGCCATGGCGCCGATCACCAGGCTCAGCAGCAGTGAGATCGTGCCGGGGCCTGCCATCAACGGCACCCCGATCGGCACAATCGCCGCTGCCGGATCATCAGCCAAGCCACTTCCCAGCAGCGCCGGCCGCACCTCCAGCAACCTCAACCCCAACGGCAGCAGGATCAGGCCACCAGCAGGACGCCTAGGTAAGTGAGCACCGCCATACGACTGATGCGCCGCAGTCGGGAACCGCTTCCGGCGCCGGCCTTGCCCACAACGCTGAGCAACCCCACCGGGTCACTCAGCGCCAGCAGACCCACCGCCAGCGTGGACAGGCTCATGGCGATGGCGGGGTGATGCCCAGCGCCTGGGCGCCAAAGTGCCGCGTCATGTCGGTCTGCAGATGCCAGGCCGTCAGCAATGTTTTGGCGATGCGCCTGAGCTCGGCCACGTCATTACAGGCATCGATGGCTCTGGCCTGGGTCTCAACAACGAATTGGCGACTGAGATCCTGATCCAGCATGGTTCCGATGCACTGTTACAAAACGTTAAGCGGTGGACAAGTGAGGCGCGGCCGGTTTCCCGCACGGTTCCATCCACCTGTGTTGCTGGCTTCGCTCACACCAGCGGGCTACCAGAGAGCTGCAGCCGCCTGGGCTGGCGCGTTCACCGGCAACGTGGACACCAACAGCTCAGGACAAAGATTTTGCGATTGGAGGATGGCAGACAAATTGAGTTGATCCTCCAAAAGGCAGGCATGCCCACTATCCGGAAGCTGAACGATTGTGGCGTTTGGAAGAAAGCCTGCCAATCGCTTCGCTTCGCGTTGGGAAGGCAGGAGTCGATCCGCCTCTGAGGCCAGGATTAAAACAGGCTGACGAACGCGATCAAGGGGCAGATCCTCCAGGCGGAACTGTCTGAGCAATGTCAATCTCCAGGCAGCGCTTTGCGGCTTCACAGCCTGCATGGCAGCTAGCAGCTGAAGCCGTGTTGGCCTGCTGACCCGATGGGTTGCAATCAGAAGATTGCACAGACTAAGGGCGGAGAGATGGTATATCGGTGCGGGCAACAGCTGAGTTACAGAGCTGCAGGCACTGATCCATGGTTGACGCTGTGCTGATGAGGCGGGGTTGACCAGAATCAACTGATCACACAGCTTCGGAAAGCGTGTGATCAGTCTCAACGCCAAACAACCACCAAACGATTCGCCACAAATTGTGGTCGTGCGCCCAGGATGCCGTTGCTGCTCCATCTGGATCAGAGCGGCGACCTGCTCGGTCAGCTCGTCCCAACCTTTGAGGTCGTCTGGGGGGATGGATAAACAGCGAATGTCAAAGCCAGAGCTGAGTCCGGCAATCTGTGGTTGCAGCAACGCACCACTGCCGTCCATGCCCGGCAAAAAGACAAACAGCGGCCGAGACAGTGTCGCCGGTGTGCAAGCGGTGAGCCGCAAAGTCCTGAAGGTGGTGATCATGATCTACGAGTGCTCATCAGCATCATTGGGCTAACATTTCAGCAATTTGACTCCTACAGTTTTGGGTGATTTCTCTGGCTACAGTGGCGCCGCTGCTGCCACGATACCGAGATCTCCAACTCTCATCAATCAGCAGAGGATGGCCAAAGAGAACATCAACATGCCGGTAGAGGATTGCCGAATGCCAACCACCACTTTGAAACAGTGCTTCCGATGGATCGAAGCGCCGAAACAAGGCAAGCGGAGCAAGCCTTCCCTGCTTTTCCTCCCTTGAAGCAATCGCAACCGGCAGGATCGCCAGGCCATCCACAGGCACCCTCAGGGCAAGATGCGCAAAACCCCTGTGGAATGGGCTGAGCTGCTGGGGGGCGTTGACCCTCACCATCGGATCCGCACCCTCAGGAAACACGCCCACCACCTGATTCGCTTGCAGAAACCCGGCCGCCTGCCGGAAGAACGACGACTGCTTTCCCTGATCAGCCTCGAGTGGGAAGGCACCCATCAGCGCAACTGCCTGCTGCAGTAGCGGCACTTGACTCATGTAATAGTGACAGACAAATCGCACAGGGCGGCTGATCGCAGTCATCAGCAGGGGAGCATCAAACAGACTGCGGTGGTTGCTGACAATAAGAAGACTATTTTTGGTGGGTAATCGCTCAAGATTATGCAATGACACTGACATTCCTACGGCATCCAGCAGGCTGCGAGACAGTTGCAAGGGGTTGGAGTGTTTCATGCTTGCTGTCTTGCCACTCTCGGTGATGCGATCGGAGTGTGTTTGCTGAGTTGCCGCTTTGCTCAGGAAAACTGCAGGGTCGTCTGCGTGAGATAGTCTCGAACCAGGAGAAAGGTTGGAGCGAGCGTCAAGCCTGGCGAATCACCGCATAATCGGGCCGTCTTGCTTCAGGCTGTTCGGGCCAGGGAGGATCTGCGCCGCCGTCCCAGCGGTTCGATCCACTCGTTCAGCACCTGGCGGTGACGCTGCAGCTGCGGTGCGACCCGGCAGCCCAGCTGGATCTGCCCCTGGTCGAGCAGGCGGCCCAGCCGCTGCATCGCCGCCTGCTCAGCCCTGGTGAGGCGATCTTGCTGGCTCAGCAGCCAGTCGATCTCAGCCTGGGTGATCACCCCGGAGCTGAGGCTCTCAAGGAACAGCTCGCCAGTGGTCATCGATTTGTAACGAACTTGTCACATTCTGGTGGTTCGGCGGGGCTTCCGCGAGGCCCAAGGCCCAGAGCTGCCGCCCGGAAGCCCCACCATGACAGGGCTAGGCTGGATGCCCGCGGCGCTTCACACTCCTTAATGAAGCTTGCCATGATTTCTGAAAACGACCCCCCACCCCGTGTCCACGTCCACCCTGCTTGAGCTGTTCGGCGGCTTCATGGCCGCCTGTGTCGCCCTCT
>Ga0315902_10007922_pt1 | contig 14435 bp, 6 predicted proteins | sample LakEriMetagenome_9_FD_203523 | JGI IMG/M metagenome (GOLD analysis project Ga0315902, IMG submission 203523) | Freshwater fungal communities from buoy surface, Lake Erie, Ohio, United States - Buoy 12 MA117 | ecosystem: Environmental > Aquatic > Freshwater > Lake > Lake biofilm | place: USA... | reverse complement strand
GAAATTATATTTTTAAAAATCTCATAATAATATATAGTGATTTTTAAAAATGAATGATATACAAGTGCGGCACAGTGAAGTTTTTCGTCCGTTTTTTATTAGGCTCTTAAAAATAAATAATAACTATAACAAATCTATTTTTATGATGTTCTCTTTGGGATGGACGAAAAACTTCACTGTGCCGCACTTGTATTACTAAAACTAAGTAGTGGAACTACAGTAGAACCTCGCTATTAGCTCCACTATTCAGTCTTGGCAATATGTAGGTAATTATTACGTTCAAACCATAATATGGTTTGATTTTTTATAGATTATAATTTCATGGTGTTGGAGCTAATAACGAGGTTCTACGGTGTTGTAATTTAACAATCATTTAGAACATAATTTAATTTATCCATGATTATATGTTCCCGGTGCCGGTCATTCAACATTTTAACTCTAAAATGAAAATGTTTATCAAAAATATTATTTTGTTCGCATATTGTGAACATTGTAATGAGATTATATCTTTCTAAAACGTAAAAATCGAATCTCGGAGCAGGTATTATAGGAATATTTAATATTTCTAAGCTTTTTCCCAAAGAAACATCATCTATTAATGTATAGTCTAGGGTGTTACTGTCTATTATTTTATTTATTATATTTTTTGATATAATATAACCACAACCTGATGGAAATTTAATATTTTCAGGAGAATGTCCAATCATAGCACTTACACAGTTTATGTTATTTAATGACTTTATATATTCACATAATTTGTGATAATTGATCATTGTACTTATATTTGTTCTGAAAAAAAAGTCAACTTTGAGATTTGAAATACAATATTTAAATGATTCTACTGTTTTATGTAAAATTCCAGGAATGTAGCTTTCTGTTCCATTTACATAAATTGTATCATTACATAATGTCGTTTCTGTATATACGTTGCTACATCGTATAAAATACATATCAGTTTTATTTCTGAATTTATTCATTAGTTTTTTCCATATTTGTCGATTTAGATCATAAACTGGATTACTATCATCGTCTAAAATAAGTATAATAATATCAATCATTATATCATATATTGTATATCGTATATTTTATATATAAACTCAGATTTCTTAAAACATATAGCATAACCTCACTACAGTACAGTATAACCTCGTTAATAGCGACAGTAAATAGTAGTTATAGATTTTTAAATTAGCACTTAGTATGGTGTTATAAACTGATATTATAATATTATTATGGTGTTAATTTAGTGTCGCTATTAGAGAGGTTATACTGTAGGATTTAGATATAAATAACGTTTATCTTCATTTGACACAAATAAATCATTTAGTCGTTTTATACATATTTTTAAATAAGCGAAATTATCTAAATTATGTATATTATGATGAGTCATCGCAAGACTTAAATGATATAATGGTACATTGAGTGATGAACTATAAAACATATTAACATTTACATTTTCATCTGGTAGTAATATTACATTGTTATCTATAATGTTATAGTTCTTGAAACTTATAAAATTATTGTAATTATTAGTATTGAGAAAGTGAACAAAATTAGTATCTATGCAATCTCTAATTATATTTAATTTTGATATTAACCAATCAAATGGGTAACTTTCAGTCTTTAATCCACACATTTTTAATAGTGTTGTTGTAGTACATCTATATCCTAATGAAAAATATTTTACCATTTATAATATTTACTACAAGTTTGTTTTTGTGAACTACGACGCTAAAAAACGTCCGGTTACCTTGGTATGTCTCAGTGAATTATGGGAATCTTACAATTATGGTAGAGGACGTTTTTAACGGTCGTAGCTCACAAAAATGGACTTGTATATATTTTTATTTTATATCGAACGTATGCTCTTCAAAAAGGCGAAAAACACTAAAAAACAAAAAGAAACTATTCTCAAGACAATTTCAAAATTTCACTGTTATGCACTTGTACAGTATAACCTCGTTAATAGCGACAGTAAATAGTAGTTATAGATTTTTGAATTAGCACTGAGTATGGTATTATAAACTGATATTATAATATTATTATGGTGTTAATTTAGTGTCGCTATTAGAGAGGTTATACTGTAATTATTAACAAGTAAAGGTCGGATTGTGCCCCATTGGGTGAGCACTAATTTTTATTATACAGTACAACCCCGTTATTAGTTCAATCACCATAAAATTATAAATTACAAGTCTATTTTTGTGAGCTACGACCGTTAAAAACGTCCGAGACCATAAATGTAAAGTTTACATAATTCACTCAGACATACCATGGTAACCGGACGTTTTTTAGCGTCGTAGTTCACAAAAACACACTTGTATTAAAAATCACAGCATAATTTGGTAATGATTTTAAAATTAATGATATATTACTAAGACTGGGCATTGGAACTAATAACGAGGTTATACAGCAAACATTTTTTATAACGACACACCATTTTAAAAGGAAATCTATATACTGTTACTGAATTATGGTAATAATATCTGAGATATCTCAGATATTGACATGTCGTTATAGAAAAAGTTCAATGTACTGTAGTAAGGATAGTATGTATATAAACTAGATTATGATTTCAATTAACACTGAACAAAATAACTGAACCTAGACATCTTATCCGGTTTTATGATGTCTTATCACTAACTAAAATATTAATTTTTAAAACGCATTTTTAAATCCGACAGAATATTCTGGGATTATTTCTGTTATATATTTTAGTTTACAAATTATATAGTGAAATGTCAAGAGTAATTACATACTCCATTTACGGAAACAACCCATTTTACATCAATGGTGCTATAAATAATGCTAAATTAAAACCATACGGATCTACTTGGCAAACATGGTTTTATGTGTATGAAGATGTTTCTAAAGAAAATTTAGAAAAATTAAGCCATTACGCTGATAAAATAATAAAAATACCGTACAATTTTCCTATAAAACATGGTATGTTTTGGCGATTTTTAGCAATATGTGATGATAATGTTGAATGTATGCTAGTTAGGGATGTTGATAGCATGCCAACTGAACGTGAAATTAAATTTGTAAACGAATGGATAAAATCTGATAAATCTATACATATTATTAGAGACGCACCAACACATCAAATACCGTTTTTAGGTGGTATTTTCGGTTTTAAAAAACCGTTACCTTTTGATTTCCATACATTGCTTATGAATAATTCTCACTATTGGAACAATAATCATATTTACAATCGTGACCAACTTTTCCTAGCTCATGTAATATATCCCCTAACAACAAACAATAGATTAGTACACGATAGTTATAATCATTATGAATTGGATGGACATATCACTACTGACCGATCTGAACGGTTTATAGGGGAGAAAATATTAGAAAATGGTCGACCAGAAGGTTATGATATTTTAGAAAAAATGGAAAATAATTACATATATTTTCACTATGACCAAGTACCAGAATTTAGTTACAAATTTTATTATAATTTTATGGAACAATTACAAATAGCAAGAATATTACAAAAAACCTTAGTAATACCATTGGTTAAATACTATGATACAGTAGTTTCGCTAAATGCTGTTTTAGACTTATCAGAAGTTAACTCTCATTATGCTAAACTTATTAGTTTAGATGATTATATTAAATTAAATATTAGTGGTATTGGTTACAACACTACTAATAACACGATCAATACTACATTTGGAAATATTTTAATTAATGAAGTTATTAATACTGATATAAATGCATTTAATATTCTTAAAAATTTTAGGGAAAATAGCAATAGTATTTTAGCTAATTATATGCCAATGACTATGCCAAACTGGCACATGGAGGGATGTAAATTTTTAAACTATGATTTTGATTATTTCACAGTAAGAATGTCTATATTGAATAACAAGTCTAGTCAAAATTTAGCAAATGAATACGCAAAAAATAATAATATTCGCACTACAGACACTTTATATGTAAATAATAGTACAAACGTGGATGATACTATTAAAAATATTTTAGAACTTAAGTTAAAGAACAAAAATATAGGACAAATATTATTGGAAAATAATGATGATGTGATGGAAATATTAAAATCATTTAGATTACGTGTATTTGTAATTGATGACTATATTATTAGATCTCTCGTAGCAGCACAATGTAAATATCAATTACACGGTGGAAGTAATTATACTAATATGGACCTGTATGGTAGATGGATATTAGAAGAACGTAAACGTTATTATTTTAATAGTCATTATATAACTACAATGGAAGTGTTTAGTGATGTGTATTTTTATTAATTGTGCATTTTAGGTTATTGCGTAAATGCTATAAATTTTTATTTTTGTACCAAATTAACAATATAAAATAAAAACTAAATATTATTTTATGATGGTAAAATCTTAACTATTAAACCCAATGGATAAATTTGTAGACCTAGAATAGTCCTGCCTAAAATTATATCGTATTGTCTTTAACGGTTATATACACAAATGTCATATAACCAACTTTATTATGTTACTAATGCCAATAACTTATCAATGTCTACTATCCATGGAGAATTTAATTCATCATCCGTAAATAGGGGTACCCCCGTTTGTAGGGGCGTGTGACAAACGCCCTATCAAACGCCCCTACAAACGGGTATATTTAACAGTAAAAGTTATTTCTATTTAAAAAATAAATTTTATCAGGGCGTTTGTCACACGCCCCCCTACAAACGGGGGTACCCCTATTTACGGATGATAATATTTATCACGTTCAGTCTATAAAATTTATACAGTAGACCCTCGCTATTAGCTTTACTATTCAGTATTGATAATATATAAGTAATTATTACCCCTCAGATTATAATATGGTTTGCGTTTTTATAGTTTATAATTTCATGGTGTTGAAGCTAATAACGAGATTCTACTGTAGTATAAATTCCATAAATTTTAAACGGGTATAATATACCAAGGCTTAGTCCTCAATTGGGGACACGAAATTTTATTATGTTACGGACATTTATAATACCACTAATTTATGGTCTTAAATGACACAATAAAAAACGAGATGTATCCAATTTCAGCCAGCGTTCACCCATTAAGCGGATAAAGTTACACATTCCACGTAGCCATTTATTAATATCGCCCTTTTGCTAAATAAAACAGTCAAATTCTAAATACACAATATTAAGTTTTAAAATTTTTGTACTATAAATCCACTTGGATGTTTCTGGATGTAAAACATTCGGTGTATATGTCAAACCGCATTTGTGTATGTGATCGAAGATGCATAATATTTCAATCATATTTTCAAAATTAGCAGCAAAACATGCGTCTGGATAACTATCATCTGGTGGATATATATTGTGTTTTTGATTTTGTGCTACATACATATTATTTAAGTTTTCGGACATTTTTGTGTAGAAAGTATTAATACTTCCGTTGTATATATTTGCGTCTGGTCGTATAGTAATAACTAAATCAAACAAACATTTATGTGTATTACTATATTTTAGTAAACTCATAGCAGACTTCTTTAAAATAAACAGAGCTAATATAAAATTATATGTGGTCTTAGACCACGCATTTGTAGGATCAACAGTCATATGTCTACATCTAATTCTTTTATATATATCATCTTCCTCTTCTTTTGACGGTAAATCATATGTGTAAATAGAAATATTGTGCTCGTTAAATGTTTTTTTAAATTCATCCGTATTTTCATTTACCCAAGTAGTATATATGTACGTAAATTCATGATCACGGCTATATATTAAATTGTCTAATATATATTTAAATCGTTCAAGTTCATGCCGAGGCTGTCCTACTATATTTACACATATCTTCATTATATACATACACATAACATTAATTTTTAAATATATAGTAAACTGTAAAACATTTTTAGCAAACTGGTTTAAAATATTGTTAATCATCCGTCAATAGAGGTAGGGGCATTTCTGGGTCGTGCAGCATACACCCTACCTCTATTGATGTTAATAAGTAAACGCCTGATTGTCCTTAATTGGGACACTAAATTTTATTATGATGAGGGCATTTGTAATGATCACTAATTTATGGTCTATATTGCGACCATAAAAAAAACATGATAAAATCGGGTATTTTAGCCAGAGTTTACTTATTATAAGCGAATACTGTACTGCTGTTGTTTCAATTTAGAAATATAGTGTTTAATAATAAAATATGCCAGAAAATTACACTGTATGTTTTGATTTAGATGGAACATTAGTGAAAACAGATGATATATATTTTATTGTATGGAAAACAATATTACAACATTATAACATAAATTTAGACATTAATGTATATAACGATTATATATATGGTAATAGTGATGAATATGTAAAAAATGTATTGTTGAAAAACATAGATATATCTTTAAATGCGTTAAAAGAAGCAAAAGATAGTGAATTTATAAAACATATATCATCTATTAAAATTATTGATGGTTCTATAAATTTTATAGAAAAATTAAAAAATAAAAAATATAATGTATGTATTGTTACAAATTGCAACAAACTAGTAGCTGATACTATTATAGAATATATGAATATATCAAGTAATATAGATTTGTTGATCACATCGGATGATTGTCAGCTTAAAAAACCAGATCCGTATCCATATCAAAAAGCAATGCAATATTTTAATTCGTCACCAAGAAACACAATAATTTTTGAAGATTCTAAAACTGGATTATTAAGTGCTATAAACAGTAAAGCACACATCGTAGTTGGTATAACAAGTAATTATATGGAAGATGAACTACTTGATATCGGTGCTGATAGTACTATAGATGATTACAATAATGTTGATATAGATTATTTAGTTGAGAATAATAATAAAAATATTAACATTACTAAACATTTATCAAGTAAATATACAAATGTTATATTAGATACCAAATTAAAAGGTGGATTTATCGCTGACATATATAGCATCTCTGCTAAATATAATGGTAAGATAAAAAATATGGTATTTAAAATTCACTCACATAGCAAAACAGATTTAGAAAAAATGGCACAAAAATTAGATTTATACGAGCGTGAAAATTATTTTTATGATAGTATATCTAGATATATAAATATTCCAATACCAAAATTTTATGGGTTAGTTAAAGATGACAGTCTTTACAACGTTGGAATTTTATTAGAGAATATGAATTATAGGAACGGTTTCAAAATTGGGTTAAATCTAAATAGTGAATGTGTTGACGTATCACTACAAATATTAAAAAATATGGCTAAAATGCATTCTAAATTTTGGAATAAAGATTTATCTAGATCTTTTCCCAGATTACATAAAAACAACAGCGACATTTTTTCACCATTTATGTCTGATTTCATACAGTCAAAAAAAAATATATTTATAAATAAATGGAAAAATGTATTAACACCCTGTCAGATTAATAAGTGCAATGATATTATTGATAATTTCGATAATATACAACATTATTTATCAAATAACAATTTAACATTAGTTCATGGAGATATTAAATCCGCAAATATATATTTTGACACCATAAATAACAATACACCATATTTTATTGATTGGCAACATTGTGTTAATGGCAAAGGAGCACAAGATTTAGTATTTTTTTTAACAGAGAGTTTCAGTATTGAGAATATTAACAATTATAAAGACTTGTTTATTTTATATTATTATAGAAAACTTATAGATTTTGGCGTAACAAATTATACATATGATGAGCTATTAGAAGATGTGCGATATTCTATTAAATTTATACCAGTATTTACATCAATCTGGTTTGGATGTGTTAGTAGTGATGAATTAATTGACAAAAATTGGCCGTTTTTTTTTATACAAAAGGTATTTTATTTGTTGGATAATTTATAAATTTGATTTATATTTACATGCCGGCTAAAATGGTCCCAATTGGGAACAAAATATTATGGTCTCATATGTTACAATAATATTTATTTCATGTTGTTAGTCCACACCACCACAAGAATTACTGTTCCCAATTGGGAACAAGCCGGCGTTTATTCATTTAATACAGATAAGCTTCCGTACATTCTGCCGGATTTATAAATCTATATTTTAGACTAAATCAGGTGACGAGCGTGATAAATCTTAATATAAGTGCGTTTTTGTGAACTACGACGCTAAAAAACGTCCGGTTACCGTGTCATGAGGTACTAAAGTTCGGAAATCCTACATTTATGGTCTTGGACGTTTTTAACGGTCGTAATTTACCGTGCTAGATGAAACCATACGCAAAAAATGTAATAATTTCTCCTTACCTAGGCCTTTACAAATTTCTCAGTTGAGTTTTAATATTTTGTTTTTACTATCATAAAATAATATTTTGTTTTTATTTTATGGTGTTAATTTATAATTCCTACAAACTAACTGAGAAATATGTAAAGCCTTACTAAAATCCACTATATGGCCAATAGGGGACAAATTATTCAAATGAATTATTTTAGTGTAAATATATAAACACCTATATTTTCATCTACTGCTTCAACTGATTTAAATTGTTTCATTTCACTGAGCATGTTTACAACTAGCTCTCTATTACTATCTTCTGGATTAGCAATAACTTCCGAATACCATTTATCAGCAACTAATATAGCCATATCAATATTTATAGGATCATAAAAGAATATAGGGACATATTTACCAACTTTATCTATAGGTAATAGTAATACATGTACTATTTTTTTACTATTATGACGTCCAATATCTTTAAATAACTTGTGTGTATAATTAGATAGATAAACATATGGGTCTATATCTAACTCATAATTCTTAACTAAACTATTATATATTTGTGTTTGTAACTCTTTAACATTATCCGGTACATTATCAGATGGTTTTAATATAGGTTTATTTGTACTTCTATCTTTTTGTGCGTTATCTAATACATTTGAAACTGGTTTAGTATTTTTATTTTTTGGTGTATCATTTGGTATGTTTAAAAGTGGTTCGTTAAATTTTTGGGGCGCTCTACAATATTGACGCACATCACCACTTGCCCATAAACATGGAGTGTTACATTCAAAACGATCTCTACCAGCACATTTAGAATTAGCTCTCACACGTGATCTTCGTCTATCGCGTGATTTTCTCCTACGTGTTTCCATGGTTTCTAAAGTTTCATTACCAGATGGCTGTAATACACAGCTTTTTGACATACCTATTAAACACTTACCTGGTGTATCACTTGACTGGTCTCCAGTGTTTAAACAATTTCGTCTATTATATGACCGCCTAGATTTACCACTCTTAGACTTACCAGATTTTACTCTTATTTCCTTATATTTACAATACTCCTTTACCATTATATTATCTTATCATAAAAAAACTTATATAGTAATGTTCAATTAGTTTAAAATACAACAGTTTAAAATACAACAGTTTAAAATACAACAGTTTAAAATACAACAGTTTAAAATACAACAACTACGCAAAATAATTTTATGAATAAAAAAACACACTACTCTATACGTTTAATTAATATTAATTTAATTAAATTAAATTTGTACTTTGTTACCATGTATGCTTTATCACGTGTGATTATATAATTTATAGTGGTATATAAAACGTACTTAGATTTAACATTAATTAAGCGGATATGGTACATAATAAACTCTCTAAAGAGAGTTTATACTGTGCCAAACTTGTAGTTTATATTTAACTAGATGAATATTTATCATATGATAAATAGACCATTATCTATTTATTATATGGTCTCAATTACTATTATTAAATGCCTATCAGACGAAAACCAGGAGTTTTCCGGGTTCATATAATTTATCTAAAATTTATACACGGTATACAGTGTATATATTTTACATAGTATTACTATTTAAATTTATCCAAGTGATAGCCGTAAATAAACAGTAAATGTCAAAAAATAGTGATCTGGTGGTAGATAATTTCTACGTCTCAATTTATAACAGTTTATAGAATTAGTGGCTATCCAGCGGATAAAATATAGTAAATATTTTAATTATTTATAATGTTACTATAACAAATAATAAAAATGTAATGTAGACTAAATAATATTTCGCAAAATGCAAAATCCGCTGGATAGCCATTAGAAAATTATTTTATGGAAATTTGCCACATATTTCCTTACCAATGATTTATACAATTTCCACAATTCACTATATTTTTTATCACTATTGTAAAATTTATATACTAGTAACACCTCTCTAATACTATTAATAGTATTAGACAACTCACCACGTTCCGAAATATTTTCAGCTTTATCCATATTTTTTTGGTAAAATCTATCAAATGTATCACGATTTAATATACGCTTCCAAACATCATCTGATTGTCTATCATCCACTTTAATAATAGTAGTCTCATCATCTATATTACCATTTAATAAATACTTAGATGGTATACTATGCTCAGTGTTATAAATTTCATCACCACCATCTATTTCATAAGCTAATCCATATTTATTCAAAACTATTACCAGTCTATTCAACAATATTGGTGTCAATTTTTGTTTTACATAACCATATCTATTATTATTATACTTTTCTACTCGTGTATATCGCAATCCAATATTACTTATATCTGGTAGCTCACTATCTACTGATTTTATAACTATACTCCTACGTGATAAACCATTATTAATTATAAAAGCGAATATATCACTAAATTCACTTGGCATACAAGTTAGGATAATTCTATGGTCTAACATATAAATGTTTGAATATGGAAACTTACTAACCAACTTATTGCGATCTATATTTTGTGGGGAAATATCATAGTCTGCCACATCTACATATTTTACCCCATTTAAAATAGTATGTAAATCACCACTACATATAACTACATAGTTATTACTACTAGGGCGATTAATAATATAGCATCCCTTTACATTACCAGCTATACTAGTTTCCATTATTATATTATAGACGTTAAAATTCGTATCTAAACTATAAGTAGTATCAATATTCAGTTTTGATGCGTCCAATATAAAACGATTTCTATATAAGATATAGTCTAGCGCATTATTCCTAGTTGGTAATTCCTCCAACAGGAAACCATCTATCTTATCACGATAGTTAATATTTACTGTCGACACCACATATTCTTTATAATTTCTTAGTATATCTACTAAGGGTTTATAGTTAAAAGTTAAATAGTATTCCAAATTGTTAAGTGTTAGAGTATCACCCCATACACAAATCACACCATTTCTATTAGTATATTTTAATGACCATTTAGAGATAATATTTAATACCATAGTAATATCATGTGGTTTTATAACTATAAAACTATTAGATAGTGGTACATTTAATGCGTCTACACTAAGCAGTGAGTACTTATTAAAGTATGTGTCGGAAAGAATAGATAAAGTGGTACTATAGTCATAAAATACTTCATAATATCCATGTGATATTTCTATAAATGTATTTGCTGGTAAAGGTTTTAGTAATTGATCATAGAAAATACTAAGTGTCTTATTTATACTCTCATCATCTACAATACATTTACCAAACAATTCCAAATGTTTAGATGTACCTCTAAGTAAAATAATATGTGTATCTTTGTTTTCACTTACTACTGATATTTGATAATATTTAAACAAGTCTTTATATTTTTGAACATCACAACCCATTAATGTAGCATATGAACTTGGATTTAATACAACAGTTGTAGAAATTTTAGATGTTTTTGATGATGCTATTATCTTTAGTGTATCATTTAGTTTTAGATATAATTTAGCCAACTTTTCTAATTTAGTTAGATACCTACCATTTTTAGATTTACTAACACCATACCTACTCAACAAATTATTAACGGTTCTATCATCCAACATGGCATAGCTATGTTCACCCTCAAATTTATAATCCAATGTAAATCCATTCAATATAGCATTGGCTATATCTTTAAAATTCATACTATTAACATCACTATTAACATCACTATTAACATCACTATTAACATCACTATAACCCATTATTTTAAAAAATTGAACTAATTTTTCTGTTGTTTGACTATTTATTTTTAAAGTTGCCACAGATAATAAAACTAACTGTCTGGTTATATTATTAATATTATGCAAATCCATTTCCAAAAATTGACTATTACTAATAGATGGAAACATTCCTATATTTGTTTCCAAATCAGCATCAGTTAGACTTGATATAATATTATCAAGTGATACTACATTTTTTTTAATGTGTGTTAATATTTTGTAACAGTAGTCTATCTTATCAGTACTATTTAATTGTAGTGGATGTATCTCTAGTTTTTTGTAAATAGTGCTTAGGAAATCCAAATTATATTCGTATATATTTCTACCAAATAAATCACCATTACTAACAAATTGTGGATCTAATATTGCTCGTAAACGCTCATTTATAATATTAGTACTAATATAATCAAGTGACGTGTCAGATGTTAAAAGCTTATATAGATTATAGTGTGAGAGTATTTTAATTGTTAAATCCTTATATGCTTTTGTTTTAGCCAGTTCTTTAGTAACGAGTACATTAATACTATCAGATAATATTTCCAGTGGAACATCACCCATATTTTTATAGGAATTAATAGTACTCAACACATCTTCACCTAATACATCATCCGATAATAGATGGCTCGTATCTGTAAAACAATTGCCCTTGCCAGTCTCCGACATTTTAGAAAAATCTATAAAAGATTGTGCTATATATTTATAACTACCTATAGATGTTAGAAAATTAGTACACTTACCCAATATATTATTTATAGGTTTAGTACCATTTCTTGTAATAAATTTTGTAAATGATAGTACATTAGGATTTGCCAACAAAGTATTAAAATTAGTTATATCATCACTGGTTTCACTATATTTTAATAGACTAATTACTATGCTACTATAGTCGGTCTTAAACATCGTAATATAATCATCCGTTGTATAAATATAGTCATTGAATAATACAGATCGCAATGCCATTAATATAGACTGGTACTTTTCTATGTTAAATTTCTGTGGATTGCCATTTATCAATATTCTACCATCCATTCCAATAACAGCTATATTAATAGGTTCTATAATAGGCTCTATAATAGACTTTAAACGTATCTTTATTAAGTCTACTAAACATAGCAACAATGACAAGTGTTCTATAACCACTACTACTTTTCCATTTTCATCCAAATAAAGCTTAAAACCCATTCTACCTTTACAAATAATAGGAAAATAGGACATATATACTTTCGCATTTTCTGTATCAATGATAGGCATATCATATGGAGTGATTTCTGTAAAATCAGATATTTGTGTATAACTTTTTTCAAAGTTAGGAGGGAATGTAGCCGATAGTGTAAACTCCCTATTTAGTTCACGATTTTTAACCATCTCTATTGTCTCCTCCATAGCCAGTTCTACCACCACATCAGTATTTTTACTCAATATATAAGTACCACTATATATATCCGTTAGAGATCTCTTACCTAACTTATTAGGCACCATATTAAACGCCATTATATATTTTTCTAACATAGAAGCAAATAGACTAAACCCTCCTACAACTTCATCTATTGTAGTTGGATATTCAAATTGAGATGGCATGGTAAAATCTACATGTGCTAATCCAGATGATTTTTGTATGTCCATTAGTTGATATGCCTTATAATGGTGCAAAAACTCATGCCGTCTAACCAACTTATATGATACACTCTTACTATCCAGCTCATTATTTCTTAACCACTCAAATAGTCGCCTATGCTTATTATCTACACTATTACCTAAAAATATTTTATCATACACCAACGAGTTAAACACCACTCTTATACGCTGACCATTATTTAACCTACGCAATCTATAGCATGCCTGTACAAAGTCCCTATACACACACCCCGCACCTGTTATACATACCCCTACCCCCTTAACTGGTATTCTAGCATCTATACCAGTTATATGTTGTTGATCAAAATAATATAAGATACTATCACTCTCTATACCATCCCAAACACTAATAGCTGAGCTATGTATATTATACTGGTATCCAGTATGCGACCTATCCCAATATACTATACTAGTTAGTCGGGTAACGCCAGCCATACGTAGTGTACTAGATATACTAATATGGTCTACTCCAAGTAAGGTACCATTAATATCTATCAAAACACAGGTATCAGTAGCATTTTTAAAGTAGTGTTCTACTATTTGTGTTAGTAGGCTAGTTATACTAGTGTATGTTATTCCAGTTATTTCTAGGGTGGTTTGGGGTGTAAATACAGTGTTTATAGTAGCGGCCTGCCTTTCGGATACCATTTCTATTTCTAAGTCTCTGATTGGGTCTATCCATGGTATAATATTATCAGGTGTACCAGTATATCCTACACGCCTATTAAAGAATGTACTACTAAGTAGATCTATACCACATGCCATATTAACATCTGGATAGTAGGTTATATTTTTAAGACAGACTTTAGATATGAAGTCCCCAATGAGTACTGGACTAGTTACTAGTTTTACTA
>Ga0315902_10007921_pt1 | contig 14436 bp, 10 predicted proteins | sample LakEriMetagenome_9_FD_203523 | JGI IMG/M metagenome (GOLD analysis project Ga0315902, IMG submission 203523) | Freshwater fungal communities from buoy surface, Lake Erie, Ohio, United States - Buoy 12 MA117 | ecosystem: Environmental > Aquatic > Freshwater > Lake > Lake biofilm | place: USA... | reverse complement strand
GCACGGCTGGCGGAGCTGCTGCTCGAACGCAGCGGTTTCGATGACGGGCGCGTGTTCTTCACGCTGGGCGGCGCGGATGCCAACGAGAACGCCATCAAATTTGCCCGTCAGGCGAGCGGCAGGCCGCGTGGCTGGGTGATCACCCGTGACCGCTCTTATCACGGCGCGAGTTATGCGGCGATGGCGCTCTCGGGCGATTCACGCACCCGCACGCAGGTCGACCCCCAGGCGATGCGTGTGGATCACGCGCTTCCGCCGTATGCCTACCGGTGTCCTTTCGGTACAGACAGTGCAGAAGACTGCGCGCAGCGGGCCGCGGCACATGTGGGCGAGTTAATCGATGCGCACGCCGATGACGGCGTGGCCGCTGTGCTGATGGAGCCCAACGCCGGCACCAACGGGATCGTGGCACCGCCCGCCTACTGGCCCGCGTTGCGCGGTGTGACGCGCGAGAAAGGCGCCTATCTGATCGCAGACGAAGTGATGAGCGGTTTCGGCCGCTGCGGCGAGTGGTTCGCGTGGCAGCGCTATGGCGATGAGGGCAGGCCGGATCTGATGACCCTCGCCAAAGGCCTGACAGGCGCGCATCTGCCTCTGGGGGCCGTCGTGGTGTCGGGGGCAGTGTCCCGCATCCTCGAGCCGCAGATGCTGTTCACGGGCCTGACCTATTGCGGGCACCCGCTCTCCTGCGCGGCCGGCGCTGCGGCGCTCGAGGCCTATGCCGACGAAGGTCTGATCGAGCGCTCGCGCCGCCTTGGGGCGGTGCTGTTCGCCGAGTTGAAGCGCATGCAACAGCGCCACGCCGTGATCGGCGATGTACGCGGCGGGGAAGGGCTTTTCGCCGTGGTGGAGTTAGTCGCCGATCGCGATACCCGCGCGCCGCTCTCGCCCTGGCCCGAGATGCATCCCTCGCTGAAGACCCTGCTGTCAGAGGCCATGGCCGCCGGCGTGTCCTTCGCCACCCGGGGCAACCTGATCATCCTCGCGCCGCCGCTTGTGATCGGCGAGAACGAACTGGCCGATGCGCTCGCTTTGCTCGACCGTCTGCTCGCCCGCGTCGGCTGAACCCCTTACACGATTCCCGCAGGAGGAGCCTCCATGAGTTTCAAGCTGACCTACTCGACGATGTTCAATCCTCCCGAGGAGATGCACACCCGTTTCGATGCGGCGCTCGCCGCGGTGCGTGCGGGGCTCGGGCGCGAGCACGCGATGTTCGTCGACGGCGCGGAGGTGCAGACCGGCAGCTGGATCGAGAAGCGCAATCCCACTGACACCCGCGAGGTGCTGGGTCGCTTTGCCGAGGCATCGACGCAGGACGCCGCCCGTGCGATGGACGCAGCGCGCGCTGCGTGGCCCGCATGGCGCGCGATGCCCATGCAGGAGCGACTGGGGCTGCTGCGGCGAGCGGCGGCACTGGTGGAGGAGCGCGTTTACGAGCTCGGTGCTGCGGTTGCGCTCGAGGTGGGCAAGAACCGCATGGAAGCGCTGGGCGAGGTGCAGGAGGTCGCGGATTTCCTCACCGGTTATTGCGACGACTTCGAGCGCCACGGCGGCTTCGACAATGTGCTGCCCGATGATCCGCTCGCCGACTGGCGCTCGCACAACCGCTCGGTGATGCGGCCTTACGGTGTGTGGGTGGTGATCACGCCGTTCAACTTCCCCTTCGCACTGGCGGGCGGTCCCACGGCGGCTGCGCTCGTCACGGGCAACACGGTCGTCCTCAAGGGCTCAACGGATACGCCCTGGGCCGGACGCTTGCTCGCCGAGTGCCTGCGCGATGCGGGTATCCCGCGCGGCGTTTTCAATTACATCTGCGGCGGTGCGGCGGTGGGTTCCTCGCTGGTCGAGCATCCGCATCTGGGTGGCCTCACCTTCACCGGCTCCTACGCGGTGGGCATGGAAATACAACGCAAGCTCTACGGCCGGCGTTTCCCGCGGCCCTGCATCGCCGAGATGGGCGGCAAGAATGCCTGCATCGTTACCGCCTCGGGCGATGTCAGCCGCGCCGCGAGCGGCATCGTGAGATCGGCCTTCGGCATGGGCGGGCAGAAGTGCTCGGCGCTGTCGCGGCTGTATGTGCATAGCGATGTGGCGGACGAACTCCTGGCGGGCATCCGCACGCAGATGCAGGCGCTGCGCATCGGGGATCCCACGCAGCGTGAGAACTGGCTCGGGCCCGTGGTGAACGAGCGTGCTTATCGTCGTTTTGCGGAGTGTGCGAGACGGCTGCGCGAAGGTGGCAGTGTGTTGGCCGGCGGTGAACAGTTGCGCGAGGGCGGGATGGAGCACGGGTACTTCGTGCAGCCCACGCTGGCCGAGTTGCCGCAGGAACACGCGCTCTGGCGCGAAGAGATGTTCCTCCCGGTGCTCACCGTCTGCCGCGTCGACAGCAACGAGGAGGCCATGCGCCTCGCCAACGCCAGCGACTTCGGTCTGACCGCGGGCTTCTACGGCTCTGACAGCGAAGTCGCGTGGTTCCACGAAAACATCGAGGCGGGCGTCACGTACGCCAACCGCCCGCAGGGCGCCACCACGGGCGCATGGCCCGGCTACCAGCCCTTCGGCGGCTGGAAGGGGTCTGGCTCCACAGGCAAGGCCATCGCCTCGTTCTATTACCTGCCGCTGTACCTGCGCGAGCAGTCGCGCACCGTCGTGGAGTGAGGCATATGGAACTCCTGTCGCTGCGCGAGATGATCGCGCGCCACGTGAAGCCCGGGCAGATGCTCGCGCTGGAGGGTTTCACGCACCTCATACCCTTTGCTGCGGGCCACGAAATCATCCGGCAGGGAATCGGCGATCTGCATCTGGTGCGCATGACGCCTGACCTGATCTACGACCAGCTGATCGGCATGGGCCTGGTGCGTGAACTCACCTTCAGTTGGGGCGGCAACCCGGGTGTTGGCTCGCTGCACCGCCTGCGCGATGCGGTGGAGCAGCAGTGGCCGCGGCCGCTCGCGTGGCACGAGCACAGCCACGCCGGCATGGCGGCGGCCTACACCGCGGGCGCGGCGAAACTGCCCTTCGGTGTGCTGCGCGGGTACATCGGCACCGATCTGCCGAAGCACAACCCGCAGATCAGCCACATCGAATGCCCCTACACGGGCGAGAAACTCGCGACCGTGCGCGCTGTGAACCCCGACGTCACGATCCTGCACGCGCAGCAGGTGGATGCGCGCGGCAACGTGCTGGTGCGTGGCATCCTCGGCGCCACCCGCGAGGCGGCGCTCGCTGCGCGTTCCGTGTTGTTCACGGTGGAGGAGCAGGTCGAAAAGCTCGATGCGCCGATGAACGCGACCGTGATCCCGCACTGGGTGGTGACAGCGGCTTCCGTGGTGAAGGGCGGCGCCTGGCCTTCGTATGCGCAGGGCTATTACCCGCGCGACAATGCCTTCTACCAGCAGTGGGACGAGATCGCCCGCGAGCGCGAGAGCTTCCGCGCGTGGATGGAGCATCATGTGCTGGGCACCGCGGACCATCGCGCTTTCCTGCAGCGCCTGGGCGAGGGGAGGGCAGCCTGATGAGCTACAGCAAGGACGAGATGATGACCGTGGCGGCCGCGCGGCTGCTCACGGACGGCACGACCTGTTTCGTCGGCATCGGCTTGCCCTCGGCGGCCGCGAATCTCGCGCGTCTCACGCACGCTCCCGATACCGTGCTGATCTACGAATCCGGCACCATCGGCACACGCCCCGAGGTGCTGCCGCTCTCGATCGGCGATGGAGAACTTGCCGAGACGGCCGATTGCATCGTGCCGTTGCCCGAGATCTTCAGCTACTGGCTGCAGGGCGGGCGCATCGATGTGGGGTTCCTGGGCGCCGCGCAGATCGACCGCTTCGGTAACCTGAACAGCACTGTCATCGGTGACTACGATCACCCTAGAACCCGCCTGCCTGGCGCGGGCGGTGCGCCCGAGATTGCCACGCACGCCCGGCGGACGTTCATCGTGCTGCGCATGTCGCCGCGCTCATTCGTGCCGCAGATCGCCTTTCGCTCGAGCGGCGGGTTTTTCGAGGGCGGGGATTCGCGTGAGCGTGCGGGCGCGCCTGGCGCGGGCCCCGAGGTGGTGATCACGGACTACGGCATCCTGCGTCCGCATCCCGTTACGCGGGAGTTGCAGCTTGCGGGGATTTACCCGGGCGTGGACCCGGCAGCCGCGCAGGCAGCCTGTGGTTGGCCGCTTGCCATCGCCGACGTACTCGAGCAGATCGCGCCGCCCTCGCAGGAACACCTGGATGCGTTGCGTGCCTTGCACGCCCGCACCGATCGCGCCCATTCCACCCTTCATCCTTTGCCGCTCTGAGGACCCGACCATGACCAACCCGCATATCAAGACCGAACTCCCGGGGCCGAAGGCGCGTGCGCTGATCGCGCGCGATTCGCAGGTCGTCTCGCCCTCCTATCCGCGCGATTACCCCTTCGTGATGTCGCACGGGCGCGGCGCCGAAGTCTGGGACGTCGACGGCAACCGCTTCCTCGACTTTGCGGCGGGTATCGCGGTCTGCTCCACGGGGCATTCGCACCCGGCGGTGGTGGCGGCGATCCGCGAGGCCTCGGAAAAATTCCTTCATATCTCCAGCGACTACTGGCACGAGTACCAGGTGCGCCTTGGCGAGCGCATCAACGAGATCACGCCCTTCGGCGAGCCGACCATGAGCTTCATGTGCCAGAGCGGCACCGAGGCGGTGGAGGGCGCGCTGAAGCTCGCACGCTACGTCACATGCCGCAGCCGGTTCATCGGGTTTTACGGCGGTTTCCATGGCCGCACCATGGGTTCGCTCGCGTTCACCTCGAGCAAGTACACGCAGCAGCGGGGCTTCTTCCCCACCATGCCGGGCGTGACACACATTCCCTATCCCAACCCTTACCGTCCGTTGTTCGCAGGTGAGGATCAGGGACGCGCGGTGCTGGATTACCTCGAGAACGTGGTGTTCCGCGCCAACGTGCCGGCGAACGAGGTTGCCGGCATCCTGATCGAGCCGCTGCAGGGCGAGGGCGGTTACATCACGCCGCCGGATGGCTTCCTGCAGGGCCTGCGCGAACTCTGCGACCGCCACGGCATCATGCTGATTTTCGACGAGGTGCAGTCGGGCATCGGACGCACCGGAAAAATGTTCGCCGCGGAGCATTACGGCGTGGCTGCCGACATCATGAGCCTCGCCAAGGGCTTGGGTTCCGGCATGCCGATAGGGCTCGTCGTGGCGAAGAAGCGGTACATGGAAAAGTGGGCCCGCGGCGCGCACGGCAACACCTACGGCGGCAACCCCGTGTGCTGCGCGGCGGCGCTCGCGACGCTGGACGTGGTGCAGGGCGGCTTGATGGAGAACGCGGCGGAGCAGGGCGAGTACCTGCTGGGCAAACTCCGCGCGATGCAGGAGCGCTTTGACTGCATCGGCGAGGTCCGTGGCAAAGGGCTCTGGATCGGCGTGGAACTGGTGAAATCCCGCGCCTGCAAGACGCCCGATGCTGGCCTCAGTGACCGCGTGCTCACACGCGGTTTCCACAACGGCATCCTGCTGCTGAACTGCGGCCAGAGCACGTTGCGACTCATGCCGCCGCTGATGATTGACCGCGCGACCGCCGACGAGGCGCTGGTGCTGCTTGAGCGCAGCCTGCGCGAAGCGATGGAGGCCTGAGATGGCATCGCGCGCCGTCAGTCCTCGCACCGTATGTTTGGGCATTAAATGGGGTCTGACCCCATTTTTCTTGCTGGCGGTGGCGCTGGGTGCCGAGGCCGCGCGCGAGCCGGTGCTGAAGCAGGTGACGTTGCCGCACGCCTATTACTGGCGCGAGCTCTACATGCCGCAGCTCACGGGCGGCCCGTCTGCAGGGGATTTCACGCCCGACGGCAAGGCGGTGGTCTACAGCATGGGCGGCTCGCTGTGGCTGCAGTCTGTGGACAGCGACACAGCGCGGGAACTCACGGCCGGCCCGGGTTATGACTACCAGCCGGATGTCTCGCCCGACGGCCGCCATGTGGTGTTCACGCGGCAGGACCGTGACGCGCTGGAGTTGGTGGAACTCGATCTGCAGGAAGGCACCGAGCGTGCGCTCACCCGTGACAAGGCGGCTGCGGTCGAGCCGCGCTACTCGCCCGATGGCAAGCGCATCGTTTTTGTGTCCTCGCGTGAGAGCGGCCGTTTCACTGCGTATATCGCAGATCGCTCTGACCGTGGCCTGCTTGAAGCAAAGCGCGTTTTTGCCGAGCGCAAGGAGACCGGGCTCAAGCGTTACTACTACTCGCCGTTCGATCACGTCATCAACCCGTCCTTCAGCCCGGACGGCAAGACCTTGTTCTTCGTGAGCAATCGCGGCCAGGCCTGGGGCAGTGGTGATATCTGGTCCGCGCCTCTCGCTGCGCCGGAGCAGTGGACGCGTGTGCTCACCGAGGAAACCACCTGGTCGGCCCGTCCCGAACTCTCGCCCGATGGCAAGCGCCTGCTCTACTCGAGTTATGCGGGCCGCCAGTGGCATCAGCTCTGGCTCACCACGCCGCGCGGAGAGACGCCACTGCCGCTCAGTTTCGGGGAGTTTGACCGTCGCAACGCGCGCTGGTCCCCGGATGGCAAACGGGTGCTATTCACCAGCAACGAGGGCGGCAATACCACCTTGCAGGTGCTCGAACTCGTGGGTGGGGCTACGCGGGAACTCGTGGCGCAGAAGCGCATCTGGCAGCGCCCCATGCAGGTGCTGGGCTTACAACTTCGCGATGCCCGCGGCGCGCCGCTGGACGCACGCATCAGTGTGACGGGCTCGGATGGCCGTCACTATGTGCCACGCAAGGCCTGGATGCGCGCGGACGACAACTTCGACCGCGCCACCCAGAGCCACGAGATCCACTATTTCTCCTGCCCCGGTGAGTGTGCATTGCTGGTTCCGGAGGGCAAGACCCGTGTGGTGGCGCAGTCGGGTTTCAGTCGCGTCATTGCCGAGCGCAGCATCACGGTCTCGGGATCTGACCACTTCGAGGAGATCCGGCTCGCCGACAACGCACTCCCGCCGGCATTCGGCGACTGGATCAGCCTCGATCAGCACGTGCACACGAACTACGGCGGTCATTACCGCAACACCTGGGAGAGCCTTGCGGCGGACGCCCGCGCCGAGGACCTCGACGTGATCTACAGCCTTGTCGTGAACAAGGAGCAGCGCGTCAACGATATCGCCAGTTTCCAGACGGAACCCGTGGATATCGGCGCTACCCGTATCGTGCCGGCTCAGGAGTTCCACACCAGTTACTGGGGGCACACCGCTCTGCTGCATCTCGGCAAGCACCTGCTGTTGCCGGATTTCTCGGCGTATCGTCATACGGCGCTTGCCTCGCCTTTTCCGCACAACGGCGTGATAGCCGATCTGGCGCACGAACAGGGTGCGCTGATGGGCTATGTGCACCCCTTCGACTGGGTGATCGATCCTGCGAAGGAGGCGTCGCTCACGCACGCGCTGCCTGCCGACGTGGCGCATGGCAAGGTCGATTACCTCGAAGTGATTTCCTTTGCGGAGCATCTCTCCACCGCGGATGCCTGGCACAGGCTGCTGAATCTCGGCTTCCGTTTGCCCGCCGGGGCCGGTACCGATGCCATGGCGAACTACGCCTCTTTGCGCGGTCCGGTAGGCTTGAACCGCGTGTTTCTGAACCAGTCCGACCGCAGCCCGGAGGCGCTGAAGAAAGGCATCCGGGAAGGACGCGGCTTCGTCAGCAACGCTCCGCTCCTCGGTTTGCGGGTGGAGGGGCGCGCGCCCGGTGATGTGGTGTCCCTGTCTGCGCCTGGCAAGGTGTCTTACCGCCTAGCCCTGCGCAGCCCCGTGCCGGTGCAGCGCGTGGAACTCTTTGTGAATGGCAAGGTGGCGGCGACGTTGCGACCGGATCGCAATGGCAGCGGTGACTGGGAGGGGAGCCTGCGTGTTCCTGCGAGCGGCTGGATCACGGCGCAGGTGATCGGCAAACCCACGCCGCTGCTGCTCGACATGTACCCGTTCGCAACAACCAACCCGGTGTGGCTTGAGGTCGCCGGTGCGCCGCCGCGCTCGCCTGCGGACGCGGCCTACTTCAGCGCGTGGATCGCGCGCGTGATCGCCGACGCCGCGGCGAGCACGGACTGGAACACCGACGACGAGAAGCGCGAGACGCTGGATTACCTGCGTGCCGCGCAGGCGCGTTTCGATGCCATGAAGTGAGAGCCGACCGAGGCCTCGCCCCGCCACGCGGCTTTGCGGCTGCGCAGATCCGGGGCGAGTTTTTCTGCAGGAGAGAACCGTGGATGTGATGAACCGTCTGGGAATCGGAGCCTTGGAGCAGGGAGCCTGCTCCGGCCCGCAGGGCTGGCATGCTGTTCAGGGCGGCGCTCGGCTCGCATCACATAACCCCGCTAACGGCGCGCTGCTCGGCACCGTGTGTTGCGCGGGTGATGCCGATTACGCACGAGTGATGGCATCCGCTCGCGAGGCCGCCCGTGCATGGCGCATGGTGCCGGCGCCCAAGCGCGGCGAGATCGTGCGCCAGATCGGCGAGGCGCTCCGCGCCAACAAGGATGCGCTAGGTTCTCTGGTCAGCCTGGAAGTCGGGAAGATCAAGGCCGAGGGCGACGGCGAGGTCCAGGAGATGATCGATATGGCCGACTTCGCCGTCGGCCAGAGCCGCATGCTTTACGGCCTCACGCTGCACTCCGAGCGCCCTGATCACGCGATGCGCGAACTCTGGCATCCGCTCGGCGTCGTCGGCGTGATGACCGCCTTCAATTTCCCCGTTGCGGTGTGGAGCTGGAATGCTTTCCTTGCTGCGATCTGCGGCAATGTCACGGTGTGGAAGCCCTCACCCAAATCGCCGCTCACGGCTGTTGCGGTGCAGAAAATCTGCAACGCGGTGCTCGAGAAGAACAGCGCCCCGGCGGTGTTCCAGTTGCTCGTCGATGGCCCCGACAATGTGCTCGCGCAGCGCATGGTCGATGACCCTGCGGTGGATCTGCTGAGCTTCACGGGCTCCTCGCGCGTGGGGCGGGACGTCGCCTCGCGTGTGGCAGGGCGCTTCGGCAAGTGCCTGCTCGAACTCTCCGGCAACAACGCGATCATCGTTGATCAGGATGCGGATCTCGGTGTCGCGCTGCCGTCCATCGCTTTCGGTGCGGTGGGCACCGCCGGGCAGCGCTGCACCACCACGCGACGGCTGATCGTGCACCGCTCGCGCGAGTCTGAACTGACGGCGGCTCTTACCTCGGCCTATGCGCAGGTGCAGGTCGGAGACCCGCTTGCCCCGGATACGCTGATGGGTCCGCTGATTGATGCCGAGGCTGTGCATGCCTTTGAAGCCACGGTTGCGGCCGCGGTCGCCGAGGGTGCAGAACTCGTCTGCGGCGGCAAGCGGATCGAAGGTCCCGGGCATTTCGTGCAGCCCACGCTGCTGCGAGCCCGCAATGACATGGCGTGTGTGCAGCAGGAAACCTTCGCCCCGATCCTCTACGTGATGCCCTTCGACACGCTGGACGAGGCCATCGCCATGAACAATGCCTCGCGCTTTGGCCTGTCATCTGCGCTGTTCACGCGTGATCTGCGCGCGGCGGAGCGCTGGCTGTCCGCAGTCGGTTCGGACTGTGGCATCGCCAATATCAACATCGGCACCAGCGGGGCGGAGATCGGCGGTGCCTTCGGCGGCGAGAAAGAGACCGGCGGCGGGCGCGAGGCGGGCTCGGATGCCTGGAAAGCCTATATGCGCCGCCAGACGAGCACGGTGTTCCATGGCGAGCGTCCTGTGCTTGCGCAGGGCATCGAGTTCCGGCTTCCCGGCTGATCCGTTTTCATTCCGGGCGTGATCGTTCCCACCGGGCAGGCGCCCTTCGTTCTCAAGAGGTCGATGTGATGAATCTGCAAGACAAGCGCGTTGTGGTGACGGGGGCGAACGGTGCGCTCGGGCGTGCGGTGGTGGCGCGCGCCCGTGCACTGGGCGCCGAGGTGGTAGAGCTCGATATCGCTTTCCCCGCTGATGCGGGTGCGGACTGTCACATCGTCGATCTTGCCGATGCTGGCGCAACGGCTGCCCTGTTCCTGAACATCGGTCGCGTCGACGTGCTGATGAACGTAGCAGGCGGTTTCGACATGGGCCCGCGCACCTGGGAGGTGACGGATGCCCAGTGGGACGCCATGTTTGCCATCAATGTGCGCACGCTGCAGAACGCGGTGCGTGCCGCGGTGCCGGGCATGATCGCGTGCGGGCGGGGCAGCATCGTCAACGTGGGCGCGCTCGGTGCGCTGAAGGGGCAGGGCGGGATGAGCGCCTATACCGCCGCGAAGAGCGTGGTGATGCGCCTCACCGAAAGCCTCTCGGCCGAACTGAAGGACCAGGGCATCAACGTGAACGCTGTGCTGCCCAGCCTGATCGACACCCCCCGCAACCGCGCCGACATGCCGGGTGCCGATTACGCCCGCTGGGTGGGCGTGGATGATCTGGCGGCGGTGATGTGCTTCCTTGGCAGCGATGCCGCGCGTGCCGTGCACGGTGTGCTGTTGCCGGTAAGCGGGCTCGTTTGAGCTTCAGGCAAACATGGCCGCAGCGCTTGCGGCGAGCGTCATCAGGAACAGAAACCAGCGCAGCAGCCGCGGGCTTGCCTTTACCGCGATGCGCACCGCTATCGCGGCGCCGATCATGGTGGCAGCGCCGAGCGCGAGCCCCGGCACCCACTGCACCAGTCCGTCGGCGATGAAGATCACCAGCGCCACAACCGTGAAGGCGCAGGTACACAGCATCTTCAGCGCATTGCTGCGCAGCAGGTCGTAGCGCAGCGTGCCGCAGAGCACGGTGATGAGTACGAAACCCACGCCCGCGTGCACGAAGCCGCCGTAGACCCCCGCGATGAACAAACCCCACCACGCGGCGGGGCGCTCTTTCACGCGAAACGGCACGGTCCCCGGAGGCGGTTCCACGATATCCGGGCGCACCAGAATCAGCAGGGCGCAGCCGAGCATCGTCGCGAGCAGCACGGGCTTCAGCGTCGTGGCAGGCAGCCAGGCGGCGAGCAGCGCGCCCACGAGTCCGCCGAGAAGGTTCGGCAGCAGCACGGGCCAAAGATCGGTGGTTTCAAGCTTGCCGCGGCTGTGGAAACCCTGCAGCCCGACCAGCGACTGCAGCATGATCCCCACGCGATTCGTGGCGTTGGCAATGTCCGCAGGCATTCCCAGCAGCATCAGCGCGGGTATGGTGAGGTTGGAGCCACCGCCGGCCAGCGTGTTGATGATGCCGGCGAGTACGCCGGTCACCAGCAGGATCGCGTAGCCCGTGATGTCGAGAGCAGCCAGTGCCTCCACCGGCGTCAGGCGCGCGGCGTGCGGTCGTAGACCTTTTGCTCGGCAAAGGCCGCGGGCACCTCGGCGCGGTCAACATAGAACTGCGCGTACCACTGGCGGAGCTTGTGGATGGGCCCGTCACCGTCACAGAGCAGCGGATTGTCGACGCGGCACTTGGTGTGCCAGATCTCGACGTCCTGGAAAAACGCATAGCGGTTTGCTTCCGCGTAGCCCGCCACCACGGCGGCGTTCTGCTCATCGTTCAGATTCGGGTCTTTGCGCACCAGCACGCCGAAACGAAGGTCGAAGCTCTCGGTGTCGATCGGCACGTGGCTCACCAGCAGTCGCACTTCCATGTCGACGCCGTCGAACTTGCCGCTCTGGTAGGTGAGCATGTAGGCGGGGCCGTGATAGATCGCGCGGGAGAAGAGTTCGCTGCCTTCCGCGAGCCGCTCGCTGTGGCCCCAGAACTCCTGCGTGTAGTTGTGTCCCTCGACGATGTTGCGGAAGCGCGTGCAGGCCGCACCGTGCACCGTGGGGAAGTGCGCCCAGTCGGCCATGTTGTCGACGAGTTCGCGGGCGTTGGTGTGGATGGTCATCTTCTCGATGTGCCATGCAGACCAGTCCGGGCTGAAGCAGTGCTCTTCGCGCGGGGGGCGCTGCTCTTCGATGGGCGGGAGGTTTTCCGGGTCATTCCAGACGAAGAGCAGGTGATTCTCTTCCAGTGTGGGCCAGGACTTGATCAGGGCTTTCGCGGGGATGCGGTTCGCGTAGGGGATGTGGTCGCAGCGCCCGTCGGGCCCCCAGCTCCATGCGTGGAAGGGGCAGACGATGGAGTTGCCGCAGACCTTGCCCTTGGCGAGGTTGCCGCCCATGTGCGGGCAGAAAGCGTCCATGACCCGCACCACGCCGTCTTCTCCGCGGTAGGCGACGAGGCGCGTACCGAAGTAGTTCAGCATCTGCGGCTCGGCGGTGTAATCGGAGGCAAGCCCGAGGCAATGCCAGCCACGGGCGTAGCGCTCGGGGATTTTCGCGGACTCGATGCGGTAGGGCGTGTCTTCGGCGTGGGTCATGGCGGCGGCCCCTGGCGTCAGGTGATGGGAAGCGGCGAACGATAGTGTCTTCAGGCCGAAGCAGGCATGGTCCGAACGGGTGATTGCGCGGCGCTCTGTCCGGCCAAGCGGCCGAAGAACGTCGCGTCACCGATGGACATGCCGCTCGAATACCCAGCGCCTGAACGCGGCAGGCCACAACTGTTGCGGCCCGCGCTGAAGAGCCCCGCGATCGCGTTGCCTTCCTCGTCCAGTACCTCGCCGGTGGCGCGCGCGCGCAGACCGCCCAGCGTGAACACGGGGAAGAAAGCGCCCGAGCCCGGCGTGACCTCGCAGGCGGCGAAGGGGCCTTCGAGGGGGCGCACGTAGTCGGCATGTTTGCGGAACAGTGGGTCACCGCCCTCACGCGCATGGCGGTTGTAGACGCGGATCGTGTGGGCGAGCGTGTCGGGCGCCATGCCGAGTTCGGCTTCCAGTTCCTCGGCCGTATCGCCGGTCGCGGTCACGTTGAACCCACCGAGCGGAGGGCGGTTGAAGTCGCCCATGTGTCCGGCGTCCACGATCATGAAGTGCCGCTCCGGGTAGCGCTTGAGGATCGCCTCACCCATGCGTCCGTGGTAGCAGTCTTCGTTGATGAAGCGCTGCCCGCGGCTGTCGACCATGATGGCCTCGACGAAACGTGCCGGCGGGTAGAAGGGCAGGCAGACGAAGCCCTCGTTCATGTTCATGCTGGCACCGCCCGCGCCAAGGCCGATGCGTATACCCGAGCCGTCGTCGTTGGGGTTGCCGTTCAGCGTGGTGTGGTGCTGAAGCCACGGAGCGTGGCGGGAAACCATATCGGTGTTCATGATGAAACCGCCGGCGCAGAGCACCACGCCGCGGCGCGCGGCTACCGTGATGTCGCGGCCCTCACTGCGGGCCACGATCCCCACAACCTGCCCCTCGTCATCCAGGATGGCCGAGCGTGCGCGCATGTCGCACAGGATGCGAACGCCTCTGGCGGTGGCCGAGGCGATCAGTTTCTCCATCAGCATGCTGCCACCGCCTTCGCCCATCGCCTGGCCCTTGTGGCCACGGGGCACGGGTGCCGCGTACTCGGCAAAACCGGTGCAGGCCTCGTTGCCGGTGTAGATCAGGCACTGGTCGCCGGGGGTGTTGGTGTTCTTCTTCGGGTAGTACTCGTGCTTGAACACCATGCCCTGCGCCAGAAGCCAGTCGTAGTGCCTGAGGCTGCCGTCGACGTAGAGGCGCACGCGCTCGGGATCGGCATTGGGGCCGCTCGCGCGGATCAGGTACTCGTACATGTCTTCGGGCGTGTCGCTGAAGCCGCAGGCGGTCTGCACCGGCGTGCCGCAGCCCATGTAGATCAGGCCGCCGGCCATGGCCGTGGTGCCGCCGCCGGCGCTGGCGGCTTCGAGCACGATCACCGACGCCCCGGCCTCTGCCGCGGCAATCGCAGCGCTCGCGCCCGCCGCTCCGCAGCCCACCACCACCACATCAGCGACCAGATCCGGGCGCTCTCCGGGTTGAAGGCGGCGCGGATGCGCTGCGCTGCTCTGGCTCATGGTGGCGGTTCCCGGGCTGAAGGCTGGAGCGATAGCCTAGCCCACTCTGCCGTCCAGATACTGCCTGGCCGCGTTGCGGCCGGCAGCGCCGCTGATGCCGCCACCGCCGTGTACACCGCTGCCGCACAGCACCAGCCCTGCGATGGGCGTGTGGTGGTCGGAGCAGTTGGGCAGCGGACGCATGTAGAAGAACTGGTCCATCGCGAGCTGCCCGTGGTTCATGTCGCCTTCCGTGAGCCCGTACTCGCGCTCGAGGTCTAGTGGCGTGAGCACGCGGCTGCCGCGTACCGATGCGGCCAGATCCGGTAACACGGGCGCCAGCGTGGCGAGCGCGATCTCTTCGAGCCGCTTGCCTTCGCTTGCCCAGTCGCCCGCCTTGAGCCGGTAAGGCGCGTACTGGAAGTGCACCGACACGGCGTCTCCGCGCGTGCTCACTTCTAGGTAGGGCGCAGTGGAAATCTCGTGGTATTTCGATGCGTCGTAGGCGCGCTCGACGTGTTTCAGGGCGGCAGTGATCGCGTGCGTGCCGGGGGCGATGCCATGGCGGCCAT
>Ga0315902_10007919_pt1 | contig 14439 bp, 15 predicted proteins | sample LakEriMetagenome_9_FD_203523 | JGI IMG/M metagenome (GOLD analysis project Ga0315902, IMG submission 203523) | Freshwater fungal communities from buoy surface, Lake Erie, Ohio, United States - Buoy 12 MA117 | ecosystem: Environmental > Aquatic > Freshwater > Lake > Lake biofilm | place: USA... | reverse complement strand
TTCCGTTTTTGTCTTGAGGCTTCTGCGCCCCGAGGCTTGTGATCCACGAACTTTTCTGCGGCAGGCCTGTCGAGCCATTCCGTGACTCGAAGCATTTGCAGGTAACTGCCGCCCCCTGGTTGCCCGACGGGCACAGTGATTGCCCCGGGGGACAGAGTGGGCTATCGGCGGACGGACGAAAGCGGCTTGAGTGTCTCCAAGTATTTTTCCCGACACGACTTAGGGCTACGCATCAGGTAAGAAATGCCGTCCGTTTCGCGTGCACAAACTGTGCGGCGCGAGCCCCTACGATCGTCACAGTTTGGGCCTGTATCTTTGCGCGACCGGCACAGCTTCTCACCGGCTCGCGGCGAACGGTCTGCTTGACACATCTGAGGCCCCCGATACATTGCCGCCACGACTCTGGTGGCCGGGGTGAGCGACTGCTCGTCTCCGGCAAACAGGGAACACCGGTGTGATTCCGGGACGGCCCCGCCGCTGTGACCAGGCGCCGAGGTCGGCTGTTTCCAAGCCATTGCGAACCGCACTGCGATGCGGCCTCCGCGAGAAGGCATGCAGCCGGCCGAGCCTGGGAGTCAGAAGACCTACCAGAGTCGCTGAGCAGGCTTTCCTCGCGAGGGCGGGGCGGCAGGCACGGGTGCTGCGGAGCGATCCGCCGCAGTCGGACATTCGGCAGTTTCCAGAATCACGGCTTCGAGCGGTCGGTCGGCTCCGGGTGCGCCCTTGCATGGAGGCGTGCGCGCGTGGCCGGGTCGCGATCCGTCCGGGCCACGGTGGTGAGTATGGACTCGCGGCTTTTTCATCGTGGTGCGGCGATGCTCCGCGGTGGCATGACGCTCGTCGAACTGCTCGTCGTCGTGGCGATCGTAGCCGCGCTCGTCGCCCTCTTGCTCCCGGCCGCCCAAGCGGCTCGGGAAGCCGCCCGCCGCACTGCTTGCGTCAACAACTTGCGGCACATGGGCTGCGCGCTCCATGGCCACCTGCTCGCCAAGCGGCAGTTTCCTGTGGGCTGCCTGGAGTGGAAGCCGGCGTTCGGGGGTGCCAATCGCTGCCTTGCCTGGAGCGCCTTCATCCTGCCCTGGCTCGAGGAGCAGGGCACGGCCGACAGGCTCGATCTTTCCCAGCCGTTCGACGCTGCCGCCAACCGCTCTGCCGCGGTCACCGGCATGCGGATCTTCATCTGTCCATCGGCGGACCGTGTCGGTTGGACCGTGGGAGGCTACGGCCGCAGCGACTACGGCGGCCTGGCCGGCGAGCGGATCACGTCGCCGAACTCACCGATGAAGGGCCCCCTCGTTCACGAGAGCAGCTTCGGGCAGGCGCAGATCACCGACGGCCTGTCGAAGACGATCTTTGTCGCTGAGTGTGCCTCTGGATCGTGGGCAGATGGGCAGTGGATCAACGGCCGCAATCTCTACGACCAGGCCTTCGCCATCAATCAGCCGGTGCCGGAAGACGAGATCCGCAGCCGACATTCCGGCGGGGCGTTCGCCCTCGTCGGTGACGGTGCCGTGCAGTTTCTGGCCGAGACGATCGACAGCCGCGTGCTCGCCGCGGCCTGCACGCGAGCCCGGGGTGAATCCCATGCGACACCCTGGTGACCGCCGACACCATGCCCGTTGAAACGATCCGCACAAGGAAGGAATCGCTCATGCAAACCCACGGACTTCAGCTGGCTGTGCTGGCCCTCTTGGCCGCCACGGCGTTCGCCCCGGCAGCCGCGGCGATCATCGACTTCGAAGATGTCACGCTCGAGCCGAATTCCGCGACGTATGGCGGGCCAGGGACTGAGGCTGACTACGTGGCCCAGGCGGTGACGCTCACCTCGGGCTCCGCATCCTTTCGCACCACGATCACCCGCTACTCGCCCGCGGAATACTGGTCGGGCTTCGCCTTCTCGAACAAGGGCGACACGACGACCAACAGTTGGACGAACGACACGTCGTCGTTCACCGGCGGCGGCGCGGGAGGCGCCGGCAACTTCGCGGTGGCCTACTGGCAGAGTTACGATCCGCCGCCGCTGATCGGCCTCCCGGCCGGGATGCAGCCGGTGTCGGTGAAACTCGTGAACACGACGTACACCGCCCTCACGATCCGCGATGGTGACCCCAACAACTTTTCATCGGGCGAATACGAGGCCGGTGACTATCTGTCGGTGACGTTCACGGGCAACTCCGCTCTCGACGGCACCGGCGCCACGACCGGCACGGCGACGTTTTTTTTGGCCGACTTCCGCGGTGGCAGCTCGCTCGTCGTGGATCAGTGGACGGACTTCTCTCTTGCTGCGCTCGGCCTCGCCCGGTCGATCAGCATTGACTTCGCCTCCAGTGATATCGGGGAATGGGGCATTAACACGCCGACCTACGTGGCTCTCGACAATCTCACGCTGGCGGCCGTGCCCGAGCCGGGCGCAGCGGTGCTTCTCGCCTGCGGCGCGCTTGCCGGCCTCGCAACGCGGCTGGCGCGGCGGCGGCGATGAACCGGCCGGCCGTGTCGCGCGAGGCCGTGCTCGCCCACAACGCTCGGGCCTGGGATGCACTCGCGGTGCGAGGTGCGGCCCTGGCCCGGCCGGCGGTCGACGAGGCCTTCGGTGATCCGCGCAGCTGGCTCGGGAGCGGTGGGGCGACCGGCGCGGCCGGCCGACCCTGGCTGCCCGATCGGCTCGCCGGGCTGCACGTGCTCTGCCTTGCGGCGGGTGGCGGCAAGCATGCCCCGCTCTATGCCGCCGCCGGAGCGAAGGTGACGGTGGTCGATCTTTCGCCGGCGATGCTCGACCTCGATCGCCAGGTGGCCCGCGAACGGAAACTGCAGATCGAGATCCTCGAGGGCTCGATGGACGAGCTCTCGATGCTCACACAGGACTTCTTCGACGTGGTCATCCATCCGGTCAGCACCTGCTACGTGTCGGACGTGGCGCGGGTGTTTCGCGAGGTGGCCCGCGTGACGAGGCCCGGCGGCATCTATGTGAGCCAGCACAAGGCTCCGACGAGCCTCCAGGCGGGGCTCGAACCCAACACTGCCGGCCGCTACGAACTGCGTGTGCCTGGAGGGCCCGCTGATCCACTCCCTCCGGCACAGCCGTCGCGGCTGCGCGAGCAGGGCACGCACGAATTCGTGCACTCGCTCTCCGCCCTCCTCGGCGGCATCTGCGCGGCGGGCTTCGTCATCGAGGACGTCGCCGAGCCCGACCACACGCGGCCGGATGCCGGCGTCGGCACGTTCGCGCACCGGGCCGCGTTTCTTCCGCCCTATCTCCGCGTGCTGGCCCGGCGTGCTGCGAGTGGGCAGGGCGAGGCGGCTGCCGGCTCCGCAAGGCTGATTCGGCTGGTAGAGTAAGTAAGAGGAGGCCTCGATGATCTGCCTGAACGTGCTGCTCACCGCTAAAAATCCTGCCGACGTGCCTGCGATTCGCGACCTGCTCGCCGATGCGATGCGGAAAAGCCGTGCCGAGCCCGGCTGCCTGCGGTTTGATGTCTATCACTCGACGGCCGAGCCGCGCCGGTTCACGCTCGTGGAGCACTGGGCCTCTCAGGAGGCGCTCGACGCCCACCGCCTCGCCGAGGCCTACTTGCAGATTTATAAGCCACACATCATGCCGCTCGTCGACCGCGAGGGGCATCCCAGCACGCTTCTCGAGTAATCGCGGTCTCGCATGTTCCTCCTCATCGACAACTACGATTCGTTCACCTGGAACCTCGTGCAGCGGATCGGCGAGATCGCGCCCGGAGTGCCGCTCGAGGTGCATCGCAACGATCGCATCACGGGCGACGAGATCGCCGCGAAGGCCCCGAGCCACCTCGTGATTTCGCCGGGGCCTTGCACGCCGAGTGAGGCGGGAATTTCGTGCGATGCGGTGCGCAGCTTCGCCGGCCGGATGCCGATCCTGGGCGTGTGCCTCGGGCATCAGTCGATCGGGCAGGTGTTCGGCGGCACGATCGTGCGGGCCAAGCGGCTGATGCACGGCAAGGTGGATGCAATCGAGCACTCTGGCCACGGGCTGTTCGCCGGGCTCGCGAGTCCGATCGAGGCCACCCGCTACCACAGCCTGGTGATCGATCCGCCGACACTGCCACGCGACTTCGAGGTCGATGCGTGGTCGACGGCCCCGGACGGCTCGCGTGAGATCATGGCGATCCGCCACAAGACGCTCCCGGTCTACGGCGTGCAGTTTCATCCCGAGAGTTTCCTGACGCCGGCGGGATACGACCTGCTCCGTGCCTTCCTGGCGGTGAAGGCTGCATGATCGAGCTTGCCGAAGCGATCGCTCTGGTCGAAGCGACCGCCGGGCCGTTGCCGCCGCGGCGGATGCGGCTGCTCGACGCGTGCGGCCTCGCGCTCGCGGAGCCCGTCGTCGCCGACGTCGATTCGCCCCCCTGGGATCGGGCGATGATGGATGGATTTGCGGTGCGATCGGCCGATGTTGCCGCGGCCTCCGGCGGAGTCGTCGCGCTCGACGTGGTGGTGGACCTCGCCGCTGGCGACGTGACGGCGCTCGAGATCCGGCCCGGGTGCTGTGCCCGGATCATGACCGGGGCACCCATTCCCGCCGGCGTTGATGCGGTGATCCCCGTGGAGTGTGCCTGCGACGACGCAGCGACTGCACATGCCGGCAGCCGCGTGATACTCGACGATCGAAAATTCCGGCCTGGGCAGCACGTGGCACGGCAGGGCGTCGCCTTTCGCGCTGGAGGCGCCGTGCTGCCGGCCGGCAGCCTGCTTGGCGCGGCCGAGATCGGGCTCGCCGCGGAGGCCGGGGCGACGCACGTCGTGGCCGCGGGTCGGCCGAGGGTCGCGATTCTCTCCACCGGCAGCGAGCTCGTGCCCGCCGAGGCCGTGCCCGCGTTCGGTCAGACGCGAAACTCGAACGGCCCGATGCTCGCCTCCGCGGTGCGGCTGCTTGGCGCCGAGCCGATCCCGCTCGGCATCGCCGCCGACAGGCCCGAGGCGATCCGGGCAGCCGTGGCTCAGGGCCTCGCGGCCGACGTGCTCCTGCTCTCGGGCGGCGTGTCGGCCGGTGATCTCGATCTCGTGCCCGACACCTTCCTGCGGTGCGGCGTCGAGAAGATCTTCCACAAGGTGCGGCACAAGCCGGGCAAGCCGGTGTGGTTCGGCGTGGCGCGGCGCGAGGGCGCAGCGTCGACGCTCGTCTTCGGCCTCCCGGGCAATCCTGCGAGCAGCCTCGTCTGTTTCGAACTCTTCGTGCGGCCGGCCCTGATGATCCTCGCGGGGCAGCCGCAGGATGCGTGGCACCTGCCGCGGGCCAGGGCGCGGCTCACGGCCCCTGTGAAAGAGGCCGCCGACCGGCCCGTCTACCTGCCGTGCAAGCTGGAAGGCACACCGAACGCGCTCATTGCAACGCCGCTTCCGTGGACGGGCTCTTCCGACCTGCGGGGCTTCGCGGGCGCGAATGCCTACATCGCTCTCCCGGCCGGAGGCGGCGTGCATGCCGCAGGCAGCGAGGTCGACGTCGTGCTGCGATCAGCGATCTGACTGGTGGCTATGACTTGTGGAAGTGGACGTGCTGCCAGCGGCCGGCGATTTTCTGCCAGAGCCGCGTCTCCTCCGACGACACCGTGATCGGCTTGCCGTCGGCATCGAGCTTCTGCACGAGCCGCACATAGGCGACGAGCGCCGCACCCTCGGCCAGGAGCCGCACCTTCGGGGCCACCATCGTGGTGGTGAGGTGTTTCGGCGGCTGCGGCTTGCCGCCGCCGAGCTTGAAATAAAACTCGTGAAATGCGAGCCCCTGCACGAGGTGGCCCTCGGATTCGGGCTCGAAGCAGGTGATGTCTTCCGCGACGAGGCTGCGGTAGGCGTCCCAGTCGCCCGCCGCGATCGCGTCGAGGAGCTGCTGATTGAGCTTCAGTAGCTCGTTGATGGCCGGGTCGGTGGATGGGGCGAGGACAGGCGTGGGCATGGGCGAACGGAGGGTTACAGGGAAACGAGACCGAGGGACACGAGCTTGTCGAGGCACTCGTCACGCTCGCGGCAGCGTTCGAGGCCGTTCCACGAAGGATCTTGTGCCGCCAGGAAGTCTGCGTGTGACGCAGGCATTCCCTTGCCTCCGCTCTGCGCGACAAGCCTCGCAATCACACCACGATCGAGTTTTGTGAGCCGCATGGCCTCGACGCGGTAGTCGAGGAACGCCTCCCACACGAGCGGAAAGAGCGGCTTCACGATCTCGTTGCCGATCGTCTCGGAATAGCGGCGGATCTCGAGCTGGGCGTGGGTGTCCATCCGCAGGGCGAGAAAGTGGAGCAGGTTGTGGAGGTCGATCTTCCAGTAGGCCTCGGTGTAGGTGGAGAGTGGCAGATCCTTGCGGGCCTGCTCTCGCGCGATCCCCGCCTCGAGCCGCTCCTCGTAGACCTTGCGGGCGAGTCCTTGGAGTTCCGTCTCCGCCACCGTCATTTTCGTGCCGGCAGCCGCGTCGAGCAGGCCGGCCGAGCCCTGCCGGTTGCTCGTAGCCTGCGTGCGCCACTCGCCGTCGGCGGTCGTCTGCATCGAGTCGATCGCCAGTGAGTAACGGGTGGAGTATTCGTTGACGCTCGCCGTGCGGTGGCGGATCCATTGCCGCCAGCAGTCCATCGGCACCCTGACGACGAACTTGAGCTCCGCCATCTCGAACGGCGTCGTGTGGGCGTGCCGCAGCAGGTAGCGAATGAGCTGCCGATCGTCGCTCACCTTGCGGGTGCCTTCGCCATAGCTGACGCGGGCGGCCTGTACGACGGAGCCGTCGTCACCCATGCAGTCCACGAGGGCCACGAAGCCGTCGTCGAGCACCGGAAACTTCTTCCAGCGGAGCGACTCGAGGATCGCGGCGCGGTCGGCGGAAGCAGTCTCGGGGACACTCATCGCATGCGGTTCCGGGAGAGGCGGAAACGCACAGGATGGGGCACGGCCAACCGGCGGTCAATCCTTCGCCAAAAGCTCCTGCAGGAGCGTGGCGAGTTGGCGGGCGTCGTCGGAGCCGACCACGCGGGCGATCCGGGTCTTCGGCACGCCAAGTTTGGCCAGCGACTTCTCGATCGTCTCCCAGAGCTTCGCCCGCTTCTTCCCCTCGGCCAGGTAGAGATCCGTTACCTGCTCCCCGAGCCGCTGGAGGAGGGCGGTGTCGAGGTTGTCATAGTAGTTTTTGACGATCGACTGCTGGTATTTCGTCAGTTCCGCCATCTGCCTCGCTCCCGCTCCAGTGGAACGCCGTCCCGGCGCTGGCTACAGTATCGGACACGCGTCCCCGTTCCATCGAGAGAAACCGATGCCCACCATCACTTTCACGAACGAAAAGAAGGAAATCCAGGTGCCCGAGGGGGCCAATCTGCGGAAGGAAGCCCTGCGGGCCGGCGTCGCCCTCTACCCGGGCATCCACAAAGTGGCCAACTGCCACGGGTTCGGCACCTGCGGCTCGTGCAGGGTGCTCGTCACAAAGGGGATGGAAAACACGAGCAAGAAGGGCATCCTCGAGGCGGCCAGGCTCGGTGTATCGCTGGCCTACATTGGCAACGAAGACACCATGCGGCTGGCCTGCCAGACGAAGGTCAAGGGCGACATCACCGTCACGACCTGCCCATCGCTCAATCTCTATGGTGAGAACTTTTTTAGTTGAAAGAAGTCATCGCCATCGTGAAGCCGTTCGTCGCCGAGCGGGTGCTCGAGGCCTTGAAGTTCGCCCCGCTCGAGGCTTGCACGGTGCGCGAGGTGAAGGGCTACGGCCGGCAAAAGAGCTATCTCGACCAGTATGGCGACAGCGAATACTCGCTCGCTTTCCTCCCGAAGGTGGAGATCCAGGTGTGGGTGGACGACGCCCGGGCCGATGAGGTCGTCGAGCGGATCGTCACCGTGGCCCGCACCGGCCGCATGGGCGACGGCAAGATCTTCGTGCTCCCCGCGACGGTGCCGTAGGCTAGGCGTTGGCGCGTGTTGACCACGGCATGGCCGGCCGGGCCCGTCTTACTTCACGAAGATTCCCGTCGCGTACCAGATGCCGTTGGAGCCGCGGCGAAGGTCATAGCCGTAGGCGGCCTGCGGGCTCCGGACGGCGTTCCAGTGGCCGCTCGACTGCCGCCAGCTGGCCACGCAGTCGACGCACGAGTCGAGGAGGTCTTGGCCAGGCCAGCTTTCGGCACACACTTCCGAGGCACCGCCCCGGCCGGCGGCGATCCGCTGCGACCGGGCATCCCAGCCGTGATGACCCTGGCGGCGAATGCTCGCCTGGTGCTGCGAGTGGGCTTCGGCTGCGGAGCAGAGCGAGGAGTCGCAGGTGCCGTTCGTGCTCTGCGGGTTTTCGGGGTGGATGCGGACGGCGAGGATCAGCGAGCGCTGCGTGAGCGAGGCCTGCGGAAGCGACGCCAGTTCGTCGATGTGCGAGGGGCTGAACGAGTAATACTTGCCCGAGGTGCGCGGGAGGATTGAAACGATGCGGCCGGCGTATGCTCCGGCCGTGTGGTCGACGACGAACACACCCGGCCCGCGCCGCATTTCCGTGAGGCTGGGATCACCGGCGAGGGCCGCTCCGCCGGTATCCATGCCGAGCCGGCAGAAAACCCAGGGCGTGCCACTCGTGGCGAAGCGTTGCTGGACGTCAGCCCGCTCGAGTCGGGCGCCGGCGCTGTCGGTCGGGTTGCCCGTCGTCGGTTCGACGGAGACGAGGAGCATCGCGCCCGTCGCCTTCGCCGCTTCGGTGGCGGCGCCGTAGTCGTCCATACACTCGATGGCCGTGCCCGCGCCGCGCTGCATCGAGGGCGGTGTGGGCGTGGCGCCCAGGGCGGGAGTGGTGCAGAGTTCGATGACGACGGCGGCGACGATGCCGGCGGACAGGGCCACCCCGAGGGACAACCCGACTGGGGTGGCGAGGAGTGTGCGAGCGGGACGTGCGACCATGGTGAGTTCCCTTTCCGTGGGTGATGGGCCAGGGACGCGTTGTGATGGACAGGGCTGCGCCTGGCAAGCAGGGGGCTCTGTGAAAAGAATGCCCGCGACACAGACTTTGCTCGACTTACGGCCTGGGGGAGATGGCGGAAGTCTGCCGTGGGCAATCGCTTGCGTCGGGAGCGGCAAAAAATCTTGAAATGAGCCGCAGAAGGGGGGATTTGGGGGTGCGAGAGGCTGCTGTGGAGGGAAAGTCGCTCAGCGGGCTAGACTCCCGGTCCCTCTGGACACTTCGCTTCTGGCCCTCGCGGCCCCCACAGACAGGTACTCCCTTCATGGCGTCGTTTTTCTTCAGCCGCAGTCGCTTGGCAGCCCGGGCTGCATGGATCATCGGGGCCTTCGTGACCGCGTCGGCAACTGGGGTGGCTGGAGCTGGCGATCTCGCGACCTTGGCTGGCAATCCGCTCGGTTCGCCCGAAGCATTCCGGCCAGTCTCCGAGGGGGGCCTTGCGACCGCTGCCGCCAAACTGCGGTCGGCCCTCGGGCCGCTCGACCGTCTCCTGGCCCGGAGCCCGAGTGGGGCCGACTGGAAGAAGTATCTCGACTGGCCGGCGCTCGAAGCCCAGGCAGCGAGTGGATCGAACGCCGATCCGGCCGCGCTCCGCCGCCTCCAGAAACTGCTCGATGCCGGCGAGAACGGCCTCGAGATGCACCAGTTCGCCGCCGTGCGGCGAGCAGTGACGGCCTATGCAGAGGCCGCGGAGGCTGCCAAAAGTCCGGAAGCTCAGGCCGCCTATGCCCAGCGGCTCGACAAACTCGCCGCCGCCGTGGCGGCAGGTGCGGCGGCAGGCACGACCGAGGCTCTGGATCCGGTCGGTCCCCTGCTTGCCAAGCTCGCCGATTCCGGCCAGGCGCCGGGTGTGGTGGCCCGCGTGCGGAGCGCCGTCGATCGGCCGAATCTCTACCTCGATATCGATGAAAGCCTGCTCGGTTCGGCGGTGAACCGCGTGGTCGACGAACGGGCTCCGATCAACGACACCGTGCTCGGCACCCGCATCCGGGGCACCGGCCACACCACGGGCCTCGTGCTCCTCGACTTCGTGCCGGCGATCGACCGGGCCATCGTGGATATCGCGCTCGACGCCACCAACCATTCCGACACCCGCGGCTCGCAGGGGCCGGTCACCGTGCGCACCCACGGCACGACGAAGGTCGACGCCCGCAAGCGGATCATGATCGACGATGAGCGCGTGAGCGCCCTGCCCGTCGAGGCCCATGCATCGACGAGCACGCGCACGGCAGGCATCGGCGTCAGCAAGCGATTCGGCCAAAACCTGATCCGCAAGATTGCCAGCCGAAAGATCGCCGAGATGCGGCCCAAGGCGGAGGCGATCTCCGAGCAGAAAGCCCGCGAGCGGGTGCGGCAGCAGTTCGACTCGCAGACGGCCGGCGCGATCGCCCAGGCCCAGTCCGACTATCAGGCGAAGTTTCGCCGGCCGCTCATGGACCGCGGCTGGTATCCCGAGATGCTCCACCTCAATACGAGCGATTCCAGACTCTCCGTGGTGGCCCGCAAGGCACTCACCGACCAGATCGCGGCCTTCTCGCAGCCGCCGGCCGTCGACCCCGACGCTGTGATGGCCGCGCGGGTCCACGAGACGCTCGTCAACAACGTCGCCGAGATCACGCTCGGCGGCCGCACGATCACGCAGAAGTTCGTCGAGGAGCAGATCAAGAAGAACAACGGCACGCTGCCCGAGGCCCTCGGCAACGATCCCGACCAGGCCCCGTGGTCGATCACGTTCGCGAAGCGGAAGCCCGTGGAACTCGACGCCGACGACTCCCGCGTGAAGATGACGGTCCGCGGCACGAGGTTCACCTCGGGCGACCGGGAGTTCCCGGCGATGGATATCTGGGCCGCCTACCGGATCGAGCCCGTCGACGGCAAGATCCGGCTCGTCCGTGACGGCGACGTGCAGATCTACCCGCCCGGATTCGTGCCCGGCGGCGGCGAGAAGCTGACCGTGGCCCAGACCTCGCTGCGGCGGATCCTCCAGAAGCGATTCGGCAAGGTCTTCAAGGAAGTGGTGGACGTGGAGCCCTTGAAGATGCCGGGCCAGCTCGCGGGCGCGGGGCCGCTCCCGATGGAGCAGCTCGTGGCCCGCAAGGACGGCTGGGTGGCCGCCGGCTGGCGAAAGAAGGACCCGGTCATCTACGTCTCCGAGCCGACGCTCGCCTTCATCAGTCCATGACGAAGGCCGAGCTGCTCGCGGCGCTCGACGCCGCCGAGGCCGGTCGCTGGGACGAGGCGCACGGCATCGTGCAAGAGGACGAGGCCGATACGACAGCCTGCTGGATCCACGCCGTGCTGCACGCCATCGAGGGCGACCGCGGCAACGCCCGCTACTGGTTCGCGAAAGCCGGCAAGCTCACCCGCGCCGACAACGACCCCACGGCCGAACTCGCCGCCATTCGCGCCGAGCTCACGACGTAGGACAGGCTTCAGCCTGTCATGCCCGAACTCGCCCAAGCCGGCTCGGGGCAGCCCCGTACCGTCTCGCCGGACGTTCGCTGCGGCCCTCCAGGCCTCCACTCACTCGGATTTGCCTGCGCTGCGCCATCCATGGCTGCGCTGGTCAAATACGCCGTCTCAACGGTAGGGGCAACCCCTCGCCTCGGGTTCTCAAAACCGCTCACTGGCCGCGTTTACGGCGTGCGGCGTAGCACATGCCGAGGAACCCTACGGCCGCAAGCACGACCGCCGAGGGCTCTGGCACGACGATCGGGTCGTAGGCGATCCAGATGTCGTTTTGGCCAAACCCGTTACGACCCAGGAAAGAAACCACTGGATAGTTCTCTGCATCAAAATCAAGACCGACACGTTCTTGGGCAATGAGTTGGCCAGAAGAAGTACCCGAGGTCACCGACTGAGCCGTAATCGTGTGCACAGACCAATCCTTCGAACCGTTCTTATACGCGTACATGAGCGACTTGGAGCCCGGAGTGTCCGACATCCATGCCACCCCCACGCCGCCTATTCCATCGGCTGCAATCGTTGGCATCACGGGGTATTGGAGCCCAGTTGCTAGAGTTCGGTGACTCCACTGGCCGGACATAATGTCAAAGTAAGAAGCCGCTACGCCGAAGTTTGACGGCCCAAAACTCGATCCCCCGAAGAACGAGTACGTCGCGAATGGCCGCCCGATGGTGTCAATCGCTAAGTCACCCCCGTACAGAGTGCCCGATGTTATCTCAGTGAACTGCCAGCCGAGCATTGGGTTTTTTTCATGGTAAGAAAGTGTCGACGCCACATACGGATAAGGGTTGCCCTGCAACAGGCCCACGTCGCCAAACGGTGACATAGCCAAACTGCGCACGATACTTGGGGAGGCGTATCCTTGCACGGGCATGGCAGTGGACGCAGTTATCAATGAGCCGGATGAATCGAACGCGACATCAGCGACATCCGTAATCGCTGTGAATCCGCTGGACCTGCGTCCGACGGCTGCGGTTCCACCGCCGACCTCGCCTGTATTAACCGAAACAGCTACGCGCCCATCAACGCTTGATTTCGCTGAAAGTTTGCCATTTCCTAATGCAAGATTGGTGCCGATGGAGTGCCAAAAGCCACCTGTGGTACCGTTTCGCACGGGCTTGAGGGTGTAGGTATTCGCTGTTCCTGAAGACAGGGAAAACACTACCGGCCAAGCTTTGGAGTCGCCCATGGCCACAGCCGTCTGCGTGCCATTAGACGAAAAGCCCGTGCGCTGAAAGTACCAGAACAGGCCATTCGCATCGCTTGCCAGCGCGCCAGGTTGCGGCATCAAGATGACGGCCAACAGAGTCAGGATAGCGACGCGAGAAACCATGGCGGATGAACTCCAAAGCACCGGCAGGTTAGGGGAGTCAGTAATACCGAGGTGGTAGTGTACCCCCACAAAGTGAGAGGCTTAAGAATTCGTGGCGAACAAGCGAATCTCGTCAGGGAATAGAGGAGGCTTCGGGCTCCCTGTGTCCCGCTCGCCGGCGTATTTGACCAGCGGAGCCATGGATGGCGCAGCGCAGGCAAATCCGAGTGAGCCGAAGCCTGGAGGGCGGAGGCGAACGTCCGGTGAGCGGGATATGGGGAGCCCGAAGCCGGAGCCCCAAAGATCGACGCAAGCGGGACGCTTGCCCCACATGGGTCAGGGAAGCCTGTCTTACTTGTCGAGCGTCGGGACGAGGGGCTCGAAGGGGCGGACCCAGATCGAACGGAACTGCACCGGGTTGCCGTGGTCTTGGAGGCGGATCGGGAGGGCGTCGGGATGCGCCGTGTAGCTCGGCGGGGCGTGGAAGAACGTGTCGCCCTTGATCACCGTGTCGGAGTGGATCGCCACGCCGTTGTGGAGCACGCTGATCCGGCCGGGCTTCTCGAGCGACCCGTCGGCCTTGAACCGCGGCCGGCTGAACAGGATGTCGTAGGTTTGCCATTCGCCCGGCTTGCGGCAGGCGTTCACGGCGGGTGGCTGCTGCTTATAGAGGGCGCCACACTGGCCGTCGAAGTAGGTCACGGGCCTGTCGGTGCCGTCTTGGAAGGAGTCGAGGATCTGGATCTCGTACTTGTCTTGAAAGAACACGCCGGAGTTGCTGCGCTGCTGCCCCTTGCCCTGCGTGTCGGCGGCGGTGCGAAATTCCACGTGGAGCTGGCAGTCGCCGAAGCCCTGCTTCGTGCGGATATCTCCCTTACCGACCGTGGCGATGCCGTCGGCCACCTGCCAGTTTTCACCGTTGCTCCAGGCGGTGAGATCCTTGCCGGCGAAGAGCACGATCGCATCGGATGGCACTGGGGCCGGGGACTGCGGAGCCGGGCCCGGATCCACGACCCGCGGCTGCGGCCAGGTGATGGGGCTGATCCACTCCGGCCCTTTGCCAGTCTGGCCGCCCATCAGGTGGTAGCGCCGCGAGCGGATCGAGTCCGTGAGCGACCGGGCCTTCTCCTCCGCCTCGCCGAGCGGCAGCCCGGCCGGGACGCCCGGCCGCTGGTGGCCGGCGGACGTGAGATAGGCGTCGCGAAGAACCTCCATGCGACGCTTCACGTCGGGTACGAAGGCGGCGAAGTGCTCCGGCGTCTCCTTCGCAGCGGCGGTGTGCCCGCCAAGCCACGTGAGGAGCCCGCGGGCGAAGGCCCAGTGCCCTGCGTCGTTGGGATGGACCGTGTCGGGCGCGAAGACCGCGGCTGGATCCTTGAAACGGGCCGACGCGAGAGACGCTTTCATCGGCCCGTGGATATCGACCACGATCCACCCGTCGGCCCGCTTCGAGAGCAGCCACTTCGAATAGGCGTCAAGCACGGCGTCGTAATCGACCTTCCCGGCAGGCCCGTCCTGGTCGGGCCGCTGGTCGTAGACGGGCGGCGTGAGGTGGATGATTTTGGCCCCCGTCTTTTCGACTGCGTCGTGCAGTCGCTGCATGCCATTCTTGAACTTCGCGAATCGTGTCTCGTCGAGCGGCTGGTAGATGCCGCAGTTCATGCCGTAGCAGGCGATCACGAGGTCGGGACGGCCCACACGGAGGACACGATCGAGCCGCTCGTGG
>Ga0315902_10007917_pt1 | contig 14440 bp, 16 predicted proteins | sample LakEriMetagenome_9_FD_203523 | JGI IMG/M metagenome (GOLD analysis project Ga0315902, IMG submission 203523) | Freshwater fungal communities from buoy surface, Lake Erie, Ohio, United States - Buoy 12 MA117 | ecosystem: Environmental > Aquatic > Freshwater > Lake > Lake biofilm | place: USA... | reverse complement strand
TTGCACCAGCCTCCGCTCTGGATCAGGCGACCGTTTCGGTAGATGTAGAAACCCTGCTGGCGGTTCCATTTCCTCGGCCCGCTGAGGGACTCAAAAGCTTCTTGCGTGGAAAATAGATCGCGAGGCGGGAGGATATGACCGCACACCAAGACCACGCCATTTCCATCCGACGCAGTCAACTCAAACGCCTGTGGCGGCAAGGTCTGTGTGTGTTTCTCAGACTGTGCGTATGGGTCCCAAGACGCGACTCGTTTGCCGTTGACGTTAATCCGGAGCTGGGACTTTCCCGTGCGCTCCAGAAACCGATGGAATACCATGGCCAAATGGCAGCGGGTCGCCTCGGCTAGGGAACGCAACCGCCGTTTGTCCCATCCGCCCAGTCGGTCTTCCGATGAGACGAGCCGGTCTAGCTTCTCCCATATCACAACCGTGCCCGTATCTTCTCCAAGCCATCTCGCCGCCTCAGCGAGTGCACCATCGCTGGCATCCTCGATGATTTGCCACCGTTTGGACTGAGCAACCTCATCGATGTCGAGCGTCGCAGAGGCGACCCGGTAATAGTTTGGTGAATGCCGCGTCAGAACGGTCAAGCGACGGCATTGCGACAGAGACGCGGTCTTGAGCCCTAATCCAAACTTTCCAAGGTCGTCGCATTCATAGTCACGGATCGATCCAAGCCGGAGCGCCTCCGCTAGTCTTGCTCTGGTCATCCCGGCTCCGTTGTCGGCGACAAAGACCTTCGGCGGCCCATCGTCGTAGACGATGCCGATGTCGATTTTCCGGGCTCCTGCCGCAATAGAGTTGTCCACGAGGTCTGCTATCGCCGTCACGAAGTCGTAGCCGACGTCACGCAGAGACTCGAGAAGCCTCGCAGGAGAGGGAGTTATATCCGCGGTCTTTGGGCTAGTACGAGGCATTCAGTCATCCTTGAGAGATCACATCAGTATGGCCGTTTCAGGCTCGTGCATCCACCCTTTCGGCTGGGTCACCTTTGCATAGGATGAAGAGTGAATCGGAGGCCTCGGCGATGGACATTTGGACCAAGGAGAAACGCTCGCGGGTAATGTCTGCGATTCCGTCCCGTGGCAACAAGTCCACGGAAGAAGCGTTGGCAAGGGCGTTTAGGCGAGAGGGCGTATCGGGTTGGCGTAGGCACCGAAGGATCGTGCTTGGGCCGAGCGAGTCGGTGAGACCCGATTTTGTTTTTCCTTCATCGCGGGTAGTCGTTTTTGTGGACGGGTGTTTCTGGCACTCGTGCCCTATCCATGGCACACAACCTTCCTCAAGGCGTTCATTCTGGCTCCAAAAACTTGATGCCAACAGGGCACGTGATCGAAGTGTTGGGAGCCTGCTCCGACTGCGCGGCTGGAGAGTTGTCCGCATATGGGAGCACAGTATCAAGAAGGATGCACCCAAGTGCGCTCTGCGCGTCGCCAGGATTCTTTCGGCGATATAGCGAGAGGGCTGGCATCGATAAGGCCCAGGCAGCTTGAGGGCAAGGCAGGCGGTGCCGCAAAAAGGGCTAGGAGCGACGGGAAGGCTCTACAGAGGCGACTTGGGCTCGCGGACGCCCGAGGAGTCCTGCTGGGCAAGGCTTTCTTCAAGAGGCTTTCGCTATACGGCGAGAACAGGGCTTGTTCTTACTCAACTGCCTCACGGGCGCGTTGGTGAGCCTGGACTTCTCCTGCTGGCGCTCAGAGTCGATGGCGTGCAGGAGAATGTGGAAATCAAGCAGGTCCAGTCTCCTTCTCCTACGCTCCTCGACTTGCCATGGTCCGACCGGCCCGGCGGCCTGCACGGTCCTCGTGGCGCATATGTGAACGTAATCCGAGTAGATCCATGCCTCCCAATTCTTGGCGCCCTCAAGAAAAGCAGTAAGTGGCTCCCTCGATGTGATCCTTATACACAAGCCGTTGTTCACGATACGTGCAGAAGTACGGTCAAAAAGATGAATGAATGGCCAGATGCAGGCCACGCCTGGGGCGAGTTGCGGAAACTTTGTCGGCCTGCCTTTGAGCGTCACCCGTCGGACTGAGGTCATGCGATCCTCCTTTGTGTTTTGTGAACGCTGGAACTCTGATCGTCGGCTAGCTTGGCAACAACTAGCGACGCCCGCTCTTCTCAGCGGCTGTCGGTGTCCTGCGCCCGTGAGAGCTGCCCTAGAGTCCTCGAGCTTCCTGCAGTGGCTGTCGAATCTCGTCTTGCCGCCTCGTTCCAATCCTTCCACGCCCGCGCCCTCTCGTACGGGTCGGAAAACTGCTTGCAGATTGCGAGCACAATTCGCCGGTCGGCGTCCATTTGGTCGCCGGGGAGCATTCCGTGGACGGCCTGCCTCTGGGGCACGAACGCCTTGGCAACGGTTGCACGCACGAGCACCGTCCAGTGGTTCTCGAGCCCTCCGGCCTTCCACATCCGGTAGTCCTGCAGGGCGCCGTCGACGAAAACCCGGATGGTCAGGCGGGTTCCCCGTCTCCGGCACTCCCGCACGAGGAACTCCGCGACCATCACGGCTTCCTCGGCCGGGACACCGGCCGGGCCCTCCATCGCGATCTTGAAGACCACGGCTTCGACCTGCTCGGGGCTCGGGTCGAACTTCTGGACGAACATCCGGTCGGCGAGGGCCGCGACGTTGCGGTCGCGGTGCTCCTCAAGCGGGACGTTGCTAATCCCGATGATGCCGCCCATGAAGTCGACCACCAGTTTGCCGCGGGCGGTGCGGTAGGGCACCTTCCGGACCCGGGATCCGTCCGAAGGCGAGCCCAGGGCCGCGAGGAGAATCTGAACGGCCTTCGGCTCCCCGAAGATGGCCGACACGTCATCCAGCACGATGACCCCGTCGGGGTTCTCCTCGATGACATCGAAGAGCGCCGAGCCGCTCAGGTGGCCCTTCACGTACTCGTGCGGGATCGACTTGTCATTCAGAAATTTCCTCACCGTATGGGTCTTGCTGATTCCGGGCGGCCCATGCAGAAAAAAACCGTTGCTGAATCCGTTGCAGACCCCCGACACCCGGTCCCGGATGAGGCTGAACTCTTCCTCGACTTCCTGCAGACAACGTTCCCTAGTCATCGAGATCATCTCCTTTCATTTTCACGTGATTCCCGGACTCCCGGTTCTTGGGAACCGGGCAATCGGGAACTGGGATTCTTGGAACACTCTCCTCGGCCACGAGTGGCCCTGTTGGACGGATTGGCGCCCGGCGACTTATCCGGTCCGTTGTGCGGCATCCCGCCATCCATCTGCCGGCGCAACCTCCGTACCGCCAACCGCCGTTCGAATCGCCGCTGTTTTTTGCTTTTCATCTTTTGGCCCTGGTTCTCGGTTTTCTTGGTCTCTTTTCCCATCAACGTTGATGTATTCGTATTCCCGCGCCTGCCCGTCTGCAGGGCAATCGACGCTCGGCAACTCAAATTGTTCGGTGTGGCGGCGGCATCAGCGGCGTTGCTCATGCAGCCGGCCCAGGCCGGAATCAAGCGTGAACCCCTGCTCGATCTGTTGTGCAATCCAGCTCAGGATCGGCACGACGATCGAGTTGCCCAACCCGGCAAAGCGGAGCGAGTCTTTGGCCAGTTCGTTCTTCCGGTTCGGGATCAGCGTGAAGTTGTCCGGGAAACCCATGAGCCGCTCCCATTCGCGGGGTATGAGGAGTCTGAGCCGGTCTCCCTCGATGACGAGGCCATGCTTGGGCAGGCCGTTGCTCCGGAAGCCATCCCACAGGCAAACTGTGAGCGTATTGGCGACCTCGCTGGTGGCGATGGGAACGACGATGGGATCGCCGCTGTGCCGGTCGGGCAGATCCGCGCAGTTCCCAGCCTCCTTGGCCGTCCAGGTGGCGAGATCACCGGCAATGCCCCGACTCCCAGACGCCACCTTCATAAGTACCGCCTCGTAAAGCGGCGGCAGTTTCTGGCGCTTGGCCTTCGCGCGTTCAAGATTGTGCAAGGCCTTCTCGCGCGTGATGTAGTACTTTTCGTCGACGGGCCCGGCCTCAAGAACCTCCGACAGGTTGACACGGCACGGCAACGAACAAACCCCGGGGACCCCTTTGAGCCACGGCAAATCCAAGGATCCAGAAACCCACTCGGACGGTTTCGCTACCCAGGAGGCCTGTGAAATCCCCCCCCGCACTTTCAGTGTGAGGGTCTTCACTGCACCCGAGCTGCGGAGCGACAGAATCCGGGACGGGCAGACCCGGTCTCCGAATCGCTCGATCAGCTCGGTCGGCACCCCCAGGAGAAACACCCGTTTCCTCCGCTGGGCGACCGCAAAGTGCTGCGAGTCAAGGATCCGCCAACTTACGCGGGCCGTCTCGCTGCCGAGCAGGCCGGCTTTAGGCCACTTCCCGTTTTTGGTTTCGGGAACTGCGTCGCATCCCAGCACCCTACTGACGAATTCCCCAAACGCGTTGTCATTCGAACCCAAGAGCCGGGGGACATTCTCGAGCAAGATGAGTGCAGGCGGAAGACCATGCTTCCGCCGGATCATGTTGACGTGATTGAACTGATCGGCGAAGTCAAGCAAGAGGGCGCCCCGCTCGTCGGCCAGGCCGAGGCGTTTGCCGGCCACGCTGTACGGCTGGCACGGCGTTCCGGCAGCCACCAGCTCGATACCTGCAACCAGCTCCTCCGGCCACGCGGGAAATCCGGTCATGTTCCCGAGGCGGCGAAATCCGTAGTGGTGTCGCACCGCCGCGGTCGGGAATTGTGCGGTCTCGGAAACCCCGACGCAGCTCCAGCCGCGGGGCTGCCAGGCGAGGTGGGCGGCGCCGATCCCGTCGCAGTTGGACAAATACCGCATCACTTTGTCACCCCCGTTTCCTTGGGGCCGGCCTTGCTGCCGGCGAGTCTCGTGTCGGGAGAGCAGCGGTCATCGCGGTGAGACCCGGCGATCGCGCCCGGGGCCGGGGCGGGCGTCTGCCGGCCCTGCGGCCGAAGCTTCCAGAGCCCCCGCTTCCAATCGAAGCCCTCGGGCCGGACACGAACGACCCCGTCCACTGGGAGCGGCCCGTACATGGCGAGGCAGTAGTTGCGCTTCTCGATCACACCGCCGCCGCCGACGGACAGCGCTACAAACACTTCTTCCCCCTCGTCGGCCATCACGATGCCGCGAAGGATGGTGTCGGGCTCATGCCCGGACTTGTCGGGGCTCGAGTCGCGCGGGACGGTGACCTGCTTAACATCGGTCTCGCCGCCGCCCGAGAGCAACTTCCTGAGTCGAAAGTTGGCGAACGCCATGCCCAGGCTGGAGCAGAGCGAATAGTTCTTCATTTCTTCGATGTCGGAGACCCCTTCCACTTTCTGCCGGGTCCGGGCCGCGCTATCCTTCAGCCAGTTGATGTAGGCCTGAGTGTCCATCGGCCGATGGAGCTCCGGGACGCCGTCTGTGGCCTCGATGTCTTCGATCGCCTGCACGGCCTTGGCCGGGTCAGCAGGATCCGCGAGCAGCTTGGTGACGGTCGCCGGGCTCACTCCGAGCAGCCTGGCGATTTCCGAGTTGCTCTTGCCCTCCTCGTGGAGCCTGCGAGCCTCCTTGATGTTTTCGGGAGTCGAAGCGGTAAGACGCCGATCCTTTTTGGTATTTCCAAACTTGGAATTGCTGTCGGCCGCCGCCCTCGCCTCGACATTCCTGACCGTGTTCGGGTGGACCCCGGTCATCTTGGCGATCTTCTCGTAGTCCAGCCCCAAGGCCCGACCCGCCAGGATGATTCTGCGCTTCAAATCCCGGTCTTCGGCTTCAGTGCGGGATCTGTCGCGGGCCTGGGCGCGGAGAATGAAGTCGCTTTTCTGGGCCGGGCTGAATCCCGCGTGGATGCGCAGGGTGATATCAGCACCGTTTTCCAGCGCCAGACGGTGCTTCACGGGATCGCCGAGCAGCTTCCCATGCTCGTCGATGTCGGCGGTGTACTTGCTAGTCTTGAGAAGCTCCGCCCGATAGACCCCCAGGGTGAGATCTGTGTGCCTACCGAGCCACTCGTGCTCGAAGGCCCGGTCGTCGATCTCGTGAGGGAAGTCCTTGAGGGCGACGAGCTCGCCGGTCAACTCGTCCAGCAGAGAGTCCAAGACCTGCTTGTTGAACTGCGGCACGGACTGTTTCTCGTCAGACACCGGCTCGTCCGCGATGGAGTAGTTCGCCGGGGAGTCGTCGGGGGGTGAAGTGGTAGAACCCTCCTCGCTAGCAACCCCAGCGGTCGCACTGCCCCCTTGCACTTCGGTCAGTTCCGTCGCCACGGGAGGCACGTCAGCGGCGCCCCCGACGGGCCGGTCGGCGGCGTCGATCTCCTTGTCCTCCGGCTCCGGCTCCGGCTCGCCTGGGCCGTCGTTGGTCAAGTCAAACGCCGCGTGGGCGACCGCCCGCTCCCCGGCCTGTTCCGGCAGGCCGTTCTTGCTGACCTCCAACACCCCATTAGCCGCATCAACCTGAACGCTCATTGAATTCCTCCTTGCCGATCAAGCCCGGTCCTATGAATCCCGTCGAAACCCCATAAACCCCTGTGTCTTCAGCGTTGATGATCCGCAGGGTCTGGGTCGCGGCCTGCTCCCCGTTCGGCTTCAAGCCGCCACCCAACCACCGCAGGAATCACTCCGCCTCATCGACGTCGATGACCTCGAATTCGTGGATCTCCGGCGCCTCGCCCCAAACCCAATCCACGCCCGCATCATTGGTCATGAGATGCCGGACAATGGAGGCCTCGATTTCCGCCCGACTTGCACCCGGCGAAACGTTGACGTCGATGTTGCCGCCGTTCCAAGTAAGGATGGTGGTCGCTTCGATCCGGACCGTGACCTTGGTCATCCGGAAATTCGCCCGGATTCTTTCTGTCCTCGAGGGGCGGGCTTGATCGCCCGCCGCCGACTGACGCAAGCCCGTCCTGCGAGCACGCTTGATATCTCTCTTCATGAAACACCTCTGAGGTCTAGTTGCGATTGATCTCTGCTGGACATTCTACGCCGGGTCCACCAGATGCAAAGCACGTCCGCGCATTTTTTTCCGGAGATGTCGTAAGCCCATTTGCGGCAACGACTTGCGATTAGTCACGGTTTCTGAGTCGAACGAACGGCCGGGATCTCTCCGAACTAGCGGTGAACCCACGGGAATGATCTGGGTTGAACCAGGACTCTAATGTTGTCTAATGAATTGACCTTGTGTGTATTCCGAGATATAGTGTGGTGGATGTCGGCGGAAGGGCGTGTGCCCGGTCGCTCGCTCGAAAATCAGGAGGTCACTGAACGCTATGGACAAAGCCGCGCATGGCCGAAAGGGCCGATCAAAGGCACGATCCGAGGCACCGGTCGGTGTGCTGTCGGATGGATGCGAGCCGGTCAGCAAGACGGCTGAGATTCGCAAGGCAGCGCGCTTCTTGGTCTCGAATGGCTTGCCTCCGCGACCCATGGACATCGTCGCAAGATTGAAAAAAGCCGGGATCGTCGTGACGAGCGCTCAGGTGAGCACCGCGCTCGCGGGCACCGAGTTCGCATTTCGGCGGAATCGTGAGGAGTGGGAGCGGCCGCGGTCGCTCTTTCCGGAACCCACGCTCGCCCTCAGCCAGGTGTCGATCGAGGATGTGCTTGAGGCCCGAAAATTTGTTGAACGACTCGGAACCCTCAAGCGGGCCATGGCCGCGCTGGTCGCACTCGGCCAGTTCGGCGGTGAAGCCAAGACGGGCCCTCGGGCCGTGTGCGACGACGGAGAGATTGCCTCTTTGGAGGGCAGGAACACCGACCGCAGTCCTTCGGGCGATGGCACGAAGGGTTCTGGAATGCGAATAGTGGAGTAATAACTTGGAGGCCGTTCGGGGTTCTTAAATCATCCACACCGGTAATGACGGCCGATTCTTAATAAACCATCTCGGCCGCTACCCCGACTCCCTTCAGCAACGACCAGCCCCAGGATTTTTTGAAACTGATTTCTCAAAAACCAAAAACGTAAAATCCTTTTTCAAAATCGGACCCCGATCATGGGCATCGCGGCGTTATTAATCGCCTAGGGGGCCCATCACGAAAACAGGTTTGACGGTTCTCCGCTGATCCTGCATCAGCTCTTCAACTTCCTGCGGGCAATTCGATAAATCGCGGGAACGACGCCGAATCCGTGGGGTGAACACGGAAGATTATTAAAAAGCCTGCGGGATCCTGGCGGCATGAGCCAGGAGTCGGGTGTTCGGCGGCAACCTTGTTTTTTGTGGCGTCGGCAGAGCCGTCGCTTCAAGGAATTCGCGGGTAGGCAGCGGGTGTTGCTCCGCAAAGTCGAGGCGGCACGGGCGGCGGCGGGCGCACAAACTCCTTCTTTGAATCTGAAGGCGACTGGTTCGTACGGGAACCTACCCGTGACTTCTGGCACCTCGGCGCATCGCACATGACACCAGCGGTGACCTCTGTGAGGCCCTGTACGGCCTCGCAGAGGCCGATGCCACCACTCACCACCCTGATTTTGGCTGGTGCCCGCTGGACGAAGCCGGGAAGCCTGCGGGTCTCGGTGGTGAAGTAGGAATGACCTACTGCCTAGGACGCCCCAGCGGTAGCGGGCGTTCCGTCCGTGACTGAACTCATCTCTGATTACAGATTTCTGATTTCAGATATCTGATTAAGTCGCTTTTCAAAAATTTCGGAGATCAACACTCTCCTAGTGTGTGGAGCAAATCCCACTTCGGGATGTCGCAAACCCACTCAAAGGAGAAAAACATGAGTAACAGAAAATACAAGGCTATGGCGGACAACATCCGCATCAGCGTCCCAGTCATCAACGAGTCTTTAAAGCCGAATCCGCTCGATCCCGTACAGGTGCTGGTGTACGGCTACTTGGTATTCCGCTCTCGCAAAAACAAAACGGTGACGAGGACTGCACTCAGCAGGAGCCTGAGGCTAGATCGTGCAGCGGTACGTAGTGCGATTTGCTCGCTGGGCGGCCTAGGGCTTGTCCATGAGGATGAGAAGGGGGCGCTGACGGCGCTGGAGCCTGCCGGAACAAACCGCCAGTATTTCCGGTTCAGGAAGAAGCCCAGCGGCGAATGGCAGGGCAGCTTCGTTTTCGATCGCGTGTTTCTGCCCTGCTCGTCACGAACTTTGAGCGTCCGCACCAACGCCCTGTTCTGGCGGCTCTATCGGTGGGGCGTCCCCGTCAATTCCATGCCCGGGTATTTGCAGGTCGGCGGGCATCCCGACAGCCCAATACGGTATTTGAAAAAGCGATACCTCGTGAACGGACTCGGTTGCCATCGGACAACCATCAGCAACTCGCTGAAGCGTCTTGTTCGCCTCGGCCTCATCAAGATCTTTCCGATAGAAGGCCGGAAATTCGCCGTCGGGATTCCGCCGCTGAAGAAGCATGCCGGCCTGTGGCGCGAAGAGTGGCAGAAGTCCCGCACGCCCGACACTGTCACCGCCCAGCAGTTGTTCGGGGTGCCTTCATCCGCGCCAGTTACGCCCGCACGACAGCCGGCGAACGACAGCCCCGCTGCAGCCATGACTGCAAGCCACATTCCTTCAAAGCTCGCGGATCAGATCGTGGACGTGATTGATAAAAACAATATTCCCAGGGAGGTATGGCGACGGATGCTGGCCAAGGCAGACAGCAAGCACGCCGAAAACCGGGAGCGAACCCCCGGCGCTCTCGAGCACGCCGGATATCTGTTCAAACACATGCTCGAGGACTGGGGGCGTGCGGAGAGCAAGCGGCAGGAAATCACCGCCGTCCATCGCCCGCCGTCATACGAGGAGGCGATGGCGGAGGAAGCCATGAGGGAAATGCGGTTCACCGCGGGTGCGGAACGACTGCTCCGTTTCGCCGTGAAGTCCGAATCCTTGGACCTGTACGACGGCGGGGTGGTGCCATGCCTCTTGAATTGGGAGGCCGTGTATGCCGTCCATAAGAAAACGAAAGGGGATTTTGTCCGTTTCAAGGAGGACATCGCCCGCTCGATCTTCACTTTTGTAGATGGACAGCCTCCACATTGCCGCTGGTACGAGCTATGGATGGCCGCGACACAGATCCCGCTTCCGGACAACGAGCCGTTGATTGCCTGCGGGGTGCTGCGGTCGGATCTACGGGATATTCGTGGCCGAGTCGACGATTGGGTGAGCAGCTTCATCGACGACAAGACCGAATGCATTGAATACGGCGACAAGTTTGTCTGGCTGGCGTCACTGCAGGCGAGGGAAAAGTCTTCGGGGGCAATCCTGGATGCGATGGAATCGCTCGCATGCCAGGTGCACGGCCACGAACTGAAACCCGTGGTCGTGGATCCGGAGGACACAGGGGAGCGCCTCGTTTTTCAGCGATAATGCTCCGCTGTCTTGCCCCCGAAAAAATCGCGAGGGGCGCACTCTTCTAGGTCGTGACCATGGTGGCTACTGGCCCCGGTCGCCTGCCCTTCGGCTCCCGTGAGAGCGTGGGAAAGGCGACCAGAGCCAAGGTCGAGGATGGACGAAAACCCCACAAAAACAAGGCTCCAAAGCGTGCAGGAAAAATTTTTCTTGCCTGGCGGACGGGACCTCGCTGAATGGGGAAGGAGCCATCGCTCGCCGGTGGCGACCAAGGTCACGAACGGGCATGTATGCCACCCCGAAGGCCATGAAGGTCAACCAAGAACGGACAGAAAGCACCCAGGAGATGAATACCCGTAAGACACATGATTTTTCTCGCCCTCAAGGCCCATGCGCGGGGTCTTTGAAAGAGAAGACCAGCACGGCAGAGGAATGGGCCATGAGCGTGGCTACGCCGAGATCCGACCGTTCCGACAAGGCGATCATTGAGCCGATCCTCGTTAGCGAGGAGATTGCCGCCCTGATGCTCGGGGTTTCTGCCCGCACGATATGGCAGCTCGGCAAGGCCGGCGTGCTTATCACCGGAAGAATCGGCCGTCGCAAGAACTACCTCGTCGCCAGCCTGAAGGCCTACGCGAAGAAAATCACGGAGGTGGCGTGATGGCGAGCGCAACCAAGGAGAAGAATGGTCGGTGGCGGGTGCAGTTTTATCCGCCGGGGTGCCGCAAGCGACAGACGCTGCGGCTCGGCAAGGTGAACCAGAGGGTGGCGGACGAGATCGCCCGTCACATAGAGCGAATAACGGCCAGCCGCCTTGCCGGGCTGCCGCTCGAGGAGCAGTGTGAGACTTGGCTTGCCCGTCTGCCCGATACGCTGCGGCGCCGGCTGGTCGATCTGAAGGTGATCGGCGACACGGGCAGGAAAAAGAAAAGCACCTTGTCGGGCTTCCTCGAGGACTACTTCGCCACGAGGACGGATATCGAGCCGGGAACGCTCTCGAACCTCCGGACGGCGAGGATGTGGCTCGAGAAGCATTTCGGGCCAGACAGGGATATGGACTCCATTACGGCCGGCGAGGCCGACGCCTATCGAACATGGCTGGGGTCAGTCGGCAAGCAGGCCGAGAACACCACCCGCAGGCTCTGCGGTCGTGCCAAGCAGTTCTTCCGCGCCGCACTTCGCCAGCGACTCATCCGAGAGAACCCATTTGCAGACATGAAAAAATTGATCGTGGGGGCGAGCCCAGCCTCTCGGGTCAAGTTCATCGACCGCGCCAAGATTGAGAAGGTGTTGGCTGTCTGCCCGGATGACGAATGGCGCCTGATTGTTGCGATTGCCCGCTACGGTGGTTTCCGTATGCCTTCGGAGCTGATCGCTTTGAAATGGGAGCACATCGATTGGAAGGCGGGTCGCATCTTGGTGACCTGCGTGAAGACAAGGCGTCACGAGGGGCGTGACACCCGGGTGATCCCGCTTTTTCCGGAACTGCGGCCGTATCTTGAGCGCTGGCGGATCCAGGCACCGAAGGACTCGCCATGGGTCGTCAGCCGCAGCAGGAGCAACAGGGTCAACTTGAGGACGCAGCTCTGCCGGATTCTCGAGGATGCCAAGATCAAGCCGTGGCCAAAGCTCTTTCAGAATCTGCGGTCGAGCCGCGAAACCGAGCTTCTGAAAGAGTTCCCAATCCACGTCGTCTGCGCATGGCTGGGGAACACGCCGAAAGTGGCTATCGAGCACTACGCCCAGGTCACGGACGATGACTTTCGAAAAGCCTCGGGCAGCGAGCCTGGTCGGCAGGCAGGCTGAAGACTGTCAACGAAGCCGAGAACCCCCCGACCGAGTTCCGAGAAGGACGGTCGGGTGGCTTTGTTTTGGTACTGATGGCGACCGCTACCCGAGAGCCTTCTTGATCGCCCCGTCGTCCATCCCGTTGATGGCGATTACCTTGGACGGTGACAAATGACCGCTCACCACAGCGACGGCATCGGCGGGTAACCCGAGCCGTTCCGCAAGCAGTGACACCACTGCCTCGTTGGCCAGCAGCTTCGGCATAGGCGGCTTCAGATAATTATTCAAGGTTATCCGCCGGCGTTCTTGTAGGCATACGGACGCATCCGAAGGATGTCTGCGACCTGCTCAAGAGTAGTCAAGCACGCAAAGTCTTTCGCAGTCAGTGTTGCAACAATGACTTCAGTAACGACGCTTTGCCAGTGGGAAAGGCGGCGGGCGCACTCTTTTGAGATGTCGGGGTTGCCGTGCACCCCTTCGCTACGCAAGCGGTAGCCCTTCGCAACCAAGTTCTCGATCTCAAGGCATTCATCGGGCGTCCTGCCAAGGATATGGGCAGCGTTGGTAGCTAGGCGGCCGGATATGCCGCCCTTTCCGAAGGCGGCGTGTCCGAGCACAGCCTCAAGCGCGATCGTGGCCTGAACGAAAGCTGTAGCGGGGTCCTGAGACACACGTGATTGAGCGCACCACTTCACCGCATAGAGAAGCGCATTCCCGAGGGGACTATTAGCGCTCTTGTCCGGCACGAGTGAAATTAGCCGAAGCAGAACAGGCGAGGGTTGTCGAAAGAAAACATCGTCAGCGCTTACGGGCATAAGCAGCCCGTGCGATTCAGCGCCGATCGCACAAGATGGTGGGCAAGAAATCCTATATGGGACTACGGCGTTAACGTTCGGGGTGACGATCGAGATCTGCCGCTCTCGCTGGTACGCTGGCAGGAGGAAGTTCAGTATGTCTTCCAGATTGCCAAACATCCTGTCGGCAATTTCTAGCGCCTTGGTCTCGTCCCACGCACTAACTGTTGTTGAAGCCCATGTCCTCGGCGCGTCACGCTCATGACTTGCAGCAGCATTCTTTAAAAACGCCGAAAGAGGAATAGCTTCTTGATGGGTGTCCCGATTTAGAAGGCGAAATGGTCCGAGTTCGATCGGGTCGCTCGCGCTGTCAAAAACAAGTCCCCATACTGGCCGCTCCACGACATACTCTTGGCCTCCGCGGCGAAAACCATCAAGGAACTCTTCAGCCACGAGTTTTGATACGCCCTTAGCCGTGATTGGGATATCGCTTAGCGCCTCAAGTACAGATCTCTCAATCTGCTTCTGTGAGACAAGGCTAAGTGCTGGAATCTCAGCGGCTTTCGTAAGCAGTTCCTTCCACAGTGGGACATCCTCTCGTGCGAGAGCAAGTCGCACGGAACCAGTGATGAAATGGCAGGCATCTTCAGGGGAAGTGTTAGCGTTGCGCCTGTAGATCTCCAGGCAGCCAGCGAGGATATTCCTTGTAGCGTCCCTGTCTGGGTGTTTCGCCATATCGTTTTCTTCGGGAGGTGGTAGCCGTCGTTCGAGATCAGCCGATGCAGAGGTCCTGTCAAAGACAACCATATGCCAGCGGCTGCTGCGAGAGCACCTTGTTGGCATTGCAAAGCCGAAACCATCTGAGTCCCTAGACCACCTGAGCCTCGGTCGGCGGACCGCAGAGACGGTCGTTTTCGTGGGCCGTGTCGAATCTTCCGCGGCACGCCCCCGATGAACCGGAATGTCACGCTGTGGCCAGCGAGAAACGCCTGAATGTAGGCGGCCACAGTGCGGTTCTGATTGTCGTGTCACCAATTCGCTCGACGGCGATTTAAGTGGACGGCGTGTGTGTGGCCAGCAAAGACCTTCACGTCGTCCTCGCGCTCGCCGAGCCGGTCGGCCAAGATCGTGACGACGGCCTCGTGGGTGCGTCCCTTCTAGGGCGACGTCACCTTGATCTTCAGTGCGTCGCCAAGCCAGCCGACGATCCCGTCCCGTGACGAACCTGACACGACCTTCACCGAGAGGCGAGCTGAAGGGGGCGGGTTCATGGTCATAGCCACCCTAAGATCCCGTAAGTGTTCGCAGAATCGAGGTGACGCAAAATCCGACGCAGAATCCGACGCAGGTGTTGCTCGCAGGACGCCGCAGGAGGTCGCACCGAAAAATTCGCCGCCTGCCAAAAACACAAGCCGCAGAACGACTTGCGTCATCCTGCGGCCTGATGCGACCTCCTGCGAAAGAGGCCGTAACTCCCCGAGTAGGATTCGAACCTACAACCTAGCGGTTAACAGCCGCTCGCTCTACCGTTGAGCTATCGGGGATCGACCCCAGGATCGTAGCGTATTTTTCGGGCGGAATCGATACGGCTGCGGAAGG
>Ga0315902_10007915_pt1 | contig 14441 bp, 1 predicted proteins | sample LakEriMetagenome_9_FD_203523 | JGI IMG/M metagenome (GOLD analysis project Ga0315902, IMG submission 203523) | Freshwater fungal communities from buoy surface, Lake Erie, Ohio, United States - Buoy 12 MA117 | ecosystem: Environmental > Aquatic > Freshwater > Lake > Lake biofilm | place: USA... | reverse complement strand
AGTCAATACCGGAACGACGCCGGTAACAGCTACGATTACCGTGACGCCGACCTTTACTAATTTGGGAGTATCCTGCACTGGCCCTTCAAAAACGTTCACGATCACGGTGAGCCCCACACCAACGGTGAATACCGTATCAAATCAATTAGTATGTAATGCTGATAATACGACGGCGGTTACATTCGGGGGGGCTGTAGTCGGAACGACGTACCACTGGACGAACAATACGCCTTCCATCGGATTATCAGCGAGCGGAACGGGCGATATCGCTTCGTTTACGGCTATCAATACCGGAACGGCGCCGGTTACGGCTACGATCACGGTTACTCCCCGTTTTACAAATGGCTCGGCTATTTGTGACGGCACCTCGACTACCTTTACGATCACGGTCAATCCATCCGCTCAGGTCAATACGGTTTCTAATCAGGTAGTGTGTAATGGCACCAATACGACGGCTATCACCTTTGGTACGGCCAACACCGCAGGAACAACTACCTATAGTTGGACAAATGATAATACTGCAATCGGTCTGGGAGCGAGTGGAGCGGGCGATATTGCCCCTTTTACTGTTGTCAATACCGGAACATCGCCGATAACGGCTACCATCACGGTAACGCCGGTGTACTTAAGCGGAGCTGTTACGTGTAATGGTACACCAAAGTCCTTTACGATTACGGTTAACCCCGGGGCTACCATAAATCCGGTATCCAATCAACTCGTTTGCGCCGGTGCTAATACGACCGCGGTGTCGTTTGGCGGGACTGTAGCCGGAACGACGTATCTCTGGACGAACAATACGCCTTCTATTGGTCTGGCTGCGAGTGGAACCGGTGACATTGCCAGTTTTACGGCTGTCAATACCGGAATTTCACCGGTTACGGCTACGATCACGGTTACACCTCGTTTTACAAATGGCTCAGTTGGTTGCAACGGCTCACCAACCACCTTTACGATCACGGTCAATCCATCCGCTCAGGTAAATCCCTTGAGCAATCAGGTGGTGTGTACGGGTGATGCTACGACGGCGGTATCCTTCGGATCTACTGCCACAGGCGGCACGATCGTATTCAACTGGACGAATAACAATACTACGATCGGTTTAGGGGCTAGTGGAACGGGCGATATAGCTTCGTTTACAGCTATCAATTCCGGAACGGCGCCGGTAACGGCTACGGTCACGATAACACCGGTATATACAAGCGGAGGTTTGACGTGTAATGGTACACCTCGAACCTTCACGATAACGGTCAACCCGACTGCCCAGGTAAACTCGGTGAACAACCAGGTGGCTTGTAACGGAACCAATACCACAGCAATTGTTTTTGGCACGGTCAATACCGGAGGCGCGACTACGTATAGTTGGACAAATGACAATGTTACGATCGGTGTGGCAGCCAGCGGAACGGGTAATATTAATGCATTTGCTGCAGTCAATACCGGCACGTCACCGGTAATCGCTACGATCACCGTGACGCCGACCTTTACCAATGGGGGAGTATCCTGTACAGGACCGCCCACGAGTTTTACGATCACGGTCAATCCGACTGCCACCGTAAATGCGGTATCCAACCAGGTGCTGTGTAATGGTGACGCTACTACGGCGGTATCTTTTGGATCTACAGCTACTGGTGGAACAATCGTATACAACTGGACAAACAGTACCCCTTCGATCGGATTATTAGCGAGTGGAAACGGAGACATTGCCTCGTTTACGGCAGTCAACACGGGGACTTCACCAGTTACGGCTACGATTACTGTAACACCGGCATACACCAATGGAGGTGTTACTTGTAATGGTACACCGCGCAGTTTCACGATCACGGTCAATCCGACTGCCCAGGTTAATACGGTATCCAATCAAACAGTTTGTAATGGAGCGAATACTACAGCGATCAACTTTGGCACAGCCAACACCGTAGGAACAACTACCTATAGTTGGACAAACGATAATACTACAATTGGTCTGGGAGCTAGTGGAACGGGTAATATTGCTGTGTTTGCTGCTGTCAATACCGGAACGACGCCGGTAACAGCTACGATTACCGTGACTCCGACCTTTACCAATGGTTCAGTACCCTGCACTGGCCCGGCAAAGACCTTCACCATCACGGTTAACCCGACAGCTCAGGTAAATTCGGTTAACAATCAGGTGGTTTGTAACGGGGCCAATACCACTGCAATCAGTTTTGGTACCGGCAATACGGGTGGCACTACCACATATAGCTGGGTAAACAGTATGCCTTCGATCGGTCTGGCAGCCAGCGGAGCGGGTAATATTACCGCATTTGCTGCTGTTAATTCCGGAACGGCACCGGTAATAGCTACTATTACCGTGACGCCGACTTTTACCAATGGTGGGGTCCCTTGCACGGGACCGACTACGAGCTTTACGATCACGGTCAATCCGACTGCTACCGTAAATGTGGTATCCAATCAGGTGGTATGTAACGGCGGTAATACCACAGCTGTAACGTTTAGTTCACCAGCCACTGGAGGCGCAGTTGTATACAACTGGACGAACAATACGCCTTCCATCGGATTATTAGCGAGCGGAACCGGTGACATCGCTTCGTTTACGGCGGTTAATACGGGAACTTCACCAGTGACCGCTACGATCAGCGTAACTGCTCAATACACGAATGGGGCAGCTGCTTGTAACGGTGTACCCAGAACCTTTACCATCACGGTTAACCCGACTGCCCAGGTAAATACAGTTTCTAATCAGGTGGTGTGTAACGGAGCCAATACGACGGCTGTCAACTTCGGCACAACCAACAGCGGAGGAACAACAACCTATATTTGGACAAACGACAACACTACGATTGGTTTGGGAGCCAGCGGAACGGGGAATATTGCTGCGTTTTCTGCTGTCAATACCGGCACATCACCGGTAACGGCTACGATCACCGTGACTCCGACCTTTACCAATGGCGGGGTACCCTGCACCGGACCGACTACAAGTTTTACGATCACGGTTAATCCATCCGCTCAGGTAAATGCGGTATCCAATCAGGTTCTATGTAATGGTGACGCTACCACCGCAGTATCCTTCGGATCTACAGCTATTGGCGGAGCAATCGTGTACAACTGGACGAACAGTACGCCTTCTATCGGTCTGGCAGCCAGCGGAACCGGTGACATCGCTTCGTTTACGGCAGTGAATACGGGAGCAACACCGGTTACTGCTACGATCACCGTAACGGCTCAATATACAAATGGGGCAGCTGCTTGTAACGGCACACCTCGAACTTTTACGATCAGGGTTAACCCGACTGCACAAGTAAATACGGTATCCAATCAGGTGGTGTGTAATGGATCCAATACCAGTGCGATAAATTTTGGCACAGCCATTACCGGAGGAACGACTACGTATAGCTGGACGAACAACAATACCACGATCGGTCTGGGAGCGAGTGGATCAGGTAATATTGCTGCGTTTGCTGCTGTCAATACCGGAACGGCACCCGTAACGGCTACGATCACGGTAACACCGACCTTTACCAATGGGGGAGTACCCTGCACAGGTCCTGCGAAGACGTTTACGATCACGGTGAATCCGACAGCCTCGGTAAATACAGTTTCCAATCAGGTGATATGTAATGGGGGTACTACCACATCGGTATCCTTCGGATCTACAGCCACAGGGGGCACAATTGTATACAACTGGACGAACAATACGCCTTCGATCGGTTTGGGGGCAACTGGAGTCGGCGACATTGCCAGCTTTACGGCGGTGAATACCGGAACAACACCGGTTACGGCTACGATAACAGTCACTCCTCGTTTTACGAATGGCTCGGTTGGTTGCAATGGCACACCAACCACCTTTACGATCACGGTTAACCCGACGGCCCAGGTAAATACGGTATCCAATCAGGTGGTGTGTAACGGTGGCAATACCACAGGGGTAGTATTTGGATCTACAGCCACTGGCGGTACGGTTGTGTATAATTGGACGAACAATACCACCTCGATAGGTCTGGGGGCTAGTGGAACCGGTGATATTGCCTCATTTGCTGCAGTTAATACCGGTATAGTACCGGTTACGGCTACGATCACGGTAACCCCGGTATACACCAACGGAAGCGTCACGTGTAGCGGTACGTCGAAATCCTTTACGATCACCGTGAATCCAACACCAACGGTGAATGTAGTAACCAATCAAGTCGTATGTAATGGGGGTAATACCACAGCGGTGATATTCGGTGGGTCTGTAGCCGGAACGACGTATTTGTGGACGAACAGCAACCCTTCGATCGGTCTGGGAGCGAGTGGAACGGGTAACATTCCTGCATTTGCTGCTGTCAATACCGGAACGGCACCGGTAACGGCTACGATCACCGTTACTCCTCGTTATACGAATGGCTCGGTTAGTTGTAATGGCACACCAACCACCTTCACGATCACGGTCAATCCATCTGCTCAGGTAAATACGGTATCCAATCAGGTGGTCTGTCATGAAGATAACACCGTCTCAATAGCATTTGGCACAAACAATACGGGCGGAATCACCAACTACAGCTGGACAAACAATACGCCTTCGATCGGTTTGGGAGCCAGCGGAACCGGCGACATTGGCAGTTTTACGGCTGTCAATACCGGAACAGCTCCGGTGACGGCGACGATCACGGTTACTCCTCAGTATATCAATGGAGGTGTTAATTGCAGCGGCACCCCAAAAACATTTACGATCCGAGTTAACCCAAGCGCCAAGGCTCAAATCAATATCGATGATGTCATCGGATGCGCCCCCTATCGGATTCGGGACCACGTGACTTTAGTTCCGCACGTATCGGCCAATAGTCAGCCTGCTTTTGCTTGGTACGCAAATGGCGTATTGATCGGAACGGGTGCTACGGTGCCCAACTATGTGATCACGCAGCCAGGCGACACGGTGGTACTTAAGCTGGTGGCCAAAAGCCTCTATGGATGTAAGGATGATTCGGTAAGTACTACTATTTACACGATCCAAGAGCCACGTCCTTCCTTTACGCTCAGTGCGGATACGGCCTGCGGACCGGCAACTATTTTGATACAGAACACAACCGTTCCGATCGGAGTTATTAATGGAAGTGCCTACTCTTGGAATTTCGGAAACGGTCAGATCTCGTCGCTGGTGCAACCGGGATCGGTCACCTTCTTGGCAAATGATCTGCAACAGCGCGATACTACCTATTACATCACACTTACGGTAACAACGGCTTGTCAAACCTTGTCTGTACGAGATTCTGTGCTGATCCGACCCAAGCCGAAGGCCTTGTTCCAGCCCGATACCTCAGTGTATTGTTCGCCCGCGAACATGCGCTTCCGTAATAATTCCAGAGGGGTCAATAATGCATTTGGTCCTTCCAATAAGTACATCTGGGATTGGGGAGATGGAAGAAGAGATACGGTTTACGATAACAGAACAATGACCCAGCGGTATACAACGGGTGTTCTGGATACGATCACCGTTAAGTTGTATGCATTCAATGAGTGTGGCGTAGACAGCTTCTCCGTTGATGTGCTGTTGTACCCGGCTACGATCACGCCTAGTTTGATTGTTTTTGGACAGAACACTTTTGGATGTGCGCCGAGGCCGGTAACATTTGTAAACAATTCCGTAGGCGGCACTCTTTATACGATCGATTTTGGAGCAGGTACGCTTCCCTATGTCACCAATAATTCCAACGACACGATTAGCTACACGTATATCAATCCGGGAACCTATACAGTCAGTATGCGTGCACAAAACTCCTGTACGGATACGACGGTATATCAGACCATCGATATTTATCCCAATCCGGTTGCCGATTTCAATTTCAGTAGCGCCAATTACTGTGCGCGGGATACCGTTCGGATCACGAACCTGTCTACGCCCAGTGGAATCCAATACACCTGGAGTATGGGTGATGGCACGCTCTCTTTTTCCGGCGTAACCAACCCCAATTATTTGTATCAAAATCCGGGTACGTATACGGTCGCGCTGATCGCCGCGAATACATTTGCTTCCGGAGCAACCTGTCGAGATACGGCCCAAAGGCAAGTCACTATTTTGCCCGTGCCTACTGCTGTATTTACGACCAATCTGAGCACATACAACTGTGCCCCATTCAACCTGACGGCCAACGCAACCCCGGCCAATTACAGTAGCGTGGAATGGTTCGTTCAAACGGCTGCCGGTATAACGCTTTATTCTACTACCGGATTCACCTTTAATCACACACTACTGACTGCGGGCAATTATCAGCTCAAGATGATTGCGTACAACGCCAATGGATGTAACGACTCTCTGACCACTCCGTTCACGGTTAGCGGCTCGCCGATCGTTTCGTATTCTGTATCCGATACCGTCTACTGTGGACTCAGTGCTACGGTCAACTTCACCAATACGACCACCAATGTGGGTAGTGGAACCCTGGCCTATCAGTGGTCTGTAAATGGTGTTGTCCTTTCCAATAGCGCTACCACATTTACACATACGTTCAGCATACCGGCCAACGCCACCGCACCGGTTATTTTCAATGTGCGTTTGGTTTCTACGGCTTCTGTAACCGGTTGTGCACCTGCTTACGAAAGAACCATCACCTTACTGCCCGCCGGCCAGGTGAATGTTCCGGCTAACCAGGTTGTTTGCGATGGAGGCGTAGTGCCTGCAACGGCCTTCACCACTCAAAACACCGGCGGTACTACTACCTATCAATGGACAAACGATACGCCGGCAATTGGATTACCGGCAAGTGGAACAGGGAACATCAGCTCCTTTGTAGGCGTTAATGCGGGTCTTGTTCCGATAACCGCCACGATCAGGGTAACACCGACTTTCTCATACGGCGGACGTTCCTGTCCGGGTACACCGACAACCTATACCATTACCATCAATCCCGCTGCTCAAGTCAATCAGCCGGCCAACCTTACGGTTTGCAACGGTCAGTTGACATCGGTCAACTTTAGTACCTCAACCCTAGGTGGTGTTACCACCTACAGTTGGACCAATGACAATCCTTCTATTGGGGTATTGCCTTTCAATACAGGGAATATCCCGCTGTTTGCGGCGATAAACATCAGCAATTCGCCGGTAGTGGCCACCATTTCTGTTACTCCGTCCTATACCAGTGGTGGGGTCACTTGTACGGGTTCACCCAAGACATTTACCATTACCGTATTGCCAACGCCTCAGGTCGATCAGCCATCCAATCAAATCGTTTGTACCGGCTCGACTGTTTCATTCGGATTCTCCTCGCCAACGACGGGCGGCATCGTAAGTTATCGCTGGACCAACTCAAATACGGCAACAGGTCTTGCTACATCGGGTTCCGGAAGTTCAGTAAGCTTTATATCTACGAATAACACGAACTCGCCGATTGTTTCGGTAGTGACGGTTACCCCAACCTTGACGTTGAGTGGCCGCTCTTGCGACGGTCCGGCTAAAACGTTCACCATAACTGTAAATCCATCCGGACAAGTCAACCAGCCTCTCAGTCAGGTAAAATGCAACGGCGATCTGGCTTTAGGAACGCGATTCAGCACCCTGCTCACCGGAGGTGCGGTTAGCTATTCCTGGACGAATACCACACCGGCTATCGGCCTGGCTCCATTCGGTTCCGGGGATATTGACAGTTTCCGAGTTGTCAACACCGGCACAGCCCCGCTGATCGCCACCATCACCGTTACGCCAACATTTATCAATGGCGGTGTTGCCTGTCCGGGACAGCCAAAGAGTTTCACGATTACGGTGAACCCCAGTCCAAATGTAAATCCATTGCCCAATCTGCAGTACTGTGATGGGAACAGGACCACCCCGATCAGTTTTACCTCACCGGCCTCCGGAGGTTCCATCACCTACACCTGGAGTAATTCCAATTCAGCTATCGGACTTCCTCTCTCTGGCGTAGGTGCCATTCCTTCGTTTACCGCGACCAATTCTACTGCTGTTCCAATTGTGGCGACGATCACCGTGACGCCATCATTTTCAAATGGCGGCGTCAATTGTGGCGGTATTCCCAGAACATTCACCATCACGGTATTGCCGCTTCCGCAGACCTTGTTTCGGGTTACCCCGGATTCAGCCTGCGCTCCCATGGTGGTCACCTTCTCTAACTTGACGCAATTCGCTGATACCTATCAATGGTCGGTCAATGGCGTGCCATTCAGTACCGCGGCAACTCCGCCACCAATGGTGTTGACACAAGCCGGAACCACATTTGTGTTCACGCTGGTTGCCGGTAATACTCAAGGCGGGTGTGGACCCACTTCGTTCAGTTATACCGTCAAAACGCTGCCCACTCCACGATCCCAGTTTTCTTTAAACGGAAGTCTTGCGGATACGCTGTATGCCTGTAAGCAATTGACGGTTCAGGCCACCAATACTTCTTATTTGAACACGCCGGGCAATGTTGTCGGCCTCACTTATCAGTGGTATCTGAACGGCCAGCTTCTGTCGACTGGATTGAACCCGCAGTTTCAGTTGCGCAATACCTCGTATACCCGAGATACATTAATAAAAGTGAAACTCGTCGCGGTTTCTAGTTCCGGGTGTATCGACTCCTCCATGCGTTGGGTGAGGCTTTATCCGGAACCGCTGGCTTCTTTTGCCATTGTCGGAGGTGCTGCGAACTGCGCCAGACCAAGATCCGGCTTGGTGAAAACGGTTCAAAATCTATCTCAGGTAAAGCCACCGGCCGTGTTCACTTGGACGGTATTCAACCGAACCTCTCCGCTGCCGCAACAGCATGGGGTAATCATCAGCAATCCGGCAGCAGCGACCCCGACATTCACATTCCCGGATAACCTGAGTGCAGCTGATTCAACCTACGAAATTTACCTGATGGTGAAATCTGCTGATGGGTGTACCAAGGATACCTCATTAACCCAAGTGGTCTATGCGCGTCCGATCGTCAATTTCAGGATGACTGATTCTGTTTCCTGTACAGGATCATTGAATGTGTCCTTCTTGGATCTGTCGGTATCGCCTACCAGTAGTATCACCACTCGATTGTGGAACTTTGACGATGGGACGGCTACCAGCACCTTACCTGCCGTATCCCATATTTACAGTAATTATGGCGTATACAGACCGTGGTTGTATGTATCCAATGCACGGGGTTGTGTCTCTGATACGATGAGGAAGCGGGTGGTTGTATTTGGTCCCCCGGTTGCTGATTTCACGGCAACAACGCCTGTTTGCCTGGGATCACCGGTAACCTTTGTCAATACCAGTCAATTGGGATGGGGTAGTACACAATTTTCCCAAGTGCTCTGGGATTTTGGCGGAGGAGTGACCAGCACGGTTTTCAGCCCTACGCATATTTACACGGCTCCTGGTATTTATACCGTAACGCTTACCATACTCAGCGACAGCAGTTGTGTGATCCGTAAAAAGTCAATGCAGATCACAGTGATTGGGAAGCCCAAAGCCGACTTCAGCTTTAATAGCCGATGTGTCGGTTCGACCGTACAGTTCACCAATCTGTCGACGGCAGGATATGCGGATGGAGGTTTCAGTACGGCTCAATGGAATTTCGGGAACGGACTCCAATCCATCCAGTTGAACCCAACAACTGTTTACAATACGCCAGGCAGCTATCCGGTGCAATTGATTGTTGGTGGAGTCTCCTGTCCGCAATTAAGCGATACGATCGTGAAAACGCTTGTGGTCACGCGTGCCCGTCCGGACAGCATCTATCCACTCATTTATGCCACTCGACTCAATCGCTTCACGATGCAAGCGCTCCCCGGCGGGGTCAATTATCTTTGGACGCCACCCATTGGCTTGATTCAGCCGAACAGAAGGGTGACGGATGCGTATTATCTTTCTAACGATCCGTCCCGGATTGATTATACCATCACGATCAAAGATTCCAGCGGTTGCGTGAATCACGATAAGCAAGAGGTTTGGATTTTTGACAAACCGAATGTCTTTGCACCAACTGCATTTACGCCCAACCGAGATACCTTCAATGACGTGTTTATCCCGATCTACGTGAACATTGCAACGCTCCAAAGTTTCCGGATCTTCAGCCGCTGGGGCGTGAAGATCTTCGAAACCAATGATCTGAGAAAAGGCTGGGATGGCACCATCAACGGACAAACCGCACCCCTGGAGACCTATAGTTGGGTGGTGGAGTGCTTCGATGTCAATGGGAATAAATTGATCCGCAAAGGTATGGTCACCTTGCTTCGCTATTGATCGGGTTGCAACGATTGTTGGATGGAGCAGAGGTGCTCAAGATGAAGTGAGGGGGTATTGGTTTGTTTTAGAACTTCGTGCCGGGGCTCGAATAAGGCCGGGCATGAAGCTCCTATGACTTCGCCCGAATAGAACTTTATTGCCACATAATTAAGCAGTGTGCCAGTCGACACCTATGAAAACATCCTGGTTGATATTTTTGTGTTTTGGTTTTGTAAGTACAGGACTCAGTCAGTCATCCCTGGACACTTTCAGTGTTGTCAGCCCCATTGGACATTTGAATATTATCAATTGCTCTAAGGTTAGAAATAATAAATTATACACGGGGTCTCAAGACAAAACCGTGAAGATGTGGGATTTGAAATCAAAAAAAGAGCTCTTGACACTTTACCCAAGCAATGATCCGATCTGCGATTTAGATGTTACAAGCGATGGAAAAACTGTTGTGACGGCACATGCGAGTAATTATGTCATCATACAGGAAATACATGACAACAAATCTAAATTGAAATATGAATTTGGTCGTGATGAGGTATGTGAACGTGTTTTTATTGCCAACGACTCATTATTGCTGGCATCCCTCTTTAACCTAAGCATGGGCAGTTCATTGATAAGGGTGATCAATCTACGCGCCGATTCAAGCGGCCCATCTACAGACATATCGGTTTTCAATGACAAGGTGCAGCATACTGCAGATGGGAAAAGCTGGCTCTATGTACCCGACAAGAACACGATCGTTTGGAATTGGGTTTCGAGAGGAATTGTGGATTCCCGAAAAATTGATTTTGATGTAGATGTTATTGATTATTCTTTTGATGAGGTCAGAAAGCAATTAATAATTTACGATAAGCACAAATTCATTGTGTATGGCCTTTTGAACCATGAAAAGCGTGTTGTACAAATTGATGCCCAAAGTATACCCATAGCGAAAATTGATCACGCTATTCCTGTTTTAGATAATCATTTTTTACTGATCAGCCAAAACCGAATTTATCTGTGGGGCGATAATGCCAAACAAATATCGCTAATCGGAAATCTGGGATCTCGAGAGGCAAGCTTTTTAGAAAATCCCTACGACAGTACAATCTACCTTTCAGGGGATCATCTGTTTCAATTTAACCTAAAAAACAACCGGTTAATCAAGCTTTTATCAATCGATGATTTAGAAACGGTCAATTTTGAATGCTCTCGGGACTACTTCTCCATTCAAGGCTCGGGTATCCGTGTTTTCAACCTGCACAAATCCTGGAAGACATTCGTTAGTTTTTCAACCCCGGGTAAGGAAAAGTTTGAATTGCAGTTATCTGAAAACGGAAAGAATTATGCCATTCAAAACTCATCTTCTGAAATTGAAATCTTTTGTTTAACTGACCTCTCCAGTTACCGACAGATTTCACTGAAGGATGAAATTCTTCAATTTAAAGTCTCGGATAGGGGTAAGATCTATGTGCTGGATGATGGTTTTAAGCTTTCGGTCTATGATCCTGGCAAAAATGAGCCTGCTGGAGTCCATCTTGATTTTCCATTCAAAATCCGATCTTTCGCACTTTATGATAATTTGAATCAAATCTGGGTACTCACATCGGGTGATAAGCTGATAAAATATGATTTAAACAACTTTGCGCCCCTTTCAACAGAGGACCTTTACGGATATTTCAATGAGTCGACCCAATTCTCGAATGGGTTAAATAGTTATGTGAACATCGATTCGGATAATTACTCCTTTTGCGAACTAACATTCGGAGATTTAAGTAAGAACACCCACAAGACTAAAATTCGTTGTACGACAGGTGTATCTGAAGGTGCATTTACCTACAGCTTAAGTGATGACGGAAAGTATCTTTCATATATCGACGAGGATATGAATTATCTATGTGTTGTAGATGTTAGATCAACCCATATTGTAAATAAATATGATATTAATTCGTTTGATGAATTGATTGATGTTGCCATTTCTGATAAAAACAATAAGATAGTTTTCAGCACACACGATGATTCAGTTTACGTTTACGATTTAGTGGCAACTCAAAACAAATTAAGATACACCCAATATTATGCGGAGGTGCGCGATCTCAAAGTTGATGAAGTGAACCGACTTCTTTTTTTTACCTCCAGTGACGGAAATTTTTACGCCAACGAATTGGATGAATCGAAGCCAATTTTATCGATGTATGGTTTGTCGAGCGGAGACTATATGCTAAGACTCCCAGAGCAGAGATTCTACATGTGTTCCAAAAACGCCAGTAAGTACCTGCATTACGTTACCCCAAGTTTAAAATTCGTTGGATTTGAGCAGTTGGATCCCATATACAATCGTCCGGATGTCGTAATGTCTAGAATCGCTAACTACTTTCAAGGAATTGATCAAGCATTGGTTTCTACTTATCGTGATTCCTGGGAAAAGCGAATGGATCGATTGGGTATCGATAAAACACTTTTGAGTAATGCGGACATCGCTGTGCCTGCCGCTGAAATAATAGGGACAGACACCATTCCATTCGATACCAATGTCGATAAACTTAAAGTCGCTATTTCCGCCACTGATTCCAAATATTCACTGAAACGCTTTAATGTGTTTGTAAATGAGGTGCCCCTTTACGGATCGACTGGAATAAGTATCACTACACAGGTAAACACAAATTGGGACACCACAGTTTCTATTCCGCTGAGTGTCGGGCAAAATAAAATTCAAGTTTCAGTTATGAATGAACTTGGGTTAGAAAACTTCAAATACCCGACTCTTATCAACTTTACTCCAGTACAAAAAATAGTACCCAAAACGTATTTTATCGGAATTGGAGTAAATGTATTCAAAGATTCTACGCACAATCTAAAGTATTGTGTCAAAGATGTGCAGGATTTGAGCAGCATACTTTCAGCACAGCGCGCTAATATAATCCTTCTGAAAAATGAACAAGTAACAAGAGATAATATTCTGTCTTTAAAAAAAGATCTCCTGAACACTTCGATCAATGATCGAGTCATAATATCCTGCAGTTCACATGGATTGTTAGATGATTCACTGAACTTCTATCTGGCTATGCATGATGTAGACTTTAATAATCCCCAAGCCCGTGGGCTTAAATATGAGGAATTAGAGAGCCTTTTTGATGGTATACCTGCACGTCAAAAATTATTATTATTAGATGCTTGTAACAGCGGGGAAAACGATCAAACGACGACCCTGAAAAATGAATTAAGCAGAGATATTAACATTCTCGATAAAAAAAAGACACACGCAACTCGTGGTTTAATACTTCAACTAGAAGATAAAAATATTGATAAATTCCAGAAGATGAATGAGTTGTTTGTCAATGTCCGAAACAATACCGGCTCTGTGATCATCGCAGCTGCCGGCGGGCAGCAAAGTGCACTCGAGGCGGTTCATATCGGCGGTAAAAAAATATTTAATGGCGCATTTACCTACAGTGTGTTAGAATTTCTAAAACAAAACACCAACAACCAAGAGGCTGTTACGGTTAATAATTTAAAAAATTATGTGGAGGGTCGTGTAGTAGAAATTACAGGGAATAAACAAAAACCCACTTCTAGACAGGAGACCTTGGAGCGGGATTGGAAAATATTTGCGCCTTAATTATTTCATTTTGCGCTTTTGCAGAGATTGAAGGATACCTTCTGCTTCCTTCAGCCACCCCGGATGAGGAGGGCTATCTATTCCTCTGCATCGTTTTTTATTTTTCACATCCTCGCGCTGATTCATTGTTTGTCATTTCCAATCTTCAAGCTCTGGTGCGACCTTTTTCGAAGATTGGCATTCAGTTGATAGGCAATTGTTAGCGTCGTGTAGGATGTCCGATTGTCATATTCATTTCGTTGAAAAAAAACGGGCTCCTTGGCTTGAAGGGATCTCCACTCGACTCTGCACAGAATGGAAGGTCTTGGTGAATAGTCGACGTTTATCGATTGACTGCTAGCCCTGACAGCTGATCCGTTGGCTGGCTTTGTTATGACGCTGTGAGGGTCTGCGTAGTGTTCCACCCGAAAGGCAGACCTCCATTTGTTCGATATGGAATATTGTGTGATCAGCACGGGAGAGTACCAGACAAAAAAGGATTTTGCTGTCTTTTTTTCTTGTTCCATACCGATATCGAATCCTACTGTATAAGACCACTTGCCTTTTTTACCCTGCCAATAGAAATTGTTGAAGTATCGCCATTTGCGGCTACTGTCGGGATGATCAGCTCCCGCCCAAAAACTCCAATTGAATTTGCTTTGGTTGGGAAATGCGTGTATCCATTGCCAACCGAAGGAA
>Ga0315902_10007912_pt1 | contig 14444 bp, 13 predicted proteins | sample LakEriMetagenome_9_FD_203523 | JGI IMG/M metagenome (GOLD analysis project Ga0315902, IMG submission 203523) | Freshwater fungal communities from buoy surface, Lake Erie, Ohio, United States - Buoy 12 MA117 | ecosystem: Environmental > Aquatic > Freshwater > Lake > Lake biofilm | place: USA... | reverse complement strand
CAGGGGTGTCGATGATATTAATCTTGTGGCCCTTGTATTGAATCGAAACATTCTTCGCAAGAATGGTAATACCGCGTTCGCGCTCGAGATCATTGTTATCGAGAATCAAATCGCCGGTTTGTTCGTTCTCACGAAAAAGCATGGCAGTGTGCAGCATCTTATCTACCAGCGTGGTTTTTCCGTGGTCAACGTGAGCGATAATCGCGATATTCCTTAGTTTTTGCATACGAAGTTTTTAAAATCGGGCGCAAAAGTACGTCGGGAAGTAGGTAATCCGACAGATTAGTTTGATTGGACTTTGGTTATTAGTTAATAGTTAGCAGAAATTAGGTAACAAGTTATAGGTAGTAACTCATTGGTTGGAGTGCCTAGTTAAGTGTGAAGTTTTCCAATACATTTTTATATGCCCCCATGATATCTCATGTAACTACCACCCCAAAGAAATTGAAAATCAGAACGTTAACATTTCATTAACCTGTTCTCGCCCTTATTTTTTTTGCTAACAAAAAAATGTGAGTAAATTCGCGGCCGCTTTTAAAACTGACAACAGCAATTTACTATTGAAGAATTATAAAGCAAATATCATTTCATTTTTAGCAATTCCATTGGGGCTTGTTGCAATCATGGCGTTCATGCCGCTACCTGAAGGGGCGTCAGCCGAGAGAGCACTGACTTTCAAAAGCGCAAAAGATTCGACAGCATTCGTTGAAGCTACTACCCCCGAGCCTGCGGCTTGTATGTTCGATACGGTAAATGTTTTCGGGAAGTACTGGCACAACACAAATTTGTTCACATACTCTTATCCAAGTCAGGCACCTATGCCGGATTCGGTATATTTTGTAATGTGCGATTCTGAAACGCAGTTTTGCATTCCGCGCAATGGTGGAATCAATTCGCCATATGGACCGCGATGGGGAAAGATGCATAAGGGATTGGACATTCACTTGAGCCTTGGCGATGCTGTGAAGGCTGCTATGCCAGGCAAGGTACGCTATGCCCAGTTCAACACGGGAGGCTACGGTAACTTGGTTGTTTTGCGTCATGCCAACGGTCTGGAAACGTATTACGCTCATCTTACTGAGCTGAAGGTTAAACCCAACGAATGGGTAGAAGCAGGCACTATAATCGGAACCGGTGGAAATACCGGTGCGGAGTGGTCGGGTGTCCATCTTCATTTCGAGATGCGTTACCACGACCGAGCGTTTGACCCTCTATTGGCCATCGACTGGGCCAAGAAGGAACTAAAATCAGACACACTCGTAATTTACAAGAAGCATCTGCACGCAACAGAAGCACCAAGTGTTGCCGTCAACGATCAAAACACCATGACATTAACCCGCGAGAGTTATACAGATCAGGCGAAATCGACGTACACACAATCGGCATATTCTCAATCAACCTCATCCAGTCCCTCGCATCACATGGTGAGGTCGGGCGACACTGTATATAGTATTGCTCGTAAATATGGTAAGAGTCCGACCAAACTTCTTGTACTCAACGGCATGACCACCGAGTCTGTTCTGAGTGTTGGTCAGCGTGTTCGCCTGAAATAGTTGTTCATTTTTTCTTTTCGGTTTTTGATATAAAATGCCTGGTGAAGGAACTCTTAAAGTTGTTTCATGGCGTGTATAGTGTATTATTGTCGCTCATAATAAAACGTAATACGAAGAACTTGTCTATGATAAAATCAACCCTTTTATGCTGCGCAACCGCAGTCCTTACATTGGCCAGTTGTGGCGATAATGCGCAGACTGAACCGGCAACCCCAGCCAATTCCGCAACTGCTTCTGCCGACGCTCCGAAGGCAGAGGACACCTCTGCGCCGGCCGCGCAAGAGATAACGCTGCCTGTTATAATAGCTGCCGCCGACAAACAACGTTTTACGGAATGGGGGAGTAGGCCCGAAGAAGAATTGGAGGGGCCCACCGACCCATGGGTGTGGACGCATATGATGTGTTCGGGAGTTACCATGGATGAATTAAAAGTTTCTTCTACACTGGCACCGCAAGGAAAGAATGATTACAAGGCCGCAAATCTGGGCGATGATAACCCTACTACAGCTTGGGTTGAGGGCAATGCGGATTATGGAATTGGAGAGTATATAGAGTTAAAAGGGTGGCAACCCATGGGTGATGGGACAGTATCTATTCTGAATGGATATCAGGCAAGTCGTTCCAGTTGGGAAAATAACAGCCGCGTTAAGCAATTTAAAGTGTCGCTCGGAACGAAAGACTATTGCATTGTTGAGCTTTCGGATGTAATGGGTACGCAAGAATTTAGATTTCCGAGAGAACTCAGTTTAGCGCTTGATAAAACGGATATCGCCAGAACAAATCTACGCTTTACAATTGTGGAGGTATACCCTGGTTTGAAATGGAAGGATACTGCTATTTCTGAAATTTTCAGTTGTGGGGGATGATTTTCAAAATCCCCTTTTATTAACGTATTGATTTCAACTGAGATTTAGATTCTCGAATTCTACAATCCTTTATCCCATGATACCTCAGTAATTGGGTTCAAGCATTCCGATGCTGTTGCGAGTATCATTCGGGTCGCCATCATTGCTGCGAATAGTTGGCTTATCTTTATTCTTATTCAAACAACCTTCGAAGACTTGCAGATAGATCCAATTTGCCCATAATCTTGCAAAAGTGGTCGAATGTTTCAATGCTCTGTGCAATGGCTTACAAGACTCAATAATACAGCAATTCACAACGAAGTCAGTCACCACCGCCCCGGAGGGGCCCACCTTTATTAGCGATGTGATGAAGGGAGAAGCGAGCAAGCCCCGCAGGGGCTGACTTTAAAGATAAGCGGCAACAAATTAAATACACCCTATGACCGATGAATGCCGACTGTTAAAGTCAGCCCCTTCGGGGCTGGATCGCGCCTTGTGCACCTTGATGTTACGGAAGGTACGCCCCTTCGGGGCTGGGCGAAGGTCAGTATGTAACATCAGGTGTTTTCTGAGGCGAATCAGCCATGATTTAATAGCCCACCTCAATAATTATACTCCGCTGCCTAAACGGTTAAGACAAAGTCAAAGCAGCTGACTCTTAGTTAAGCATTGCCCAATAACCATTTCAGCCTCACCCCGGCCCCTCTCCAAAGGAGAGAGGAGTTAGTCCCCAATTCGCGCATCAAGTACTCCTATTCCGACTGTTGCACCCTTTCACCTAGCACCTTAAACCATTTACCTCTGTTTCTGGAATTTTGAACTGCAGGGGATGCAGAAATTCTCTGCTATCTCCGCGTCTTTGCGGTTAGAAAAAAAATGAATGTTGCAGGTTAGTCCCCCTCGGAAAACAATCACCTCTCAATACGAAAAGAATGGGAAAGACAATCACCGCGAGAATGAGTGTTGCAATCCCTTTTACCTATCACCTATTACCTATCACCTATTACCTATTACCTATTACCTATCACCTATCACATCCCCTCTTATCTTTGCCCCCCATGAGCATTTCCCGTCAAGCAATTCTCGATGCACTGTCGACCGTGGTGGAGCCCGATCTGAAGAAGGATATCGTATCACTGAACCTGGTAAAGATTCAGGATGTAAAAGATCAGGTGATTCATCTTGAGGTAAAAGTTAGTAACCCGGCTATGCACAGCAAGATGCGCATGCGCGAAGCGGTGACGTTTGCCATTGAGCGCACATTAGGCAAGGACTTTAAAGTGGAGTGCGAAGTGCTTCCCATTAGTGGCGATGAGCGGCATGGTGAACTGCGCAAGGTGCTGCCGGGCGTGAAGCATATTATTGCTGTGGCTTCAGGCAAAGGTGGGGTGGGGAAGAGCACCGTGAGCGCCAACCTAGCAGCGGGCATGGCTCGCAGAGGTTACAAAGTGGGCTTGCTCGACGCAGATATCTACGGCCCGTCAGCTCCGACAATGTTCGATTTGGTGTACGAAAAACCACGCGTTGTCGATGTTGATGGTAAGAGTCTGCTCGAACCCATCGAACAATACGGCGTGAAAGTGCTGTCAATCGGCTTCTTTGCAGAAGTGAATCAGGCGGCCGTATGGCGCGGCCCGATGGCTACCAAAGCACTCAACCAATTGGTAAACGATGCGTATTGGGGCCCACTCGACTATCTGTTTCTGGATCTTCCTCCGGGCACTGGCGACATTCACCTTTCCATCGTACAATCCATTCCGCTGGATGGTGTGGTACTCGTGAGCACGCCGCAAACGGTTGCACTAGCCGATGCGCGCAAGGGGGCAAGCATGTTTCGCATGCCGGCCATCAACATCCCCCTCGTAGGGATGATCGAAAACATGGCGTGGTTCACACCGGAAGAACTTCCCAATAACAAATATTACCTCTTCGGAAAAGAAGGCGCAATGCATCTGGCCGAAGAACTCGAGATTCCATTTCTCGGCCATTTGCCGCTTATCCAAAGTATCCGCGAAGCTGGCGATGCAGGTCGTCCGGCCATCATGCAGGAAGGAACGCCGGCTATGCATCAGTTGAACACAATCTTGGATACCTTTGAGCGCGAAATGCGTATGCTTCCGTTTCGAAAGAAATTGACCGCTTCCGCTTCAACCGAAAACCACTGATATGAGCGAACGATCCATCTTCGATAAAGTAAACGATTCATTAAACATTATACGTCCTTACCTCGAAGCCGATGGCGGAGATATTTCACTCATCGAAGTTACCGAAGACCTTACCGCACGCGTAGAATTGCATGGTGCGTGCAGCAGTTGCTCTATGAGTGCTATGACCATGAAGGCGGGAGTAGAGGGTGCTATTCGTGCAGCTGTCCCCGAAATCAAAGCGGTCGAGGCAGTGAATAGTAATTAGTCTATTCGAATTTCCAGGTTTTAGTTGGACAATTGAGAGGTTGGTGACTGAGAATCACTGCCGGGACTTTTCTTGAACTGCATTCTTTTGTTACCGCAAGATGAATTTATTGTTTTAAATATTAACCCATGGAATAGTTGATGTCGGCCTCTATTAAGTTTGCCACTCATGGAATCATCAAAAAGTCAATCCGGTTGGATGTATTTGCTGAGAACAACTCAGCAGCACCAAGTTCAACTCAGCCATATTGCCGATCACAAGGCCAACATTCTCTTGGCTTGTAATTCGATTATTTTATCCTTGTTATTGGCCCGAATTGATACTATCCGAGACTACTGGTGCACCTATTCCATGCTCGGCACTTCCGTTATTTCGATTCTGCTGGCGCTTTTTGTAGTAGCGCCACTTTCTCGCAAGAAGAGACGTCCTAATTCGAATGACCGCGAATTTAATGTTCTCTATTTTGACCACTTTACAAGCCTTCCCTTCGATCAGTTTCGCAACAGCATGCTCAAAACGATGGAATCATCAGAGGGTGTGCAGGAAGCAATGATTAAAGATATCTATCAAATTGGCAAAGTACTTTCAACACGTAAGTATTTATTTCTGAAATGGAGCTCCCTTATTTTTATGATCGGATTGCTCATCTCCATCCTCCTATTAGTGATTCAAGTAATCATTTAACATCAGGCCATTTTCACTCTAATAATCAGTGCGATATTATAACTCGTTCTCGAGTGAGAATCATTCCATTGCCAACTGATTGCACGATGTAAACACCATCCTCCAAGGTGCTCGTGTTCAATGAAGCACCGACTATGTCGGCTATCTTTCTGCCATCCAAACTATAGAGTGTATTTGTTGTTTGGCTGTTAGCCTGCCGGATGAAAATCTGCTGATCAGCCGGATTTGGAAAAACATTGATTTGCTCAATTGCAGCGATTTCATTGGTGCCAATACTCAAATCATTAATTTCATGGTACGTACAATCGAATTGTGTATCGCAGATTAATCCTTGCATAAATCCACTCATAAGTGAGAGGGTATAATCGTATTCGCCTGCATCGCCCAGGTAGGGCACGTGGCCGCCACCGGGAGTAACGTGATAGCAATGGTCGATGCCAACATTATCCATGCGCTCGGCGATGTAGTTGCTGCCTTCAATGGTGGTTACGTTGATGAGTCCGAATAACACGAACATGGCAGAGTCGATTGTAACAGTGGCATCGGCATCCCCATGAAACATACAGGCTGGCGTTGTATCTCCTGCATCTATCCAGTCGCTGTCTCCCAATGCTCCCGAAACGGGAAGTATACCTGTAATTTCAGTCGAGTATCCGGGGTTGCCGCTGTTGCCGTCCAGCCCGCCTTCCAAGCCGGGAATGGTCATGTCGAGCCATGCGGGTATTTCATTTTCATCCATATAGGCATGGTGCAATGCCATGAATCCTCCTGCTGAAGCACCTCCTACGAAAATTTGATTGGGGTTGATGCGGTAGGTATTTCCTTCGGTATCGGCATTTTTACGAAACCAGCGAATGGCTGCGCGCAAATCCTGCACTGAACGCACAACGGCTTGGCCGTAGGGAACCTCGAGCGATGCACCAAAGGGAATGCCCACACGGTAGTTGATTGATGCCACTACGTAGCCCATTCTAGCAAGGTCGGTGCAAAGGGGAAGCATGTCGGCGGCTGCCTTATCACCACCTAAAAAATAGCCCCCATGACACATAATAACCAGCGGCCTATTATCGGCCGCATCGCCGGTGGGTTCATATACATCCATGAAAAGCGATTCGCTTGCACCTTGATTGTTGATGTTGACTCCGTAGAGAATATCTGTGGTAGGTGTTGTTTCGGAAAAGATGAAATTCAAATAACGCACATCGTCGCATTGTGCAGTCAGCTGAAGGGAAAGGCCTATGGCCAGAGCGGATAAAGTTATTTTCATTGTTTTGTGTTACGCGGTCAAACATAATCGAAAATTGAAACATGGGCACCGACTTTTCATCCGCATCAACCATTTTGCTTTTCAGTTGTTATGCGTAGGTCGTGAGGCTCTTGCTATCTTCGCGGCGTTCAGGAAAATTTCATGATAGAAACCGACATTATCATCATAGGAGCCGGACCATGCGGCTTGTTCACCGTCTTTGAAGCGGGATTACTTAAGTTACGTTGTCACTTGATTGACGCTTTGCCTCAAGCAGGAGGCCAGCTCACCGAGATTTATCCTAAAAAGCCTATTTACGATATCCCCGGATTTCCCGAGGTTCTCGCCGGTGATCTCATCGATCATTTGATGAAACAGGCGGCTCCGTTTAAACCCGGATTTACGTTGGGTGAACGCTGTGAATCGTTTGAGAAAACAGACGATGGAATGTTCATCGTGAAGACGAGTCGCGGCACATTGCACAAAGCCCCCGTTGTCGCAATAGCAGGTGGGTTGGGGTGCTTTGAACCGCGCAAGCCGCCCATCGGAAACATCGCTGATTTCGAAGATAAAGGCATTGAATACATTGTTCGCGACCCGAACTTCTATCAGGGTAAGCGTGTCATCATCAGCGGTGGCGGTGATAGCGCACTCGACTGGTCAATATTCTTGGCCAATGGCGTCGCAAAAGAAGTTACCCTCATTCACAGAAGTAAGAGCTTCCGCGGTCACCCGGACAGCGTTCAGAAGGTTCTTGATATGGCAGCTTCCGGTAAAATCAAGTTGATTACAGATGCTGAAGTTATGGGCTTACAGGGAGATGATCGTCTGACGGCAGTAGAGGTCGATTCACAAGCTGATGGCAAATTGATGCTCTCAACCGACCACTGGTTGCCCTTGTTTGGGTTGTCGCCCAAGCTCGGTCCATTGGCAGATTGGGGATTGAATATCGACAAGAACTCGATTGAAGTAAATACATTCGACTACAGCACCAACGTGCCGGGCATTTATGCAATTGGCGATATAAATACCTATCCAGGAAAGTTGAAACTTATTCTTTGCGGATTCCACGAGGCCACGCTTATGGTGCAAAGTGCGTTTAAACGAATTTATCCCGACAAGAATTATGTGTTGAAATACACCACGGTGAATGGTGTAACCGGTTTTTAGGTTTGAGTTACTTTCGCCCTTTCTATGGAGAATATCATACACATTACCGTTGTCGACCGAGAAGGTAACGAGCATTCGCTCGAGGCGCCTACCGACATGAATATGAACATGATGGAGCTATGTAAAAGCTACGAACTCCCGGTGGAGGGCACGTGCGGAGGCATGGCCATGTGCGCAAGTTGCCACATGTATATTCTTTCCGATCACCAGTTGCCTGCTCGCAACGACGATGAAGAAGCCATGCTCGATCAGGCTTTCTTCGTAAAAGGCAACTCGCGCCTGGGGTGCCAGCTTCATTTGTCAAACGACATGGCTGGGCTGAAAGTGCAGTTAGCTGAAGTGGGGGGGTAATAGCGAGTGGCGAGTGGCGAGTGGCGAGTGGCGAGTGGCGAGTGGCCATTTCTGAACAACTTAGCAAGGTATAATTTACGACCCCATTTTTGACAAATAAAAAAGGATTGTATTGAAATATTCCGTCATTCCTTTATTATTCTGCATGGATGCACGGCAGTTCACCTCTTGCCATTCGCTACTAATCCTTAAATTCGCGCGGCCTACAAAACCTATTTAGATTGTATGAAGAGAGTACTTATTACCGGTGCGGCCGGATTCCTGGGATCGCATCTGTGTGACCGATTTATCAAGGAAGGTTACCATGTTATCGGCATGGACAACCTTATCACAGGTGATTTGAAAAACATAGAGCACCTGTTCAAGCTCGAACATTTCGAATTCTACCATCACGATGTTTCGAAATTTATCCACGTGCCCGGGCCCCTCGATTACATTCTTCACTTCGCATCTCCGGCCAGCCCCATCGATTATCTTAAGATTCCTATTCAAACCTTGAAGGTTGGTTCGCTCGGCATTCACAACTGCCTTGGGTTGGCGAAGGTGAAGAATGCACGTGTACTCATTGCCAGCACCAGCGAAGTTTATGGCGACCCCACAGTGCACCCGCAAAAAGAAAGCTATTGGGGCAATGTGAATCCCGTGGGACCCCGCGGTGTGTACGACGAAGCCAAGCGCTTTCAAGAAGCTATGACCATGGCTTACCACACCTTTCATGGATTGGAAACGCGCATTGTTCGCATCTTCAATACCTATGGTCCTCGCATGCGCCTAAACGACGGACGTGTGTTGCCAGCCTTTATAGGGCAGGCTTTGCGAGGCGAGGATCTCACTGTATTTGGTGATGGTTCCCAAACGCGCTCATTCTGTTATGTCGATGATCTTATTGAGGGAATCTATCGCCTGTTGCATAGCGATTATGCAGGCCCGGTGAACATCGGTAATCCGGATGAGATTACCATACGCGATTTTGCCGAAGAGATTATCAAGCTAACTGGGACAGGGCAGAAGGTTATTTACAAGGAATTACCCACCGACGATCCCAAGCAGCGCCAGCCGGATATTGCGGTGGCGCGTCAACTCTTGGGATGGGAACCCAAGGTGCATCGCAGCGAGGGATTGAAGATTACCTATGAATATTTCAAGTCGCTTTCGGCTGATGAACTCAACAAGGTTGAGCACAAAAATTTCGAGAAATACATTAAAAATTGATCGGGGCGTGCAGGCTCGGAAGTGGACATTAAAAATGCTATTTTCGCGCCTCACATCACGGACGAATCATTTCTGAAAATGATATACAATCGATTAAAAAATAAGGAGGCCAAGCTTGCAGTTATTGGGCTTGGTTACGTGGGATTGCCGATAGCGCTCGAGTTTGCGCGATCGATTAAAGTGGTTGGGTTTGACATCAACCAAAAGCGTGTCGATATGATGCGAGATCGCATCGATCCTTCACAGGAGTTGGAGAGCTCAGCCTTCGATGGGTGCGACATCCATTTCACGGCGGATATCAATGAATTGAAGGATGTGAACTTCTTCATCATCGCTGTGCCAACCCCCATCAATCATTTGAATTTGCCTGACTTGGGACCGGTTCTTTCGGCTTCGCGCACTGTAGGGCAAGTACTGAAGAAAGGGGATTACGTGGTGTATGAGTCGACCGTTTATCCCGGTTGTACCGAAGATGATTGTGTGCCGATTTTAGAAGAACTGTCAGGCTTGAAGCGAGTAACCGATTTTAAAGTTGGTTATTCCCCGGAGCGCATAAATCCCGGAGATAAGAAGAACACGCTGCGCACCATTACCAAAGTGGTATCAGGTTGTGATGCTGAGTCGTTGGAAGAGATTGCCAAGACATACGAAATCGTGGTCGACGCAGGAACATTCCGAGCTGCGGGCATCAAAGTAGCTGAAGCATGCAAGATCCTGGAGAATACGCAGCGAGATGCCAACATTGCTATCATCAACGAGTTTTCGATGATAATGAATATGATGGACATCAATACCTACGATGTGTTGGAAGCTGCCGGAACAAAGTGGAACTTCTTGAAGTTCACCCCCGGTTTGGTAGGTGGACATTGCATTGGTGTTGATCCCTACTACCTCGTATATAAGGCCAAGAAACTAGGCTACCACAGCCGCGTTATCAGCAGTGCCCGTTATGTAAACGATGGTATGGGACAATACGTAGGAAAGCAAACTGTTAAGAAGATATTGGAGCAAGGACGCAACGCTCTCGAGTCACGAGTGCTCGTTATGGGCGCAACGTTCAAGGAAGATGTGAGCGACGTGCGCAACTCCAAAATGGTGGATGTAATTCGCGAGTTAGAATCATTCAGCATCAAGGTAGACGTGGTAGACCCTCACGCCGATAGCGACGAGTTGAAGCACGAGTATGGCTTTGGATTGGTGCCCGAGGCCGATAAGAACGCTTACGACGCCATCATACTCGGCGTGGCACACAAAGAATACAAAGAGCTGTCGGAAGCCGACTTTAAATCCTATCTTCACGAAGGAAAGGGAGCCCTTATCGACCTGAAAGGGTTATATAGAGGGAAAATGAAGGAGTTGAATTATTGGAGCCTTTAGCAAGTGACTAGTGACTAGTGACTGGGAAAAAGGCAATCTAGATTAAAATTGAAAATAAACAAGAATAGAAGAGATATTTAATTCGTCACTCGACACCAGTCATTAGTCACTAATCACTCGTCACTAACAATGAAGTTACTCATCACCGGCGGTGCCGGATTTATCGGATCACATGTTGTGCGTAGGTTCGTTAAAACCTATCCGCAGTATTCCATTGTCAATTTGGACGCACTGACGTACGCCGGTAACTTGGAAAATTTGAAGGATGTGGAGCATGCCTCCAATTATCGATTTGTGAAGGGGGATATCACCGACAAGTCTTTCATACAACAATTATTTCGCGACGAGCAATTTGATGGTGTGATTCATCTGGCTGCAGAAAGCCATGTCGATCGCAGCATATCGGGCCCCGACGCATTTATCCAAACGAACGTTGTAGGAACAGCCAACTTGCTCAATGCAGCGGTTGAAAGCTGGAAGGGGGCCATGGAAGGCAAAAAATTCTATCATGTGTCTACCGACGAAGTATTTGGTTCATTGGGCGCTGAGGGCAAGTTCTCTGAAACGACGGCTTACGATCCGCGCAGCCCTTATAGTGCCAGCAAAGCATCGAGCGATCATCTGGTAAGAGCCTACGATCATACATATGGGCTACCTATTGTCATTAGCAACTGCAGCAACAACTACGGCAGTCATCATTTCCCGGAAAAGCTCATTCCGCTCATCATCAATAATATCAAGAACAAGCGCCCATTGCCGGTGTATGGCAAGGGAGAAAACATACGCGACTGGCTGTGGGTAGAAGATCACGCCCGCGCCATCGATGTTATTTTCCATAAGGGAAAAATCGGAGATACCTATTGCATTGGTGGAAATAACGAGTGGAAAAATATCGACGTTGTGAAACTGCTTTGCAAACTCATGGATGAAAAGCTCGGTCGGGCGGTTGGTGAAAGCGAGCAGCTTATAGCCTATGTGACCGATCGCCCTGGGCATGATGCGCGCTATGCCATAGATGCTTCCAAACTAAAAACAGAATTGGGGTGGGAACCTACGCAGCCTTTCGAGCAATTGCTCTCGCAAACCATCGATTGGTATTTGGTCAATGAAACCTGGCTGACTCAAGTGACAAGCGGCAATTATCGCAATTACTACGAACAGCAGTATACTCACTAGCCATGGGACTATTCGACAAGTGGAAGCCCAATCGTAAGGAGAAGCCCATCGACCCGATTGATCTCGCGGCCATTGGGGTTGATATGCATAGCCACTTGCTACCAGGAATTGATGATGGAGCTGTAAACCTGGAAGATTCCATTCAACTGATTTTGCATTTGAAGGAATTGGGCTATCGAAAATTCATCACCACCCCGCACATCTTCTGGGACATGTATAAGAATACACCAGAGATTATTGCCGATAAGTTGGCCATTCTTCGAGAGGAGATTCAGCGCAGGGAAATTGGTGTGGAGGTTGAAGCGGCAGCGGAGTATTACTGCGACGAGCACTTCGAAAAGCAATTAGAACTTGGAAAAGTGCTCACTTTTGGTAAGAAGAAATTTGTGCTTTTCGAAATTTCATTTGCAGCCGAGAATGTCAATCTGGGAAGGGCAATTTTTAACATGCGTTTGGCCGGTTATCAACCCATACTTGCGCACCCGGAGCGATACGAATACTGGCATGGTGACTTTTCCAGATACGAAAGCATGTTGGATAAAGATGTGATGCTGCAGCTCAATGTGAATAGTTTGACGGGGCAATATGGACCTTCATGCAAGCGCATCTCAGAGCGACTTATTGAAAAAGGAATGATCAGTTTTGTGGGTACCGATTGCCATCATATGGGGCATGTCCAGCTAACACACCAGGCACGGCAAATTCCTGCGCTTAAAAGGCTCATTGATTCAGGAAAATTACTTCATCACGAGTTATAGTTTCAGCGAACACGATGCTAACCGGATTACAACCATTACGCTGGACGATGTTCGCTATGGCGTCCATCGTGTGGGCTTCGTGCTCACCTTCAGCAAGTCATACTAATGTAACTAAGGCTGCGATAGTGCGCCATGTTTCTCCTCATTATGCTCATGGTTTTGATTGGAATGTGCTGGCCGATAGCACCTACCTCATCACACTATTCAATTTGGAATCGCCCGGTGACACCCTGCAGGTCATACACTGGAAACCGAGAAGGATTGAACGCATCGCGAGCCTGTCTACCACGCACATCCCATTCATTCATGCACTCGGGAAAATGAATATCTTGAAAGGTGTCGGTTTTGCCGATCGCACGCTCGATGTTGTAGCAAAGGAATTGTTCAATCAAGGTGAATTGGTCAATTTAACCACGGGCAATGAACTCGAGCCGGAAGTTGTCTTTGCAATCAATCCGGAATTGCTTTTTGTCTATCCGTTTGGTGGCAAGAGCTACGATAAATTTCTTTCGAATGGAATCGGTTGTATTCAGGTTTCTGAATATCTGGAAGTGCATCCGCTGGGCAGGGCAGAATGGATTCGCTTATTCGGTTGCTTACTCGGTGAGCAGGAGCGCGCTGATAGTATTTTCCGAAGTATAGAAGAGCCTTATCTGAAACTGCGCGATAGCCTGGCTGCTTCCGTTACCATTAGACCGACCGTATTTGCAGGATCTATGGACGGCGATCGTTGGGCCGTTCCTTCTGCCAATAGTTACCTTGCAACCTTGATGCGTGATGCGGGTGGTAGCTACATTTTTAACGATACTTCTGCAACAGGTAATTTGGTTTTGCCATTCGAGTCGTTTTATGCTGCGGCTAGTAAAGCAGCGTTTTGGGGGAAGATTATTTATGAAACAGCCCCCACTTCGGCCGATGTTATTACGCAAGGTGATGAGCGATTGCGCGCACTGCCTGCCTTTCGCGACAAACATGTTTTTGTATGCAATGCCATGCAAAAAGACTATCATGGCCAAGCTCTGTTGGAGCCCGCTCGTATGCTGCAAGACCTTCACAACATTTTTAGTTATAACGATTCCATAACGAGTCCATACTATTTCCATTGTTGGGCACATTATGACTAGGGTTCCAATGGTGTATCTTTGACACCATGCGCTTGTGGATAGTTGGAATGGCATACGCTGCAATGCTGATGAGTTCTGCAGTCGTCAGTGCTCAGAACTACTCGCTCAATGGCGAAGCCTCAGCCTTCAATGGCAACTGTTTCGCCGTGACACAAAATCAGCTTTGGCAGAATGGCTCTGTTTGGTACACCGACTTGCTAGATTTAACTCAACCCTTTACCCTCGAGTTTCAAATGAATTTCGGCGCCAACGACGATGGTGGCGCCGATGGTATGGTATTCGTGCTGCAAACAGTGGGGCCCAATGCCATTGGTAATGATGGAGCCGGAATCGGTTATGAAGGATTCAACCCCGCATTTGGTATTGAATTCGACACGTATCAAAACACACTATATTCTGATTTGACTACCGACCATGTGGCGTTTCAACTCAATGGCGATATCAATCATGCCGGAGCCAATAATATTGCCGGCCCTGTAAATGCAAATGTTACCGGTTCAAACATTGAGAACGGACAAGATCATCCGGTGAAAATC
>Ga0315902_10007908_pt1 | contig 14451 bp, 30 predicted proteins | sample LakEriMetagenome_9_FD_203523 | JGI IMG/M metagenome (GOLD analysis project Ga0315902, IMG submission 203523) | Freshwater fungal communities from buoy surface, Lake Erie, Ohio, United States - Buoy 12 MA117 | ecosystem: Environmental > Aquatic > Freshwater > Lake > Lake biofilm | place: USA... | reverse complement strand
AACATTTTGATAAAATCACATTTATAGAAAATTTAGATTTTAGTGATGTTATACAGAAATATGATTCCGAAAAAACTTATTTTTATGTCGATCCACCGTATTGGAAAACAGAAAATTACTATTCCAATCATGACTTTGATAGAAACGATCACGAAAGATTGGCAATCGTATTAAAAAACATTAAAGGTAGATTTTCTTTAAGTTATTATGATTTTCCATTACTTAAAGAATGGTTTCCTAAAACAGAATATGTTTGGGAAATGAAAGAGTTTGCTAAAGCAGCAGCCGCTAAAAGTGGTGTAAAACAAAATATGGGTGAAGAATTACTCATTATGAATTATGGTGAGAACAAATACGTATTACCATCTGAAGGGACTCAGTTAGATTTATTTAATCATACATTTTTATAGACATGGGAAGAATACCTAAGAAAAGAAAAATTGAACAATTAGCATTGTTTAGTGCAGAAACTATGGAGGAAATAACAATATTTAAAGGGGAAGAAACTATAGATGATGTAGTTTTGATAGACGTAGTAGAATCCAAAGAGGTTGGGTTAGTAACCAATCAAATTTATTGTGGGGATACTGTTGAAACTATGAAAAAAATTAAAGACAAAAGTATTAATTTAATTTTAACTTCTCCACCATATTTGGCATCGATAAGAAAAGATAATCATAAATATCCAGGTGCTAAAGACCTAATTAAAGATAACCAACCAGTAAAAGAATATATTAGTTGGTTAATAGAAGTGTTTAAACAATATGAAAGAATTTTGACAGATGAGGGTGTAATTGTATTTAATTATAGTTATACCACATTTAATCCATCTTTACCGTATATGTTAATTAATGAGGTGTTTGAAAATACATCATTAGAGATATATGATACGGCATCTTGGAAAAAGAAATCTTGTGTACCTTTAAGTGGGCATCCAAATAGAATGACTAGAATTGTTGAAATGGTTTATATTTTTGCGAAAACACCTAACTTTAGTGCAAATAAAATAGTATCTTCAGTATCTAAAACTGGACAGAAGTATTTCAATACGTATTATAATTTTATTGAGGCAAAAAATAATGATGGTAAAGTGGAAGGACATGAGGCAACATTTTCTACAGAGTTTGCAAATTACTTTATAGATTTATACTCAAAACCGAATGACATTGTATTAGATAACTTTTCTGGTACGGGTACAACACCCTACGCCGCATCCAAAATGGGTAGACAGTATATTGGGATAGATTTAGTCGAAGATTACTGTGACTACGCTAAGGAAAGACTTTCTAAACTATATAAATAAAATAGTAAATAATTTAGGATGGACTGGTTAAAAAAATATTTAAAATATAAATTTAAACGATTTATAGTAAAATATAAATTATTTGAAGGTCATTTTTTAAAAGAAAATTTTGAGTATACTGGTTATGAAAGAATATGTACCGCAATAGTTCGTAAAACAATAAATCATACAGATACTAAATATACCATCGCACCACTTTCAAATAAAAGATACCTAATCAACAAAACTTTAGATATTTTTATTATTATGGAAGATAGTAAAGTAGAGATAACTAATCATGTGTATCATTATGTCATTACTTTACCAAAAAAAGAAATGATTAAATTAATTAATAGATTTGATAAAAAGGTTGATGAGGAAAGGATCATGTATGAAAATCAAATTAAATCTCAGATAGATTATACCCTACATAAAATTTATGACAAAATAAATTTTTTTAATTGAATTTTTATTATATATTTGTACAATAATTTATTTTTATGGAAAAAGTGGAAGAAAAGTTATTAGAGTATTTAAATGATAAACCTAATTACGAAAAATTTAAAATACTACATAATGAGATGGGTTACGATTTCGATTTCATTAAAAAATTATACCCAAAAGAACTTAAAACCTTTTCAGATTTAAAATTTGGAAAGCATGGTAATAGTTGGATGGTAGGTGCGATTCAAGCAATTTTAAATTTCGATAATGGACACTTTGTTTCAGTAGTTGGTGGGGGTAATGGTTTATATGGTGATGGGGTTAAAACCTTTGAAGTAGGGTTTCCGTTACCTGGTGATAGTATAGATGTTGAGGGTTGGTTGTCACCTGAAGAAGTAACAACGTTAATGATTAACATTCAAATGAAAGAACCATATGGGACAAACCGAATATAAGAGAAGGTTAGAATTTATTAATGAAGACGTAAAAATATTATACGGATCATTAACAGACGAAGTAATTAATACACCTGTCCCTAATTATGAAAGTGTAGGTGTTCTTTTAAGTAATATAGAAATCGCCTCTAATTTAAATGATGATGAATCTTTGGGTTGGAAAACTAAATTTAACATCCCTACTCATGATCCACAAACAGGTGACATTAACCCTTATTATGAAGAACTAACTGGTAGTAAAAACCCATTGGTTGTCTCTAATATAGATAAGATGCCCAATCAAAAGTGGCATCAGATAATATCATTTATTAAATCTGGAGTTAGAATAGTTGGTTATTGTTTTATACCATTTAATTTAGTTTTGGCAACAGTTTTATTGGTATTAAGTGAAGTTATTGGTATCGTAGAAGAATTAGTATAGTATGGAAGGGAAAAAAATTATTACTATCGTATCAGAAGTGAAAGAAGACGGTAGACTTTATTTAGATTTTGGAATAGATAAAATAAGTGGTATAACAAAGTTAGAATTATTGTCTATAATGACTAATAGTCTGGTTATGTCAACAAAAATGGTTTGTGAGGATTTAGATTATGAATCTCAAGGTAAACTAATAACTGATGTACTTGATTTACTTAAAAATAACTTATTTGATGGTGATTCTTTTAAAGATTTAGATGTAAAAATAAAAGAATTGTAAAAAAATATTTGTTTTTAAGTAAATTATATATATATTTGTAGATATAATAATAACACTAATGAGTTTATCTAAAAAAATATACGAAGAAATCAAGTATGAGGAAGAAAATATTTCTTACGATGAGAGTGGTTGGGTTGATAGAGTATTGTATACTAAAGATAAATTAAAAGAAAGTTCTTTGAAAAATGGGGATGGTTTTGGATTTGACAATCAAAGGTTGAGTTCGGAATGATGCAAGCAGGGTTAGATGGAAACCCTTAAACACCTATCAAAACATAAATGCAAACGCATACAACGTAGAGGATATCATGAGTATCCCAACTTCTATTACTCGCTCAGCGGTAGTTGAAGAGATTGAATTAATGGAATTAGTTTAATCGGTGGGTCACACTTACCTAGAAACAGAAAGGTGTAAAAAATAGAGTTGATCGTCAATACTCTATAAACAATTGACGAAAACAGGGTTGTTGGATAACCATGTTATAAATAAAACCAAATATTTTGTTTATTTAGAAAAATAAACTAAGCTTGTGAATGATTTTCTTATGGCGATTTGATTGGACGAGGGTTCGACTCCCTCCATCTCCACTAGTGTTGTCGGTTTCTTTGTTCCCTAAAAACAAAGTGGTGGAAGTTGATAGTAATCCTATCGGCCCTTTAACCCCTCAGAGTGAGGGGTTATTTTTTTTATAATTTTAATATTTTGGGAAGGTACAAATTTGAAAATAAAATGGATAAGGTATTAGTTTTAAATAATGACTATACTCCATTAAACTTGACTACACTTAAAAGGGGGTTTAAATTAGTATATAAAGGTAAGGCAGAAATAATTTATTATGATGAGTCAAATCCTATTATATCTAGTTTTAAAAATTTTAATAGACCTTCTGTAATTAGATTACACAGATTTATTTATACACCTTATAAAAAAGTACCTTTAAGTAGATATAATGTTTTTAGGAGGGATGATCATAAATGTGTATATTGTGGGACAAATAAAAATTTAACTATTGATCACGTAATACCTAAATCTAGGGGTGGTGATAATACTTGGAAAAATTTAGTTACGTGTTGTGGTGTATGTAACCTTAAAAAAGATGATAGAACACCAGAAGAGGCTGGTATGTTGTTATTAAGAAAACCATATACTCCTACATATATTCAGTTTATTGAAAGAATGAATGGTGTAATTAAAGAAGAGTGGAAACAATTTTTAATGGTATGAAAAAATTTTTTAGTTATCATAAACAAAAAGGGTATTTTAGGTTCAGAATATTTGGATATGGTTTAACAATTTCCGATAGATTTACACTTAATCAAAAAAGAGGGCATGTGAAATACATTTACTTTTATGGATATGTAATTACTTTTTTAAAACCTAATAAATTTTAATATGATAGAAAGAATAAAATTGTGGTGGGACTTTGATGGTAGATACTACCATAAAGATTTCATTCAAGGAGTAAAAAATCTTTGGAAATGGTTTCCTACAATATGGAGAGATCGTGATTGGGACACCAACTTTATCTATGAAATAATTAAAGTAAAATTAAATAACCAATCGGATTATATTGGGGGTAAAAATAGACACACAAGAGCAAAACGTGATGCCGAATTAATGAAATTATGTTCTCGTTTAATCCAACGTTGTCAAGATGACCACTATGATATGGAATATATGGATTATCACGAATCAAATTACAATTTTTTAGATATCACCGATGAAGATGATATTCCTGAAAAATACAGAAAAGGTAAAAAATTGGATATTGAATTAGTTAGTGAAAACTTTGACGACTACTTTAAAAAATACTCGCGTCAATACAAACGTGTAATGTCAGGTGAGGTTAGTAGATTCAGAAGACCAATTGAAGAAAAAGACAAACAACTAATCGCAATGGAGATTGCACATGAGAATCAGTATAGATGTCGTAAGTTACTTTTTAAAATAATGGAAAGATATATTGAAGGATGGTGGGATTAGTTTATAAAATTAATTTGTTTTTTTAAAAAAAAGTATTTACATTTGTTTTAAATTAGAAAATTATGAAATCAGGTGCAAGTGGTAAAACTACTCATAGTAGAGTATCAGCAAAAGAACAATTGAGAGAAATAGAATTGAAAAGGGCATTAAAAATTTTGTCCCAATCTATGTTGAATTATATTAAGAATAATCCTAATTAAGATGGTAAGGGTTAGATTTCCAAATGAGACTTATTACGATGTTATCCCAAACTTCAATTGGAATGAATTCAAACCTGGTAAAATTAATAGTGAATTCGTTTTTGGGTGGTATCAAGATGTTTATATATCTGTCGATAGAGAAGATTACGATGAATATGTTACTAAAAAAAATAATTAATTAATATGAAAAAAATTTTATTAGATACCTTAATTATGTTATCAACAGGAATTGTTTCAGGAATTGGTTTTACTGCATTAACTATTGCATTGGATATGGGTATAAATAATTATTTTATATTTATTCCTTCTATTATAGTTAGTTGGTTAATACTTTACCCTTCATATAAATTTTGGTCGGATATCTTTAAAAAAATGTTAAATTATGAAAAATATAATCAAAAAGATTAAAGATCATATTTCATTGTGGTGGAGAAGAAATATTGTGGATTACTGCCCACCAGAATTAGAAGACGAGGAATTTTCAGAAAAATATAGATAAAAAATATAATTATGTCGAATTTTATTTATTCTAGAGTTACAATTGAGCCTTTAGGGGCTATGGACAAAATTTGCAACTTAATAATGGGTATGCCTGAATATGAGTATGGAAAAGAAACTACAACGGTAGTAAAAACATTTTATACAGAAGAAGAAATAAGAAAACCTTATAAAGGAGAAGAAACTGAATACCCAATAACTGAAGAGGGAGTTAATCACGGTTGGTTGTATGATAATGTAGGGACTAAATGGATTATAGTGAGTATTGATGATGATATTAGAATTGAATCACCATACTATATACCTGATGGTTTTCTTATTAAACTATATAGTTTATGTGTTGATGAATTTGAGGGTGTTAGTATAACATGTAAGTGGTATGACGAAACAGAAACTCAGTGTGGTACTGCATTAATTTGGAATGGTATCTATACAGAAGATGAAGAAAATTTAATCGGTGAAGAAATTTCTGATCCTGTTTATGAAGTTACTGGAGAAGAAAACATTGATGAAGTTAAAAAATGGATTTTAAGTGAAATTTCTGAAAACTCTTATATTAAATCTGAAGAAGTTGAGGAAATGGATGAGGAAAGACTTCGTGAGTTATTTGAAGATTGGAAAAGACAAGGTAAATGGGATCATATTGTTGAACGTCAGGAATCTATGTATTATTCTTGTGAAGAAGCAATAGAAACAGAGGACTTCAATTTCCCTATAACAAAAGTTAAAAAGATTGCAAATAGAAAGTATGAAATGATAACAAATTGTTACCCATTTCAATAAATAAGAAATAAATGAAAGTAAAGTTATTAATAAAATATTAGTTAGAGATTGATTATGTTTGAGATTATTGGTATTGTGTCTTTATTTGCGGTAGTATCTTTTTTACTGTTTATACAATATAGTTTAGTTGGTGCAGGTGTAATGAAAGAAAGTTTAAAGTGGTATGGGAAAGTTATTAGTTGGATCCCATTATTACCTTTTATTATATTTATTTTATTTTTTTTAAATTTTATGGTTATGATAGTGTTAAATAAATTAGTTAAGTGGTTTGAATTAAATTGGGGATGGTTTTTTATAAATGGTAGAAATCAAGCGGTTTGGGCAGAATATTTAAGAAAAAAATATGGTGAAGAATAAAAAATAAAAAAATATTTTTAAAATATTGACTTTTTAGATAAACTTTTGTATAATTGGTTATATTTAATTAAAACAGTGAAAATGAAAATACATAATATACATATTAATTTTAGCCAATGGTGTCAACCGTATATCGGCGGATTGGGGTATATTATGGATATAATTTAATTGATAGTTAAATAAAATCAAAGTGAAACCCCAATTCAGAAATGATTTGGGGTTTTTTAATTTATTACGGTATGTGGCCAAGTAGGTTTAAGGCATCTCGCTGATATCGAGAAGATTCGTAGGTTCGATCCCTACCATACCGACAGAACAAAAGTTCTTTGACATATTGTTATAAAAGTGAATGACTCAGTAGCTCAGTTGGTAGAGCAATTGACTGTTAATCAATCGGTCGCAGGTTCGAATCCTGCCTGAGTCGCAAACTAACACAGAATGAATGATACGAGCCTCACAAGTTCGAAAGGAGTCAGGGTGTTAGTTTAAATGGGAATACGCCAAAGTTGGAGAGTTGGGGCAGACTGTAAATCTGTTGTCTTATGATTGAGTAGGTTCGAATCCTACTATTCTCACAAAATATTAAAAGGAAGATTTCAGCAAAAATAACTACGAACTGCAAATTTGGATATGTAAAAACATTTTCCTGAATATTTTATTAGCGTCTCTGGTGTAACGGTAGCACCAACGGCTCCAACCCGTTAAGTAAGAGTTCGAATCTTTTGGGGCGCGCAAATGGTGATGTAGCTCAGTTGGTAGAGCAATGGACTGAAAATCCTTGTGTCGGTGGTTCGATTCCGTCCATCACCACCAAATTTTAACTGGGTATTGGCTAATTGGTAAGCCGCCACATTTGGGATGTGGACATAGTGTGAGTTCGAGTCTCGCTACCCAGACTAATATTGTCCTGTAGACGAATTGGCAAAGTCATCACGCTTTGAACGTGAAGTTTGGAAGTTCGAGCCTTCCCAGGACAACTGTGTATGAAGCTAAAGAGGTCGAGGCGTCGGGTTGTGATTCCGATAATAGTGGGTTCGAGTCCCATCGTACACCTAATGGAAAGATGACAGAGTGGTTTATTGTGGCACCCTGCTAAGGTGTTGTACTCGAAAGGGTACCATAGGTTCAAATCCTATTCTTTCCGCAATATGGGGATGTGATGTAACGGTGAACATGCTACTCTTATACAGTAGTCTCGGTGGTTCGACTCCACCCATCCCTACAACACACTCTTAGTTCAATGGATTAGAACCTATGACTACGGATCATAAAATGGGAGTTCGAATCTCTCAGAGTGTACAATAAACTTATTTTTGCTACAATAAACAGATAAAGTTTATCATGCAAAATCTAGTTTAGTGAACTAATGGTCAGATGCCTGAGTGGTTTAAAGGGGTAGTCTGCAAAACTATTTTTCGGGGGTTCGAATCCCTCTCTGACCTCATAAATAAAAAAAATTAAAAAAATATTTTTAAAATATTGACTTTTTAGATAAACTTTTGTAACTTTGTGTATATTTAATTAAAAACGAAATAAAATTCAGTGAAAACTACAATGACATACAGATTAGAGGTTGCTAAGGCAAAAATGGATGGGGCGGATTCGCTTCTACCAAATCTTAGGGTATATCATTATAGTTAATCAAAAAAATTTAAAATACTATATTATGGAAACCCTAAGTGAAAACTTAGGGTTTTTTGTTTTTAGTTCTTTGACATATTAAAAAAAATGGAAGAGTGGCAGAGTTGGTTTATTGCACCTGTCTTGAAAATAGGAGTACTTAACGGTACCGTAGGTTCGAATCCTACCTCTTCCTCAAAATGATAATAAAGGGATTGTTTCTGCAACAATTATTTTAGCCTTTTAAGCTCGGGGTCGTAGGTTCGAATCCTACCTGAGGACATTTATTGTCTTCAGTAGCTTAGTGGTAGAGCACGTATACAACCCAATCCTGATTATCATTTATTAGGTCCATTGGTGTAATGGTTTAACATACATCACTGTCTATGATGTGCTGAGAGTTCGATTCTCTCATGGACCGCCACAGTCTCTTAACTCAGTTGGTAGAGTGCTTGTTTTACATGCAAGATGTCGTAGGTTCGAATCCTACAGAGACTACTAAATACCGCCCGTTGGACAAGTGGTTTAAGTCGTTTCCCTTTCACGGAAAAGATCATGGGTTCGAATCCCATACGGGTGACTATTAGGTTTTGTAGTTTAGTCGGTAAAACTCTTGATTTGTAATCAAGTGTCCTCAGTTCGAATCTGAGCGAAACCTCAACAATCCTTCGTAGCTCAGTTGGTTTAGAGCAGTACACTTTTAATGTACGGGTCACAGGTTCGATTCCTGTCGGGGGAACTTAAATATACCGAATTCGGTGTAATTAAAAAATAGCGGGGTAGACTGGAGGTGGTTCCAGCTCGGTCTCATAAGCCGAATTACGTGGGTTCGAGTCCCATCCCCGCAACCAATTGGGTCATTGGTGAAGATGGCTATCACACCTGATTTGCACTCAGGAGTCCTCGGTTCGATGCCGAGATGTATCCACTAATAATAAAAATAAAAATAAAAAGTATGAAAGAAGTAATGTCTGGGACAATTAAGTCCTCAAAGGAAAATTTTAATATGTTGAGACATAGAAAAAATTCAATCGATTTAAGTAAGTTGGTAGAATTTATTAAATTTAAAAAGATTAGGAAAAAATAATCTTAATGCAGGTATCGTATAGTGGTTTATTATGTCTGACTTCCAATCAGAGGACGAGAGTTCGATTCTCTCTACCTGCTCAAAATGCCAAAGTGACGGGAAATGGTATACCTCTTTGTCTTAGAAACAAAGGTTTGTGAGTTCGAATCTCACCTTTGGTACAATTATTATTAAAATATTTGTTTTTTAATTTAATAGTTTTTATATTTGTTAAAAAAATATTATGGGAATACCTCAAATCACTTTAATTTTATTATTTTCTTTAAGTTTATTAGCTGCAGCTCATTTGCACGGTAAAGAAAGAACCCCACATAACTTTTGGGTTACATTTATTGCAGTCATCATCGAAGTATCTATTTTAATATGGGGTGGGTTTTTTTAAATTAGTATTATGAGTAAAAGAACTATAGAGGATGTAGAAAGAGAACTTTATATGGCACAATTCAGAGTTAAAAAATGTCAATATAATGATCACCTTTATGATATGGAAAAATGGGAATATGAAGTTGAAATTCTTAAAGATGAATTAAAAAATATGAAAATGGAACAAACACCAGTAGAATGGTTTTTTAAACAACTTACAGAGGTTGATTATGGATGTATAAACAAAACATTCTTACAAAACAATAACAGTTTAGCGGGCCATAAGTTGAGAGAACTTCTTGAACAAGCCAAAGAAATGGAAAAAGAAAGATTAGAATCTCTTAAAGATTTTGATAATTGGAAAGAATGGAAAAACTCATAATAATATGTCATACTATAGAATCAAAATTAGAATGGATTAAAGAAGATGGTAAAGATTGGTTAGAACCATTTGTTGAAGCGGTATATAAAGTTTGGGACAAATTTAACATCCAATATGTGAGATATTCTTGGTGATATTAAAAACTTTTAGTATATTTGTATTATGAAAAATTGAAACCAATGGCAAAAATAAGTAAATTAGCACAAAGACAAGTTGTATCAAATCATCACGATATTCATGTTGGATTGACTGGTGACATCGGTTACATATCAATAACTGATAACGGATTGTACCCAGATAATGATAGCAGAACACATAGACGTGATTTGAACTTTCATACAATGATGGTTCCTCTCATGACCAGACAACAACTCAAAGATTTGAAAATAGCAATTGAAGAAGTCTTAAAAAATTCTAAATGATTATGAGTACGAATAAACGAATAAAAGAAACTTTTGAAAAGTTAGGTAAAGATTTGATTATATCTAAACAAGGATGTGATACAAAAAAGATGTTGGAGAACATCAAAAATAAAGTAGAGATAAAAAAAATTGTTGCAGAAATAATTGACACACTAACAGTATCTTCTATTATGGTAGATGCGTGGTGGATGGATTTAAGTGATGAACAAGAACAAGAAGTTTACAACAAATTAGAAGAAATTATTACTAGAAGAATTGGTAAAATGAAGATTTAATAATAATTTTATTAAAAAATAAATTTAAATGAAGAAAAAAATTACTTTTATTAGCGATACCCACACCAAACACGAAAAACTAAATAGTTTTTTACCTGGTGGAGACATCCTTATTTGTGGGGGTGATATTAGTAGTAGAGGTTATGTCTCAGAAATAGAAAACTTTTTAAAATGGTTTGATAATATAGATAATTACGATTTTAAAATTTTTATCGCAGGAAATCACGATTTTGGGTTTCAAGATGATTATGAAAAAATTATGGGGTTATTAACTGGTTACAAAAATATCGATTATCTTCAGGATGAAAAAATGGAACTTTGGGACGATGAAGATATGCAGTTGATTGTATATGGATCCCCTTGGCAACCTGAATTTCATAATTGGGCATTTAATTTACCTAGAGGTGAGAAAATAAAAGAAAAATGGGATATGATTCCACACAATACAGATATTTTAATTACTCACGGCCCACCATACGGTAAATTAGACTATGTAAATTATGACAACATCAATGTTGGTTGCGAAGAACTATTAAAAGTTGTGGAGGATATAAAACCTAAAATACATGTGTTTGGACATATTCATGAAGGGTTTGGTTATGTTTTTGACGGTAACACACATTATATTAATGCGGCAGTATTAAATGGTAGATATGAATTTAGAAATAAACCAGTAAATGTTGAGTGGGACATGATAACTAACGAAATACAATTTTTATGAAATCCATAAGACAAATTTTTAAAACTAACGATTCACTTATGGAAGAACCTGAGGTTTCAGAATTAATTGATTATTGTAAAGATTTAGAAGATGAAGTTGTAGAATGTATCCAAAAAAATGATCAGACAATAGTTTTAAAACAACTAATTTCAGAAATTAGTAAAAGTTGTTATGAATTAATTGAGGAAGATAAAAAGTCTGAACGATGGGAACATGATTTTGAAAAGATTGACTTTAAAAAATCTATAATTAATTTAAGAGAATATATAATAAAATATTGTTTAGATAATAAAATAAAATTATGATAAAGTATAGAATATATTTGGATGACATAAGAACTCCAGTGAGTCCTAATAACGAATGGGTTGAAGGTGTTGAAGAATGGACAGTTGTTCGTTCATATGATGAATTCGTTCAAAAAGTAAATTCGGTAGGGTTAGAAAATATTGAAATAATTTCGTTGGATCACGATTTGGGTGATACTGCGATGAACGAGTGGTTATATGGTGTAACTAAAAACTACTCAATTAATTATGATAATATTACCGAAAAGACTGGTTACGACTGTGCTAAATGGTTAGTTAATGAGTGGATGGATGGTAAACCAGTTGTTAGGGTAGTAACACATTCGGCAAATGCAATCGGTAGTGCCAACATTATGGGTTATGTAAATAATTATTTACACTTAAATCGTTTACCGCAAAATTGTGTAAGAGTACAAATAGAACATACAGTTTAATATGAAAGTAATATTTTTAGATCACGATGGTGTGATATGTTTATCTGATCAGTGGGGTGGTCGTTATAAGAAAAAAGGATTTAACTCTAATCCTGAAACCCCTTTAGATATTAGAATGGATAATTTTGACACTAAGGCAGTTAAAGTTCTTAATAAAATTATTGAGGAAACTGGTTGTGAGTTGGTTATTAGTTCAGATTGGAAGAGATGGGGAACGTTAGAACAAATGAAGGAAATGTATGTGACTAGAGGTATTAAACCACCGATAGATCTAACACCAATGATACAAGAATGTACGGTACATAGTGATACATTTATATGGTCACCTATGTGGGAGTTGGAACAAACCAGATCACTTGAAATCCAACAATATGTGCACGATCATCCAGAGATTACGCATTGGGTCGCAATTGATGATTTGGATATGGGTAAGAACGGTCAAGATTGGCGAAATTGGGGTTTAGATAATTTTATACATTGTAAAAAACCTCATAGAGAAGGGATAAAACAATCAGGTATAAAAGAAAAAATATTAAATTTTTTAAAATGAAAAAAAGAGTTTACTTAATTGACATTGATGGTACAGTGTGTGATGATATAAAAAATGAAGATAGTCATTTATATAAAGACGCTAAACCATACGAAGGTTCAAAAGAACAAATTAATAAATTATTTGAAGAAGGTAATACTATAGTTTTTTTTACTGCGAGGGAATATAAAGATAAAGGAGTAACCCTATCTTGGCTTTGGAAACACGGATTTAAGTTTCATGATCTGATAACAGATAAACCAAGATGTATGGATGATGAGGAATATGTGTGGATTGATAATAAACCAGTAAGAGGGATAACATACAAAGGAGAATGGAGTCCAATTGTAGAAACCAATAATCAAGAAGTAAAAACATTATTAAATTTTAAAAACAATGTGTAAGGCGAAATTAGAATTTGATCTAACAGATTCAGACGATAAGATGGAGTTTGATCGAGCAAATAAATCTACTGAAATGGCATTAGTGTTGTGGGAAATGGTTTATAACTCAAAGAAAAAACTTTATTATAAATTCGAGGAAATGTTAGAAAAAGGAGAAAATCCAAATGTATATGATGGAGTAGATTCATTTTTAGAATTGTTAATTGAAGAATTAAATGAAAGAGGTGTAATAATAGATAAATTAATAAGGTAATTAAGGTATGAATGATTTTAAAAAAGTTTGTTTAGAAATATCGGAAAGATTAACTAATCTACCATATGTTGATGGTGACATTTCTGACATTGGTAACGAAATAGGTTATGTAATATCAGATTATTTAGTTAGTGATCCTTTTGGTTGGGATAAGGATAGTTTTATTTCTGGATTAAATCATGGGATAGATTTAAATGATATAGAAAAAGATAAATAAAATGGATAAAGAATTTAAATTCACATACAAAAATTTACCATTAGAATCATTGGATGATAATGATATGTTATTATTTGAAAAGGCGGTAAGTGGTATGGACAATGCTTACGCCCCTTATAGTAATTTTAAAGTGGGTGCTTCTGTAAAACTTGAGAATGGTGAGATTGTTGTTGGTAATAATCAAGAAAATATTGCTTACCCATCAGGATTATGTGCGGAAAGAGTTGCTTTATTTTATGTGGGCGCAAATTATCCTAATGAGACTATAGAGACAATATGTATTGTCGCTAAGGGTGATTTAATACCCGTAGATTCAGTACTCGCACCTTGCGGATCTTGTCGACAAGTTATGATTGAGTCAGAGAAACGTCAATCTAAACCTATTAGAGTTATATTGGTAAACCAAAACAAAACTGTTGTGGTTATTGAGACAGTAAAACATTTTTTACCATTTATATTTGGTTAAATTTGACAAATAGGAATTAAATCATTAACTTTAAATAAAAAAATATGGACAATGGACAAGAATGAAATGGATGAATATCTAAAATCTATCGGAGGGTTAGAAAATGGTTTCTATGCAGATAGAGAACCGATAGTGAGCTCAGACTTTTTTAGTGTAAGTGATGGTTGGTTGGGTTTAATTAAAGAATTAATTGAAGATTTAATATCTTTAGGTTGGGATAAACAAACTTGTCAGGTTAAAGAAAAATTTGGTGGACTTAGATTTTATATTAA
>Ga0315902_10007907_pt1 | contig 14451 bp, 11 predicted proteins | sample LakEriMetagenome_9_FD_203523 | JGI IMG/M metagenome (GOLD analysis project Ga0315902, IMG submission 203523) | Freshwater fungal communities from buoy surface, Lake Erie, Ohio, United States - Buoy 12 MA117 | ecosystem: Environmental > Aquatic > Freshwater > Lake > Lake biofilm | place: USA... | reverse complement strand
GCCAGCTGGGTGGGCTATCCCCACTCCGCGGGCCCGGAGACCATCGACTACCTGGTCCTCGACCCCTGGATGAACCCGCCGGATCCCCGGCTGGTGATCGAGAAGCCCCTGCTCCTGGCCCACACCTGGTACGCCATGGGCGAGCGCGCCTTCCGCGAGCAGCCGGCGGTGGACCCCGTCGCCCCGGTGGAGCGCAACGGCTACGTCACCTTCGGCACGGCCAACAACCCTTACAAGTACACTCGCGAGACTGTCACCGCCTGGGCGCGGGCGGTGGCCGGGACACCAGGCTCGAAGTTCATGTTCGTCCGGCCGGAGGGGACCACCCCGACCTTCACCACCAACATCCGGGCGGTGTTCGAGAGCCGGGGCGTGTCGGCCGATCGCGTGATCTTCGAGACCGTGCGCGGCCGGCACCTGCCCTTCTACAACCAGATGGACATCTCTCTCGACAGCTTCCCACAGACCGGCGGCACCACCACGTGTGAGTCCCTCTGGATGGGGGTTCCGGTGGTGGCCCGGGTGGGCGACGCCGTCTTCGAGCGGATGAGCTACTCCATCCTCAACAACGCCGGCCTGGGCGACCTTGTGGGAAAGACCACCGACGAGTTTGTCGACATCGCCGTGCGCCTCGCCTCGGACCGGGCCCGGATTGGCGAACTTCGCCGCACCCTGCGCGAGCGTCTGGCCGCCAGCCCGCTTCGCGACGCCCGTGGCTTCTCCACCGACTGGTACGCCATGGTCGAGCGCGCCATGGCCGATCCTGCGCGGAAATAGGCGCGGGGCAGGAAACGTGAACCCACACGTCGGCATCGCCTGGCAGATCGGATCGACCTTCGGCTGGGGCGTCTACGGGACCCAGCTCGCCCTGGGCCTGACCCGGCGCGGCCGGCTGCCGACCCTGCTGGAATCGCCAGGCCCCCTGACCCTGGACGCCCTCGAGGCGGTTCGCCTGAAGCCGGCCATGGACTTCCGCCCGCGCCTGGTCGAGCTGATCCAGAAGCAGGGCGAGGGGCCCATTGTCTGCCAGTTTCCCGTCCTGCACGCCCGGGGGAACAACGCCGAGCTTCAGTTCGGCCGGCTGTCACCGCGCACCCGCGGAACCGCCAACCACGCCTGCATCTTCTTCGACCGGACGACCTTCTCGGCGGAGGCCATCGACCAGCTGAACCGCTTCGACAGCGTCATTGCAGGGTCCGCCTGGAACGGCTCCTACCTCCGGGACCTTGGTGTCCGGAATGTCATCGACAACATCCAGGGTATCGACGCCTCCCGGTTCCACCCGGCGCCCCGAAGGGGACTCCTGGGCGACCGCTTCGCCATCTTCTCCGGGGGCAAGATCGAGCACCGAAAGGGCCAGGACATCGTCGCGGCCGCCTTCCGCGCCTTCCGGCAAAGGCATGACGACGCCGTCCTCGTGACGTCCTGGCACAACGCCTGGCCCCGGGCAGAGGGCGTCCGCGAGATCATGCGCTCAAGGGTCTTCGACGGCGCGGACCTCCTGGACGGGGAGGGTCGGATCGACGTGCGCCGCTGGCTGTCGCGCAACGGGGTGCCGGAAGACAGCGTGATCGTTCTTCCTGAGATTCCCAACGCCCTCCTGCCGCCGGTCATCCGCGAGTGCGACGTGGCCATCTTCCCCAACCGCTGCGAGGGCGGCACCAACCTGGTGGCGATGGAGACCCTGGCCCTCGGCGTGCCGTCCCTGCTCTCAGCCAACACGGGCCACATGGACCTGCTGGACCGGCAGATCGGCTTCGCCCTGGCCGACCAGTCCCCCGTCCCGGGCGCGGACGCCAGCCCGGACCATGATGTCTGGGGCGAAAGCTCGGTGGACGAGATCGTCGAGCGCCTCGAAGCCGTCTACCGGAACCGCGAGGCCTTCCGGGAGGTCGCCCTCGCCCATGCCCGGCTGATGGAGGACCTGTCCTGGACCCGGCAGATCGACCGCCTCATGGACCACCTCGACATCGGCGACCTCACGCCGGCCCGTTGAGCCGCCCCTCGGCCGCCAGCCGGGCGTAGTAGGCGCAATAGGCGTCAAAGAAGGCCTCTCCCGTCCAACCGGGCGGCAGGCAGGGCGCGTCGTTCACCCGCGCCCGGGGCTCGGGGAAGTCCACCTGGTCGTTCAGGACAAGGTCGCAGGCCAGGCCCAGGCGCGGGCCCGCCTCGGCGGCAAGTCGCCGGGCGAAGTCGCCCTGGGTCCCCACGAGGCCCGAGGGCCGTGCGTCCGTCCGCACCGGTCCGGCCGCCGCCAACAGGGTCTGCGCCAGTCGTGCGTAGGCCGCCGCCAGGTCCGGGACCGGCTGGTTGTCGCGGATATAGGCCGGGGTCAGGACCCGCCCGGGCTCGCCCCGGAACCAGGCCTGGAAGAGCGACCAGGCCATCCGGCCCTCTTCCAGAACGCCGAAAGGATTGGCGATGACGAACCGGCCGAAGGACAGGCCCGCGTCCCGGGCAAAGCCCGCCAGGGCCTGGCCGGTCAGGCCTTTCGAGACACCGTAGGGGCTCACCGCCGGGGCGTCGGGGCCCTCGCCGCCCTCTCCAGGCTCGAAGACCGTCGCCGTGGAGACCAACGCCCGGCAGCCGCCATCGGCCGCAGCCCGAACGGCCGCCCCGGCGCCCGCCAGGTTCCGCGCCACGCCCGCCGCCACGTCGTAGTCGGGCGAACGATAGCCGGGGATATCCGCCGCATGGTGGGCGAAGAGGTCGAAGCCTCCGGTGCGGGCGAGGTCGCGAAACCGGTCGCTGTCGAGGGGGGTCTCGAAGATTCGCGCCGCGCTCGCCGCCAATCGGGCGACACGCTCGCCGCGCAGGCCGGGATAGGCGTCCGCTTCCCGGGTCAGGGGGGCGACCACCTCATGCCCTGACGCAGCGAGGGCCTCGGCGATCCAGAGGCCGGTGAAGGAACTGGCGCCGGTTAGGAGGATCCGGGCCATGGTCAGGCGGGGCTGAAGTCCGGCCAGGCGGCGTCGCGGTCCGACATCACCCGGGGCTTGGCCGGCCAGTCGATGCCGAAGGCCGGGTCATTCCACCGCACGCCGTCGCCCTTCCCGGGCTCGAAGTAGCGGTCGATCTCGTAGAGGACGTCAGTGTCGGCCTCCAGGGTCAGGAAACCGTGGGCGAGGCCCCGGCCGATCAGGAAGGCCCGGCCGCTGTCAGCGCTCAGCTCCACCCCGGTCCACTGGCGGAAGGTCGGGCTTTGCGGCCGCAGGTCCACGGCGACGTCGAAGATTCGTCCACGCGCCACACGCACCAGCTTGCCCTCGTCGAAGGGCGCGGCCTGGAAGTGCATGCCCCGAAGGGTGAAGGCGGCGGTGTTCCGCGACAGGCTGGTCTGGGCCGGCGAGAAGGGATGGCCGGCGGCGGCGAAGGCCCGCGGGCAAAACAACCGGGCGAAGGCCCCCCGCTCGTCCTGGACGGGGTCGATGTCCACCACCACGGCGCCGGCGATGGGCGTGGGCGTAAAGCGCATCAGTCCCAGATCCGCGGCTCGGGCGAGGCGGTCACGAAGCGGCCGCCCCAGGCGCGGATCCGCGCCGTCTGGGCCATGATCTCCTCGCGCAGGTTCCAGGGCAGGATCAGGAGGTCGTCCGGCCGCACGGCGTCGATCTGGTCCGGCGCGAGGATCGGGATGTGGCTCCCGGGCAGGAAACGTCCCTGCTTGTGCGGGTTGGCGTCGAAGCAGGCGACGAGATCCGCAGCGCCGACGCCGGCGAAATTGAGGAAGGTGTTGCCCTTGGCCGCCGCGCCATAGGCCGCGACCTTGCGGCCCGCCGCCTTCGCTTCGGCAAGATAGGCCAGGAAGGCCGCCCGCACCGCCTCGACCCGCGCCGTGAAGCCGCCGTAGGTCTCCAGCCGGTCAAGGCCGGCCGCCGCTTCCCGGGCCCGCAGGGCCTTCAGGGCCTCGGTCTCGGTGTGGGAAGCGTCCGCCCGGCAGCAGAACAGCCGCAGCGACCCGCCATGTGTGGGCAGGAGCTCCACGTCAAAGGGACGCATCCCCCTGGCCTTCAGGACGTTCTCCACCGCCAGCAGGGACAGGTAGGAGAAGTGCTCGTGGTAGATGGTGTCGAACTGCACCTGTTCGATCAGGTTCAACAGGTGCGGGAACTCGAAGGTCAGGACGCCCTGCGGCTTCAGCACGTGCTGGAAGCCGCCGACGAAGTCGCCGATGTCCGGCACGTGAGCCAACACGTTGTTGGCGGCCATGAGGTCGGCGGTCAGGCCTCGGGCGGCCAGTTCCTTGCCTGTCGCCTCGTGGAAGAAGACCACCTCGGTGGGAACCCCGCGGTCGCGCGCCGCCGCCGCCGTGTTGGCCGTGGGCTCGATGCCCAGCACCGGCACGCCCATGGCGACGAAGTGCTGCAGCAGGTAGCCGTCATTGCTGGCCACCTCGATGACCCGCGAGCCCGACCCCAGGCCGAACCGCTTCGCCATGGCCCCGGCGTAGGCCTTGGCGTGGGCCACCCAGCTTTCGGAGTAGGACGAGAAATAGGCGTAGCCGTCGTCGAAGATCTCGCCCGCGGGCACGGGATCGTCCGCCTGGACCAGGAAGCAGGACCCGCACACCCGGGTGCGCAGGGGATAGGTCTTCTCTGTCCCCGCCGCCAGCTGTTCGGGCGTCAGGTAAGCGTTGGCCAGGGGCTGGAGGCCCAGGTCCAGGAAGTCCTGGGTCAGGGGCGTGCGGCAGAATCGGCAGGTGGGAGAGGTCATGGCAGGCCCTCATAGCGCGCGATCTGCTCGCGGCACAGGGCCAGGGCGGGCTCTCCGGCCGCCTGCCGGCGATACCACTCCATGCTCCAGTCGATCGCCTCGGGCGCGGCCAGCCGGCTCTCGAAGCCCAGCACCTTCCGGGTCAGCCCCGCGTCGATGCCCAGGGCCTTGGCCTCCAGAGAGGCGGGGTCGGGCTCATGCCGCCAGGGCCGCCCCCCAAGCGCCGCCGTCGCCCGGCTGGCCAGCTCGCCCACCGTCACCTCGGCCCCGCCCGGCGCCGGGCCAAAGTTCAGGGCCCGGGGCGTCGCCGGGTCCTTGGCCAACCGCTCGAGATAGACAAGATAGCCCGCCGCGCAGTCCAGCACGTGCTGCCAGGGGCGCGTGGCCTCGGGATGGCGCAGGACGACCGCCTCGTCCGCCGCCGCGGCCCGGACGATGTCGGACACGATCCGATCACGGGAGAAGTCGCCACCGCCGATGACATTTCCGCCCCGGGCCGTCGCGACAGGCACGCCGGCCCGATCGAAGTAGCTGCGCGCCATGGAGGCGGTGATGATCTCCGTCGCCGCCTTGGAGGCCGAGTAGGGGTCCTTGCCGCCCAGAGCGTCGCCTTCGGCGAAGGCCCGGCCGGTCTCGGCGTTGGCGTAAACCTTGTCCGAGGTCACCACCAGCACGGCGGCCAGCGCGGGCCGGTCGCGGAGGGCCTGCAAGAGGTGGGCCGTGCCCATGATGTTCGCGGCGAAGGTGGCGACGGGATCGGCAATGGCGGTGCGCACGATGGGCTGGGCGGCCGTGTGCAGGACCAGGTCGAACTCCCCGGCCATCAGGGTCTGGGTCACCTCTGCGGCGTCGCGCAGGTCGGCGATCCGCGAATCGACCAGTCCGCCGACGCCCGCCAGGTCGAACAGGGCCGGGTCCTGGTCCGGCGCCAGGGCCAGCCCTGTGACCTTCGCCCCCATCGCAGCGAGCCAGATGGCCGTCCAGCCGCCCTTGAAGCCGGTGTGACCGGTCAGGAGGACCCGCTTGCCGGCCCAGAAGGCGGAGTCAGGACGGGTCAGGACCACAGCTTCCAGGGCGCCTGGCCCGACGCCCACAGGGCCTCGAGGTTGTTCTTGTCGCGCAGGGTGTCCATGCCGGTCCAGAAGCCCGCATGGGGAAAGGCCATCAGCTGGCCGTCAGCCGCCAGGCCCTGAAGAGGCTCGGACTCCCAGGGCATGGGGTCGCCGGAAATCCGGCTCACCACCTCGGGCTGGAGGACGAAGAAGCCGCCATTGATCAGGCCCTCGTCGCCCGGAGGCTTCTCCACGAACCGCCGCACGGACCCGTCGTCGATATCGAGCGCCCCGTACCGCCCGGGGGGCGAGACCGCCGTCACCGTCGCTTGCCGGCCATGCGACCTGTGGAAGGCCGCCAGGGCGCCGATGTCCACGTCCGCCACCCCGTCGCCGTAGGTGAAGAAGAAGGGCTGGCCCGGCTCCAGGTAGCTCGCCACCCGCCTCAGCCGGCCGCCGGTCATGGTCTCGGCCCCGGTGTCCACCAGGGTCACCCGCCAGGGCTCGTGATGGGTGGCGTGGTACTCCACCGCACCCTTGGCCAGGTCCACCGTCAGGTCGGCGTTGTGCAGGACGTAGTTGGCGAAATACTCCTTGATCATGTAGCCCCGGTAGCCGAGGCAGATGATGAAATCCCGGACCCCGAAGTGGGAGTACAGCTTCATGATGTGCCACAGGATCGGCCGGCCGCCGATCTCGATCATGGGCTTGGGCCGCAGGTGGCTTTCCTCGGAGATCCGAGTGCCCAGGCCGCCGGCCAGGATCACCGCCTTCATCCCCGCCGCGGGACTGTCGGATTGGGTCAAGACGCTCTGCATCCCTCTGTCGCGCCGCCTGCGCGCGCCCCCTCTTAGCCCGAACGCGTGCGTCGATGAAGCCTGAACGGCCTGTCGACCTCATCATCATCGGCGCCCAGAAGGCCGGCACCACCGCCTTGTTCGATTATCTCGGCGATGACCCCGCCTTCGTCCGGTCCGACGTCAAGGAGGTCCACTTCTTCGATCTCGAGGACCCGGCCGCCCCCACGCCCGACCTGTCCGCCTACGCCGCCCACTTCCCCGACCGGCCCGGCGTGCGCGTCGAGGCCACCCCCATCTACATCTACTGGCCCGGCGCCCTGGAACGGATCGCCGTCGCCTGCCCGGGCGTGCGCCTTGTCCTCCTCCTGCGCGATCCCGTGGAGCGGGCCTGGTCCCACTGGCGCATGGAGACCGCCCGGGGTGCGGAGAGCGAGCCCTTCTCCTGGTGCATCCGCCGCGGTCGCCAACGCCTCTTCGAGGCCAAGCCCTTCGGCCATCATCGCGAGTTCTCCTATGTCGAGCGCGGCTTCTATGGCGAGCAGGTTGAGCGCCTCTACGCCCTGTTCGATCCCGCAGACGTCCTCATCGCCCGGGCCGAGGACCTCGACGCCGACCCCGCCGCCCTCCTGGCCCGCCTGTCCGCCTTCGCCGGAACCCCGCCGCCGCCGCCGGTCCAACCCCGCCGGGTGCACGTCGGCGAGCCCGCCCCCATCCCGCCCGAAGACGCCGCCTTCCTTCAGCGCGTCTACGCCCCCGACCAGGCCCGCCTGAAGGCCCTGACGGGCATCACCTGGGTCAGATGAGCCGTCGTTGACCCCGTCACCGACCTTCGGTCGGAGCTCCGCCTCGGGGGAGCAATGGACTCCCTAATTCCTCCCCATCAGGGGGAGGTGGACCGCGCAGCGGGACGGAGGGGGTCTGCTGAAGCGCCGTTGACCCCCTCAGTCGGCTTCGCCGACAGCTCCCCCTTGGGGGAGCAATTGGTGAGTCATTCCTCCCCATCAGGGGGAGGTGGACCGCGCAGCGGGCCGGAGGGGGTCTGCTGAGTCCCGCGACATGTCCGCCGATGCGCGGTAACCTTCCGCAACCCATGCGCAGCCTTCTCGCCCTTCCCCTTCTCGCCCTGCTCGGCGCAGCAGCGCCTGGCCCGCCGCGCCTGTCCCTGCCCCTCGCCTGCACGCCGGGGGCGGACTGCTTCCTGCAGAACCATGTCGACCGCGATCCCGGCCCGGGGGTGAGGGACTTCCGCTGTGGGGCGCAGACCTACGAGGGGCATACGGGAACCGACATCCGCCTGGTCAACGACGCGGCGCGCCTGCGGGGTGTCGACGTCCTGGCCGCGGGGCCCGGGCGGGTCGTGCGCCTGCGGGACGGGGAGCCGGACATCTCGGTGAAGGCCCCCGGCGCCCCGCCCGTCGCCGGACGCGAGTGCGGCAATGGCGTGGTCATCGACCATGGCGGCGGCTGGGAGACCCAGTCCTGCCACCTCGCCCGGGGTTCGATCCGCGTGAAGGTCGGCCAGGAGGTCGCCGCCGGCCAGCCCATCGCCCGCGTGGGCCTCTCGGGGAATACCGAATACCCCCACCTGCACCTCACCGTTCGCCAGGGGACGCGGACGGTGGACCCCTTCCTTCCGAACGGCGGCGCAGCCTGTTCGATGCAGGCGGAGGGAGCCGGGCTCTGGACGCCCGCTGCGGCGGCGGCCCTGGCATACCGGCCCTCTGGGGTGGTGCTGAACACCGGTTTCGCCGACGGCCCCGTCGATAACGCCCGGGTGGAGGCCGGCGCCCCGCCACGTCCGGGGCGCGCCTCGCCCGCCCTGGTGGCCTATGTCCGCGCCATCAACCTGAAGGGCGGCGACCGGCCGACCCTGACCCTCTCCGGACCGGATGGCGCCGTCCTGGCCCGGGCCGACGGCGCGCCGCTGGATCGCAGCAAGGCCCAGTGGCTGGTCTTCGTCGGGAAGAGGGCCCCGCCTGGTGGCTGGCCCGCCGGCGTCTATCGCGCGGACTACTCTGTCCTGCGGAACGGACAGGTCGTACTGAGCCGCAGGTTCGACCTGCGGCTCTGAGGACCGGCTTCAGGTGACGATGTCGCCGGCGCTGATCTCGGTATTGTCCAACCCGGTCAGCACGATCACCTGGTCCGCATCGCCGTCCGAGTCGGTATCGACGAAGAGGTAGCCGTTCGTCCCGTCAAACTCGAAGGCGTAGAGCTGGCTTGCTGCGGACGTCCCATTCAGCGCCGCCAGGGCGAGGTCGGCCGCGGCGAGGGCGGCGGCGAAGTCCGCCACTGCGGCGCCCGCCTCCACATAGTTGCCGGTCCCCGCGGTCCCGTCGCCCGCCAGGCCCAGGCGCAGCGTGTCCGCCGCCGAGGTGAAGTCGGTGATCGAGTCCGCCGTCGCGAGAGACAGGCCAGAGTCAGTGGTCCCGAAGACGAAGACGTCCACCTCGCCACCGCCGGTCAGGGAGTCGCTTCCTGCGCCGGCGATCAGGGTGTCGGCGCCGTCGCCGCCCACAAGGGTGTCCGCCCCGCCCGCTGCGACGAGCGAGTCCGCCCCGGTCTCACCCAGCAGGGAGTTGTCTCCGGAGCCTGCACTGATCGTGTCGGCGCCGTCGCCGCCGAGGATGCAGTCCGCACCCGTTCCCGCGAGGACCGTGTCGGCCCCCAGGCCAGCCTCGATCCGGTTGGCCCCGTCACCGGCGCTGACCGTGTCGTTCCCGTCACCGCCCAGGATCGAGTCCGCACCGCCCGTTGTGACGAGCGAGTCCGCCCCGGTCTCACCCAGCAGGGAGTTGTCTCCGGAGCCTGCACTGATCGTGTCCCGGCCCCGCCCACCAGGCTGTCGGCGCCGTCGTCCCCGTCCAGGGTGTCCGCCCCGCCGCCGCCGATCAGGGTGTCGGCGTCCAGGCCGCCGGCCAGGGTCTCCGCCCCCAGGCCCCCGACCAGGCGGTCGGCCCCGGCCCCGCCGTCCGCCGACAGGGCGCCCGTCGTATGGGCCGTCAGGTCGAAGACGTCATTCCCCGCCCCGCCCAGCAGGGTGGCCGCCCCGGTCCCGGCCAGCAGGCTGTCGGCGCCGTCGCCGCCGTCGGCCAGGTCCGGCCCCTGGCTGGCGTTCAGGCTGTCATTGCCCGCCCCGCCCAGCAGGGTCTCGGCGCCCGTCCCGCCGGCCAGGGTGTCGTTCCCCGAATCGCCAAGAAGCAAGGCCGCCCCGCCGCCGCCGGTCAGCCGGTCGTCGCCGTCGCCGCCCGAAAGGGTGTCGGCCCCGCCGCCGCCGGTCAGGGTGTCGCCCCCCGAGCCCCCGGCCAGGGCGTCGGCGCCCGTCCCGCCCAGCAGCTGGTCATTGCCCTCGCCGCCGTCCGTGGTGTGGGTGGCGGTGGCGGCGGTCAGGTCCAGCCGGTCGTCGCCCTCCCCGCCCAGGAGGCTGGCCGGCCCGGCCCCGGCGCCCGCCGCCAGGGTGTCGGCGCCCGCGCCCCCGTCGATCAGGTCCTGGCCGCCGCCACCGGTCAGCAGCCGGTCATTGCCCCCGCCGCCGAACAGGGTGTCGGCCTCGCTCCCGCCGGTCAGGGTGTCGTCGCCCAGGTCGCCAAAGGCCAGGTTGGCGCCCGCGCCCGCCTGGATCACGTCATTGCCCTGGCCGCCGAACAGGGTGTCGGCCCCGGCCCCGCCGAGCAGGCTGTCCTGGCCCAGGTTGCCGTGCAGGTAGTTGGCGCCGTCCAGGCCCGAGATCGTGTCGTCCCCCTGGCCGCCCAGCAGGGTTTCGGCGCCGTCGCCGCCCAGCAGGCTGTCATTGCCGCCGTTCCCGTGGGCGCTGTCCCCGCCCTCGGCGGCCAGCAGCTGGTCATCTCCATCGCCCCCGGCCAGGGTGTCGGCGCCCACGCCGCCCACCAGGGTGTCGGCGCCCGACCCGCCGCTCAGGCTGTCGCCCCCCTCCACGGCCAGCAGGCGGTCGTCGCCATCGGCGCCGGAGAGGGTGTCGGCCCCGGACCCGCCTGAAAGGGTGTCGGCGCCCAGGTCGCCGCTCATCCAGTCCGCGCCAGCGTCGCCGGACAGGCTGTCGGCGTCCTGACCGCCCAGCAGGGTGTCGGCGTCGCCCCCGCCCAGCACGGTGTCGGCGCCCAGATTGCCATTGGCCCAGTTCAGGCCCGGCCCGGCGTCCAGCAGGTCATTGTCCCGCCCCCCGTTCAGGGTGTCGGCGCCCTCGCCCCCGCCCAGGGTGTCGGCGCCGGAATTGCCCTGCAGGGCGTCTGCGCCCCCCAGGCCCAAGAGGGAGTCCGCGCCGGCGTCCCCGAACAGGGCGTCGCCGGCGGAGGTGCCCGCCACGGCGTCCGCCCCGGTCGTGCCGACGAACAGGCGCGAGCCGTCGGGAAAGGTGATCTGCCCCGCCCCGGCGCCCAGGCCCGCCAGGCCGGCGCCGAAGGTCTTCGAGACCCCGCCGAAGGTCAGGGTGATGCTGGCCGACAGGCCCGCCCCGGCCGGGGTGAAGCCCACCTGCACGGCGGAGGCCACCGCCCCGGCGGCGGAGAAGGCCAGGGTGTCGCCCGCCCCGAAGGCCAGGGCCTGGGCGGCGGTGATCGTCTCGAAGGTGAAGGCGGTCATGTCAGGCCCGGACTGCAGAGGGACACGCGCGCCCCGGGCGACAGGCGCGCCGGAGCGTCAGGGCCGGAGGCTAGCATTGCCAGGCGCGGGCAGGGAACCGGGCGGACCGGCGAGGCCCAAAAGAAAAGGGCCGCCCCGAGGGGCGGCCCGATCCTTGGTCTGGTGTTTTGCTTAGGCGACGAAGTCAGTATTCGCGACGGAAGCGCCGTTCGTCAGGGCGATCACCGTGTCGATGCCGTTATTGTCGTCGGTGTCGAGGAAGACGTAGTTGGTTCCGCTGATCAGGGCGGTCACAACATTCGCCGTACCTGCACCGATGACCCCGCCTGCCGCTGCGAGCGCATCGGCGTAGGTGGCGATACCGGTCGTCAGGACTTGCACCGTACCCGTGGTGCTGGTCAGACCGACGGCCAGAGTATCGGCTCCGGACACGAAGTCGGTGATCCGCTCGAGGGTCGCCAGTGTGGTCGACGCAGCGTCCCCAGCAGCGAACACGAACCGGTCCGCGTCCGCGCCACCTGTGAGGGTATCGGAGCCCGCACCGCCCGTGAGGGTGTCGTTGCCAGCGCCCGCGTCGAGGTTGTCAGACCCGAGGCCACCCGTCAGAGCGTCCGTACCGGTGGTGGAGGTCAGGGCGTCGTCTCCATCGCCGCCCGCGAGGGTGTCGTTGCCGGTGGTCGAGGCGATGGTGTCATTCCCCGCGCCACCCGAGACGTTATTGTTGCCCGCTCCGGCGTCGACATTGTCCGCGCCGTCTCCACCAACCACGGTGTCGTTACCAGCCGTGGAAGTGATCACGTCGTCGCCGGCGCCGCCGTCCACATTGTTGGCGCCGTCGGCAGCCGCGATGGTGTCGGAGCCGTCGCCACCCGTGATGACGTCAGCCACCGCGCCGCCGGTGATGTTGTCGTTCCCGGCGCCACCGTCGATGGTGTCGGTTCCGCCTGCGGCGTTGGTGATCACGTCGTCACCATCGCCGCCGGTGATCCGCTCGTTTCCGGAACCCGCAGTAATGGTGTCGTTGCCGGCGTCACCGGTGATCGAGGAGTTTCCTGCGCCGCCAGTGATGCGGTCGCCTGCATCGCCACCGATCAGGGTGTCCGCGCTACCGCCGGAGGTCAGAGTATCCGTGCCCAGGCCGCCGACGACGTAGTCGAAGCCTGCGCCACCAGTCACGTTGTCATTGCCCTCGCCACCGTCGGCAATCACCGAGGAGGTGGCGTTGGCCGCGAGGTTAAGGGTGTCGTCCCCCGCACCGCCGGCCAGCGTCGCGGAGCCGTCACCCGACGTGATGGTGTCATTGCCAGCCCCGGCGTCGACCGTATCGTTGCCGTCCCCGCCGCTGATGTCGTCGTTGCCATCACCACCGAGCAGAGTGTCGTTTCCGCCCGTTGAAACGATGGTGTCGGCGCCCGCACCGGCGGAGACGTTGTTCCGTCCCGCACCGACGCTGATGTTGTCGTCTCCGTCATCGCCGGTGACCACGTCGTTGTCGGCGCCGCCCGTAATAACGTCGTTACCCTCGCCGCCAGTCACGGTGTTGTTGCCCGCCGCTGCAGCAATGGTGTCAGCCCCGGATCCGCCGTCGACGTTGTCGTTGCCGGCGCCTGCAGTGATGTTGTCGCCACCTTCGCCACCTACGATGACGTTGTTGCCGCCCGTGGTGCTGAAGGTGTCGTTGCCGGCGCCGAGGTCGACATTGTCGTTGCCACCGGCTCCGGTGACTTCGTCATTGCCGTCGCCGCCCGAGAGAGACTCGTTGCCCGAACCACCCGCGACGGTGTCGTTGCCAGCGTCGCCGGTGACGGTGGAGGCGCCATTGGTGGAGGTCAGGTTATCAGTACCCGCCCCGCCGGTGATCAGAGCCGCGCCGGTGCCGGTATCGGCAATGACCGTGTCGTTGCCGTCGCCGCCATCAATGACGTCAGCGCCCGTTCCGGCGGTCAAGGCAGTGACGATGCGATCGCTGCCGGCGCCGCCCAGCATGGTGTCGGAACCGGTGCCGCCCGAGATCGTGTCATCGCCGAGGTCGCCCGTCACGTAGTTGGCCCCGGAGCCCGCATCGATGTTGTCGTTGCCCTGGCCGGCCAGCAGAGTGTCAGCACCGGTACCGGCGGTGACAGTGTCGTTGCCCATGTTGCCATGGACATAGTTCGCGCCAGCGTCTGCAACGATCCGGTCATCGCCCTGGCCGCCCAGCAGGCTGTCAGCCGCGGTGCCGGCGGTGATCGTGTCGTTACCGGCGTTGCCCTGAACGCTGTCGGCGCCACCGCCAGCCGTGATCTCGTCGTTGCCATCGCCACCGGTGATGAGGTCAGCGCCGGTGCCGGAGGTGACCGTGTCCGCACCCGAGCCGGCGTCAATGACGTTCGCGCCGCCCGTATCCGTGATCTGGTCGTTGCCGACGCCGCCGACGAGGGTGTCGGAGCCCGTGCCAGAGGAGATGGTGTCCGCCCCCGAGCCACCGTCGACGTTGTTGTTGCCGGCGCCAGCGTTGATGTTGTCCGTACCGTCACCCCCGAGGACCGTGTCAGCGCCCGTTCCGGCTGTCACGGTGTCGTTGCCAAGATCGGCGGAGACGTAGTTGGCGCCATCGCTCGCCGCAATGTCGTCATTGCCCTGGCCGCCGAGCAGGGTGTCGGAGCCCGTGCCGCCAGCAATGGTGTCATTGCCCAGGTTGCCGTGCGCGTAGTTGGTTCCCGTCCCGGTGGAGATGTTATCGTCGCCCTGGCCGCCCAGGAGGGTGTCGGAGCCCGTCTGCCCGGAGAGGGTGTCGGCGCCAGTGTTGCCCTGGATCACATCGCTTCCGTCGCCGCCGAAGAGGCTATCGTCGTCGCCGCCGCCGTAGATGCCGTCACCCAGCGCTGAGCCCGTGACCACGTCCTGTGCGGTGGTGCCCACAAACAACATCGAGGCGTCGGGCAGGATGATCTGCCCCGTCACGCCGCCCTTGCCCTGAAGGGCTGCGGAGAAGGTCTTGGTGACGCCACCGAAGGTCAGGGCGACCGTCGCAGGCGTATTTGTCGGGAAACCCGTCGCAGCGGTGATCGCCACTGTCACCGCCGACGCCGTGGCGCCCGGGGTCGTGAACGCAAGGGTGTCCGCCGAGGTGAACGCCAACGCATCTGCGGCGCTGATCGTCTCGAACGTATAGGCAGCCATTCTTCTCTCCAGTGTGTTTCACTCGGACCGACGAAATGTCCGGCGCCACGACCCCATGGACACTTCCATCGGACGGGTTCCGGCGGTCCGTAGCCCCAAGCTGTGACCATCACATGACGTGCCAC
>Ga0315902_10007906_pt1 | contig 14454 bp, 11 predicted proteins | sample LakEriMetagenome_9_FD_203523 | JGI IMG/M metagenome (GOLD analysis project Ga0315902, IMG submission 203523) | Freshwater fungal communities from buoy surface, Lake Erie, Ohio, United States - Buoy 12 MA117 | ecosystem: Environmental > Aquatic > Freshwater > Lake > Lake biofilm | place: USA... | reverse complement strand
TTCAAGAGTATGCTGAAAATGCTACCAATGCCGCACAGAATGCCAAGTCATTCTTTCAAAATGCTACCAAAGGTATGGAAAATGCCATTGTGGGCTTTGCTAAAACAGGCAAGTTTGAATGGCGTGGATTTGTGGCCAGCCTAGCAGAAGAACTACTACGCAGTCAAGTCAGCAAGTTAATCGCACAGTTATTTGGTGCTGTAGGTGGCGGTGGTGGTGGCAATATCTTTGGCACTATTGGTAATTTCTTTGCTGGATTCTTTGCCAATGGTGGAACTATACCCGCAGGCAAGTTTGGTGTTGTTGGTGAACGTGGTCCAGAATTTGTCACTGGTCCTGCTTCAGTAACACCAATGGGCATGGGTGGCACAGTGGTCAACTATAACATCAATGCTGTAGATGCCATGAGTTTTAAACAGATGTTGGCCAGAGATCCAGCATTTATACACGCTGTGGCTGAAAAAGGTCGTTCAACTATAGCCACAAGGAGATAATCATGAGTTTTCAATGGATCATAGACAATGCTAGTGAACTCAGCATTAACAGAAAAAGAATAGTGGCTAGTTCACAGGCTAGAAACGGCCTAGTTCGTGCTGTCAGCAGAGGCACACAGCCTCGTCGCATAGAAGTTCGTTTACCAGATGGTGTGCCATGGACTGATCTACGCACCAACATCATAGCAGCAGAAGCATTGGATCGTTATCAAACTGCTACAATATCAATACCCTATGCCAAGTTTCCTTGGTATTATGGCAACACCAATCCTGGCACTGATGAAAGTTATACTGTAATCTGTGTGAGTTTTCCAGAGTGGATTATCAATGCCAGAGACCAAGTGGGATGGAGTGGACCATTTGTGTTTATGGAGGTTGTCACATGATAAACCTAAACAGTTATAGAGCCATTGAGAGCAATCTGTTGGTATTAATTGTATTAGACAATCAAACTATCACTATGACTGACAGCACTACACCAATTACAGTCAATGGTTACACTTTTGAAGCCATGGGCAAACTGTTGGCAGTCAGCAGTTCAAACAGTGATCTACGTCCAGGCACAGATGATATTTCAGTGGCCATCAGTGGTATACCTAACACCATGATCAGTGAAGTCATAAACAGTCGTTTTAAAGGCAGTCAAATTGAAGTTGCTCGCTATCTCAAAGATCCTGTTACTGGCACACCATTGAGCATTACACCTAATCCAGTGGGCAGATTCTTTGGTATTATCAATAACTACAGTCTACAAGAAGACTATGACAATGAAGATAGATCAGCATCAAATACCATTGAACTGAGTTGTTCAACATTGGTTAGATTCTTACAAGGCAAAGTGCCAGGACGCAGAACCAATCCACTAGATATTAAAGCACACAGCAATCGTTATTTTAATTACACTGATTTAAGTTTTGATCGTGTGCCTAATTTGACCAATGCCTACTTTAACTTTGGAGCACCACAATGAGTTGGCTTAAGAAAATCATAGGCTTTGGTGCTGCCGTTGTTGGCGTATTCAGTGGCAATCCTATCATATCAACCATAGCCAAAGCCGCAGTGGCAGGCTATGCTGTGCGTAAGGCTACCAGCGCCATAGTTAAACAACAACAAACACCCAGTCAACCTGATCCAGGAGTGCGAGCGCAGGTTGCCAGCAATCCCAATCATAAAGTGCCCGTAGTTTATGGCACAGCCTATCTTGGCGGCATTGTCACTGACGCACAGTTGACTAACTCAAATCAAACAATGTGGTATTGCCTTACCATATGCGAACAAACTGGATATTTAAATCTAGGTCAGGGCGCACTCAGCAGACTATACTTTGATGAAATATATTGGAATGATCAAAAGATCACATTTGCCGCAGATGGAATAACCTGCGCTAGCACACAGGACAGAGATAGCAATGTAGACACTAAAATAGATGGTCTAGTTAAAATTTATTGTTTTAGTGGTGCCAGCAATGTGCCTATTCCACCTACTGGTTATACATTGACCAATCCCACAAACGCTGCCAATCTTATGCCAGGTTGGACTGTGAATCATCAAATGCCAGGCATGATATTTGCTCTAGTTCGTGTTGACTACAATAAAGACAAGGGTATTACAGGCTTGGCTGATATTAAATTTAAAATAAGAAATACCATGACACAGGCAGGAGACGTCTACTATGATTATCTAACCAACGCTTGGTATGGTGCTGGCATTGACCCCGCAAGGATTACTGTATCATGAACTCATTACAAGACTTAAACAACGGATTTGAACCAGTAGAGTTCACAGACCCAAGAACTGCCTCAGTGACTTTTAATACAAGTTTAGGCAATGGCACACAGAACGTGCTTGAAGGACAAAGTTATAGTTTATATGTGGCTAGAGAAATCACAGACATTATTAACTATCAAGATGCCAATGTTCGTTATCGTGTTAATGTCAGTGCTATCACAGGCGCCACTGTGTCTTGGCCTACATTGCCCACATACATGACCATTACCAATCCCAGTGCTGGACAGTATACTGTCAGCGGAATAAGAACTGTGGAAGATTGGGCATTGGTGCGTAGTCCCACTGTTAACTTACCAGATATTATCAATGGCACATTCACTGTCACAGCCACTATTGACTATTTTAGCACCAGCACAGGTTGGTCAATAACCACTAACATTCAAAATGTTAATGAATGGTCTGCCACAACAGTATTTTGGTTCAACACAGGATCAAACTTAATCACAGGTGTGCCTAATTTATCAGCAGGTAATGTGGCTGCTTGGACGGTGACTGTGTCACCTTCAACAGGCAGTTATGTTGCTAGTCTTGCTACCAACGGCAGTGGTGGAGCCAGTGTATGGAATGATTCTGCCAAAGTATTGACCATAGTAGGCACTAACACGCAGATTAACAGTCATTTAAATTCCATAACCATGGTAACTAATGGTGCTATAAATGCCCATATGACGTTTACCTATACTGCCACTGCTATTAGCGATGGCAGCAGTGATCAAACTGTTCAGCAGATAAGAAGCAATTTAATTAGATATCTAGGTCCAGTTTCTGCCTTTACCTACAATGAAGATACTGCTACATTGATCACAGGTGCTCCGCAGATCACTGACGTTGAAACAACTTCAGGTGGATATTTCCTACAGATTATTCCCAGCAACTCTGTATTGGTAAGAACAATGGCCAGTTCAGGCACATTGGGTGGAACTGTGACATTTAACAATACCACAAAGAGATTGAGCATTGTAGGAACCAAAGCACAGGTCAATGATCATCTTACTAAAATAACAATAACTCCTAGTGGCGATGTTGCTGTGGGATTTACATTAGACTATACTGTGATTAATCCACAGAGCGCAACACAGACCAAAACACAAACAGTTAACTTTGGCACACAGCATGATGAAGTTTCTAACATCAACATCACAAGAACCTATGTTAACAATGTTGTGGCCAATATTTTTGCCACTTCAACACCACAGATCACAGACCTAGACAATGATTCTACTTACACTATTACATTAACTGTGCCTGTGGGTGTGGGAACATTTTCAGCACCTGGCACGACCACAAGTAGAACTTGGACTTATACAGGCACAAAGACACAGGTCAATAACCTGTTCAGTCAAATATCATTTAATCCTACTAGTGGTCAATTTGAAAATACCACAATTACCTATAATCAAAGTAAGATATTTGGTGGCAGTTCAGTTCAACAGTTGACTAACTATTCTATACCATTAAATGGTCCTAGAGTGGCATTTGACACAGTTAATGCCACTAATCAATCTATCAATACTACAGAAGGTGCTACTCATAGTGTTCCTGTGGGCATAAATGTCATAGGTGTTAACGATTTTGGAACCACAACTCCAATTTATACCATTGACCTTACACAAGCACCTGGATCAACTGTAACCTGGCCAACTATACCTAGTGGTTGTTCAGTGACCAATCCCAGTGCTAACATCTATGTTATCAATGGGATAACAGGCGCCACAGTATGGAATCAAATTAAAAGTCCAACAATTAATCTAAACAACTACAGCACAGGCGCAGTTAATTATACTGCTACAGTGAGTTGGAGTGGTCCCAGCGCAGGCAGTCTAGGCTGGTCAGTGACTATGAATATTACAAATGTCAATCTTATTAGCACACCTGTAGAGGCTAGTTTCTATGACATTAACAATTTTAAAGTCTATGGAACACCACAGATTACAGACAGTGGATCACAGAGCACTAACAATATGCGAGTAACTGTGACACCCAGCATTAGTTCTAACATATCTCAAATTACCAGCACTGGCACTGGCGGCACTATAAGTTTTAACAATACCACAAAGGTATTGACCATAGAAGGCACACTAGCACAGGTCAACAATAGATTGGCCAATTTACAGGCCACTGTGCTTACCACATTATCTTTTACACTGACCTATACCGCAACAAATCTTACTTCAAATGAAACACAGACTGTGTCACAGGATGTGGTCTATGCTTTAGTTAATTGGGTTATTTCTAGATCATATGTTGGCAATAGTGTAAACAGTTTTTATCTAAACAGTCCTCCAATTGTCAGAGACAAGAGCAGTAGCAACATTGATGTGATTTTTGAAACCACTGATGGCTTTTGGACCTATGACAATCAAAATATAAGACAAAGTGATTTTGTATTCAGCGGAAGTGATACTGGCATCAGTGCCAATTTAAGCAAGTTAAAATTTGCTCCTAATAAAAATATCACTTCCACAGCAAATTACACAGTGAGAATACAAAAGACCATCAACAGTCAAACTGTAAACTGTATCACATTGAATTTAACCATTGCCTATGCTGGAACTAGTGAGAATCTTTTGCCAACCCAATATAGTTACACAAGTCCAGGTAATTTTACATTTAATTTTACACAAAAAGAATTTATCTACTCTAATGTAGGAACCAACGCATTTGAAGTATATGTGATTGGGGGTGGAGGTGGCGGCAGTGGCACTAACACTGGATACGGAGGTGGGGGTGGAGGTGGCGGTGGCCTCCAATTTCAAATATTTGATACTATGGGAACAAATGAAACTTTAATTATTGGTTCAGGTGGCGGCATAAGTGGTGCTGGACAATCAACTACAGCATTTGGACTTACTGCTGGAGGTGGTGGTGCTGGTATTAGTGGCAATGGTGGAAACAGTGGTAGTCCACAGAGCAACAGTGGCGCCTCAGCATATATAATTGCCCCTAGTCCTACAGTAAATGCTCCTGGCGGAGGAGGAGGTGCTGGCAGTTCTACTACAACTTCAAACGGTGGTGCTGGAGTAAGTGTTTTTGCTTTTGGTTATTCTACTGTCTGTGCTGGTGGACAAGGTAGAAGTCAAAATGACAGCGTCTATGGAAGACCTACTAATCCAGGACAAGGTGGCAGTGGTAGAGTTAATAATGATTCAGTGTTCATTGGAGAACCAGGCGGCCATGGCGCAGTATTAATACAGGTTAACATGAGTTAAGGATTTAAAAATGACCACATTCAACAATATCTATTACACAATCAATGGTGTCATTGATACCACACAACCAGCATGGACCAACATAGAAAATCTCAGCCTAGCCGCTGGAGTGTGGTTTACCTTTGACATACACACAGGCAAGTGGGCAGTGATTATTAATCGTGCTGGGTCAAGCACAGCATCATTTAACGACGGCAATATACTAGGCGCTATCAATATCACAGGCACAGGTGTCTATGAACTTTATAACTCTGTCAAAGTAAGTTTTCCTAATAAATTGTTAGGAGATGAAAAAGACTATGTGGTTCTACAGATACCAGACAATCAGCGTTTTGCCAATGAACCCCTAAACACACTAGACATAAGCACAGATCTAATCAATGATCAAATACAGGCGCAGATGCTGGGTCTGCGTGAACTCAAACAAAGTCGTGTAGACAAGATCATAGAGTTCCGCACTGACTACAGTTACCTAGGCATCAAGGCTGGCGATATCATAGATGTTACCAGCCCTATGTATGGCTTTACCAATAAGAAATTTAGAATTGTCAGCGTCAATGAAGAAGACGATGAAGAAGGCAATATTGTGTTAAGCATCACAGCACTGGAATACAGTGATGGTGTTTACAGTTTCAGTGACATTAACTACTATCTCAGAGACAAGAGCAATGGGCTACGTCCAACTACCAATACTGCTGTCACTGCCAACAATGCTTTTAGTAATGTAGGTTTTGATCTTACTCCCACAGGTAAACAACAGGGTCTTACATTTAACTATAATAGTTCTTCAGGTAGATATGAATTAAGTCAAGCAGGTATATTGGTTACAATTAATGGATCCAGTGCTGTGTTAAAATGGACCTATCAAGATGGCACTGACCTAGACATTCGTTGCCGCGTTTATAAACCTGCTATAGGACAAACAACTGTTGATCAATATTTAGGATGGACAGGAGATGGTTCTACTCCACCAAATACTACCAGTCAAGAGTATTGGCCTGATGGCAGTAATTTAACGTCCGCAATTATCAGTTGGGGCGGAGACAACCAAGGTGCTGGCGGCAATGATGCTGCCGTTGAAACTGTGTTTTTAAACATTGCTAGATTTAAAACGCTGTATCCCAATGAAAGATATTGTGTGTTAGAATGTAGAGGCAATTGGTATGGCACCAGAGGAATTAAGCCTGTGTTGCTGACAGCAGATGTCTATGAAGGTGGAACAATAGCAGAATCAACTACGCCTAACACATTTAGTTTTGTCAACACAGGCTATACCAAAGGTAGATTTATTGATGGTGTAAAAGTGTTCGTTGATAGCAACAGTCAAAGTCCCACTGTATTAGGTGACCTTATGGGATACTTTGTTTTTGACACCACAGATAACACAGCACAGTTCCGCAATGATCTTACAGGCATTGAATAAAACAGCCTTTTACTACACTTTTGCCCACTTGCTAATAAATACATCGTAGACCTTGTTTAGACCATAGTTTAAACAAGTATCCCCTAGGAGCACATATGCCAGGTATTTTAAACTTCCAACAATACATTGGAGGCCCAGATTCAGTTCAGGTTGAAAATGTATTTCCCTCAAATCAAAAAACACTGATCTATACATTCAAAAATGACGCAGGCACAGCCCTAAACATCACTGGATGGACTTTTGCCGCAGATTACCAAACACTGGTAATTGATGAAATTTCTTTCAATCGCAACACCAACAAGCCCAATTTTGGCAACTCAACTGTGATAGGTTCATTTGCCAAAGTAGAAGTAAGTGGTGGATTGGCTCCAGCAATTATTTCAGCAAGTGCTGGCACAGTCAAAGTCAACTTGCCCGCAAGTATGTATGCTGGACCCATTGTGCCAGATGCCCGTAGAAATGTGCCTATCACTGTGTTTTCATTAACCTGGACAGATGCTTCAAATCCCCCACAGATCAACAGCCATCGTTGGGCCCTAGTCCAATGCTGGGAACCTGATGTTGTGGTAGGAGATCCAACTACTGCCACAGGATATACCGCGCTGACACTAGGAGCCTAATATGGCCTACAACATAACCATAGAAGAAATTCAAAATGGTATCACTGTAGCCACTGTTAATGACCTAGGCATTAACGTAACCGTAGAAGAAGTGGTCAATGGTATAACCATAACGCCACCCGTGGTCAATCAACTCAGTGTTACCAATATAGAATATCCTGTAACTGTCAGTTACAATGGCATTATTGTTCAAGATGGTGGCGGCATTGCTGCCAATGGATTACCAGCAGGTGGATCTATTGGGCAATTCCTTAAGAAAACAGGCGTCATTGACTATGATGTGGCCTGGGCCAATATCAGTGATCTCAACACCACATATTCCCTGTCAGCAGAAACTGCCACTGGTGGTGCTAACTTAAGACTAACAGGCAGTGACACATCAACAGATGATGTTAAACTGGCTGCTGGGTCAAATGTCACCATTGCTCGCACAGATGCCAATACTATTACTATCAGTAGTGCCAGTAGTTTTACTGAACTAGTTCAAGACACTACGCCACAACTAGGTGGCAATTTAGATACCAACGGCAACAAAATTACCAGTGCTGGCAATGCTGATGTTAACATCAAAGCCAGTGGCACAGGTGAAATTAATTTAGAAAGCATTGTCAATGTTGGCGACGGCACTGGTCCAGGATTTATCTTTGCTCGTGGCAGTCAAAGTCTTTTATTATTAAGTGATCCGTTAAATAACGCTGGTCAGGCAGCACTACGTCTAGATGTCAATGGTGATGTTGAATTTGGTCCAGGTCCTGGCGGCCGTGTATTAAATGACGCAGAAATCACAGTATTTGGCACAGGCGATAGCACAGCGCAGTTGACCAGCAGTGGTAGTCGCAGTATTGAATTGTCAACTAATCAAGGCCTAAACAGTGGTAAAATTACAGTGGCTGCTGGTGCCAACGGCAACATTGTTTTAGAACCTAATGGATCAGGAGATATTCAACTCAATGCTGATACTGTTAGAATTGGTGATGTTGATACTACTGCTATCTTAACCAGCAATGGCACAGGTAATCTGCGTGTTACTGCTGGTGCTGGCATGACCATGTGGAGATCACAGAATAGAACCACAATAAACGGCACACATCCTGGCACTCTTGATCTAGCAGAAATGAATGTCAATGGCATTGACTATGGATTTGAATTTACCACTACTAGAGGATTTTGGGTAGCCGCAGGCTCTACTACAAATTTTTTAATTGATGGTGCTCCTAATGGTGCTGTTTCATTACAAAGCAATGGCACAGGTGCTGTGGTCATTACAGGTGGTTCAAGTGCCAACACAGGCAGCAATTTAACATTAAACAGTGGCACTGGTGGTGCTCTATTGCGTGGTGCTAATGGTAGCGGTGGACAAATTTCAGTAGGTGGCAGCGCAAACAGTCACATTGAAATTACACCAGATGGCACTGGCGATGTTCGCCTCAATGCTGACACTGTGAGATTAGGTGATGCTGGAGTCGCAGCCTTAATCACTACAAACAATGGTAGTTTAACATTAAACACTAATAGTGGTGCCAGTTCAGGTAGTATTCAAATTGCTCTTGGTGCCAATGGCAATATCAGTATAACTCCCAACGGAACTGGTAATGTTGTTCTTGATGGCTTAAATTGGCCACAGGCAGATGGCTCAGCCAACTATGTGTTAAAGACCAATGGCTCAGGACAACTTGCTTGGGCCTCTGTTAACAGTCTAGGTTTAAGCACTGGTATTAATGATATAGTAGAAGACACAACGCCACAACTAGGCGGCAATTTAGATGTAAATGGTTATAACATTACTACTACACAGACCAATGCTGACGTAAAAATTGCTGCTAATGGCACAGGTAAGGTTAAATTAAGTAACATTGCTTATCCCAACACAGATGGATCAGCAGGACAAGTATTAAAAACAAACGGATCAGGCTCCCTAGATTGGGCTGACAAGCAGGATCCTACTTTGGTAAACGACAGTCAGCCCAACATTCAAAGCACAGGTCAACATTGGTATAGACCCGTTACTGGAGCGTTTTACACGGCACGCAATGGTGGATGGGAACCAGTCAATGATGACGGATTTTTTTAAAAGGAGGCCCTCATGGCTATTAGAATTAAGAGAAGTTCAGGGAATACCGCGCCCTCACTATTAGAAAGTGGTCAGTTGGCCTACGCAGAAGGCTCTAGCAATGGCGGAACACTATACTATGGTGAGATTGGCGGCACAGTTCGTGAAATTGGCGGACGTAAGTTTGTTGACAAAGTCAACGGCATTGAAGCAGGTGCTCAGGTTAACACAGTAACATCAGTTGCTGGTCGCACTGGTGCTGTTACAATTGGTGTTGCTGATGTCAGCGGTGCTCAAGCAACAAGTGCCAAAGGACAGGCCAATGGTTATGCGTCATTGGATAGTTCAGGACTAGTTCCATCAAGTCAACTGCCTAGTTATGTAGATGACGTTGAAGAATATGCTAACCTAGCAGGATTCCCAGCCACTGGTTCAAGTGGTAAAATTTATGTTACAGTAGACACTGCTAAAACATATCGCTGGAGTGGATCAACTTATGTTGAAATTTCAGCAAGTCCAGGATCAACTGATGCTGTTACAGAAGGTTCAACAAATCTTTATTTTACACAAAGTCGCGCTCGTCAAAGCATCAGCGTAACAGATTCAGGTGGTGATGGCGCATTAAGTTATGATAACTCCACAGGTGTTATTACCTACACAGGTCCTTCAGCCAGCGATGTTCGTGCTCACTTTTCAGCAGGCACAGGCATTACCATTACCAATGGTGCTATTGCCACAACAATCACTCAAGGTATTACAGATTTAGTTCAAGATACAACTCCACAACTAGGTGGCGCATTGGATGTTAATTCTCAAGAAATAGTTTCAGTTAGCAATGGCAACATTGTGATTGCTCCTAATGGCAGTGGTTCAATTGTGCTTAACAAAGACGGCACTAGTGCTACCTTGGCTCGTAGAACAGCATCAACAGGCACAGCATCAAATGCCCTAATTGCTCAACGTAATTTTACAGCAGATGTATTGGCCAACATGGATGGACATATGAGTGCTGTTGCTTATGCTGTTCGTGACAGTGCCGCTGCCTCGTCTACATTTGCTCGTGCTGGTGGTGAATATGCTACTGATGGTGGTCACAGTTTTGCTGTTGAATTCTCCAGCAATAACTTTACATCAAGCACTAGAGCAATAACTGCGGCTCAAAATATGTTGGTATTAGGTGATGTCACTGGAACTACAACACAGGTCATTACTTCAATGGGCACAATGAATCTTGCCCTTACTACAGGTGCTCCAAATGCCTTGGACAGTGGTGTTATTCAAATTGCCAACGGATCAAATGCTGATATTTCAATTACTCCACATGGCACAGGTAAAATTGTGCTTGATGGCCTTAACTGGCCTACCAGCGATGGTTCAGCCAACTATGTGTTAAAGACCAATGGTTCAGGACAGTTAAGTTGGGTAGCACAGACCAGTGGCGTAAGCGTATTCACTGGCCTAACTGATGTTCCAGCAAGTTACAGTGGCGCAGGTGGTTACTATGTTAAAGTCAACAGTGGCGCTTCAGCACTGGAATTCAGTCAGCACGTTGACGACGGCACATTTTAATATATAAAAACACAAGGGGGTGAAATGCCCCCAGCCTAATCAATTTAATGAGGTAACTCTATGGCAATCAGACATAAACGAACAACCACAACTGGCTACACTTGGCAGTCAGGCGATACAGTAGAAGGCCAAATTGGTCTTAATCTCACAGACGGCACACTACACTTTAAAAAGGGCAATGGCACCTATGTCACTATCAGTGAAGGTGCTGGCGGCATTGACAATGTTGTAGAAGACACAACACCACAACTTGGCGGCAATCTTGACGTTAACGGCAACTCAATTGTCAGCACCAGTAATGGCAATATCACAATTGAACCCAACGGCACTGGCGATGTTCACATAATAACAGACGCACTGCGTGTTGGTGATTTAAACTCAGAAGCACGAATTTCAACATATGGCACTGGCAATTTAGTATTGACCACCAATGAAGGCAATGATCCAGATCCCACAATTACTATTGGCAATGGCGCAAATGCCAATATCACATTAACACCTTCAGGCACAGGCAAGGTCATAATCTCAAGTGATCTACAAGTTGATGGAACAACCACAACTGTAAACTCAACTACTGTCACTGTAGATGATCCAATTTTTACACTGGGTGGCGACACTGCTCCTACCACAGATGATAACAAAGATAGAGGCATTGAGTTTCGTTGGCACAACGGCACCACAGCCAAAGTGGGATTCTTTGGCTATGATGACTCAACAGGTTATTTGACATTTATTCCTGATGCTACCAACACCAGTGAAGTATTTTCAGGCACACAAGGTGACATACAGGCCACAAACTTTCGTGGCACACACATTGGTGCTGTGAGCACTGATGCTATCACAGGCGTTACCACAAACGGTGCTATCACAATCACACCCAATGGCACAGGTGACGTTCAATTGGTAGCAGATACTGTTCAAATTGGTGATGCCAACACCAATGCTGTGTTAACCACAAACGGCACAGGCAGTTTAACAATCAGCACAAATAATGGCACTAGTTCAGGATCAATTTTAATAAATTCTGGTGCCAATGGAAACTTTGAATTTTCACCCGCAGGCACTGGTGACGTGTATCTTAACTCTGACACAGTTCGCATAGGTGATCCCAACATCACTGCCACATTGACCACCAACAGCAGTGGTAGTCTTGTGCTGAACACCAACGCAGGCAGTAACAGTGGTAATATCACTATTAACCAAGGTGCTAATCAAAATATTTCAATTACACCCAACGGCACAGGTAATGTGGTGCTTGATGGTGTAAACTGGCCTCAAACAGCAGGCACAGCCAATTATGCTTTGACCACAAACGGCTCAAATCAAGCCAGTTGGAGTCAAATAAGTTTGACAGCGGCTGTCACAGGCACATTACCATTGGCTAATGGCGGAACCAACGCCGCCACAGCCAGAGATGCGTGGGATAATTTGACCACATATACTGCTACAAATAGTGCCACAGCGACATTGACTAATGCCAGCAACTACATACAGCATATCTATGGTGGGTCAGGAACTACTTTCACACTGCCTTCTACCAGCACAATGAGTTTTGGTGAAGGATTCTATTTTGTTAATAACAGTGGTCAGACTACAACTGTTAATACTTCAACCAGTGCTCTTGTAGGAACTGTTCCAAGTGGTAGTGCCATGAGAGTTCATGTAACTAATACTGGATCTAATGATGCTACAAGTTGGGTTGAAATGCGTGAATTTGAATCTGTCACGGGCACAGGTTCAGCAGTATTAAGCACTAATGCTACAATTACCAGCCCTACTCTTGTAGATTATCGTGATACTGTGTTTGCCATAGGCAACAGTGGTGCTACAACATTGACGCCAAATGCTGCCAACGGCAACGTTCAAACTATCACAGCCACTGGCAACTTTACTCTGTCAGCATTTAGCAGTCCAGTAAGTGGACAAACTATCACATTTATTATCACACAGGATGCCACAGGTAGTAGAACATTGACTTCAACAATGAAGTTTGCTGGTGCTAGTAAAACACTGTCAACAGCAGCCAATGCCATTGACATACTGACTGTGAGTTATATTGGCACTACCTACTACGCAACACTCAGCAAAGGATACGCATAATGCCATTTGCTTCTGGATTACATGGTCAATTATACATGGGCGGAGGTGGCGCAGGAGCCTCAGTGAACAAGAGTTTTACCTATGTGACCAGCACTGAAAGTGCTACCAGTGGCACTTACACCATTAGTATTCCCGCAACCACACAGGCAGGTGACATTGCTTTCTTGTTTGATCGTATCAACACACTGACAACTACCAATACCACACCATTGAACTTTACCAACATTACTACCTACAATGGTTCAACACACAGATGGACACTGAGTTATAAGGTATTAGGCAGTGGTGATGTCAACACCACAATCACTGGACAATCAGCCAGTGCCGCAACCGCGCATAGAAAACTTATGTTATTCTATAGACCAAACTGGACTATAGCATCAACTACTATTGGTGATTTGGAACAAAATCACGTGGCCAGTGGAACTACTGTGACCAATCAAACTCTGTCATTGAGCAATCTTGTAGAACCAGGTATTGGCTTTGCTTTTTATGGATTTGGCACTACAGGAACATTGACCAGAGGTTCAACATTGTCAACAGATGGTCAGGGCACAGTTCAAGAATACACACAAGGATCTGTGTTGTATGTAAAAACGTTCCTATGGGATCAAAATGACACAGCCACAGACTCAACCATCAGTATAAGTGCTGCCTCAGCACAACAAATGGGCCTGTTTACATTTTACGCACAATTTACATAAGGATTGATCATGACAAGAGAATCAGTGAACAGCCGCGTTGCTGTATTAGAAACAAAAGTAGAAACAATAAGCGTCAAGTTAGACGAAGTAAGGGCGGATATAAAGGAAGTTCATGCCTGCCTACACAAAACACGTGAACTTATCTTAAATGAAGTAAAAGCACTGAGAGACAGTGAAAACTCCGCTCACAAAGAGCAGAATCAACGCATTATGAGTTTGGAAAACTGGCGTTGGTATACTTTGGGCTTTGCGGCTGCTGTGGCTGTCATAGCCAAATTTGTTTTAGGTTAACAGATCCGCTCCATAAGTATGAGCATGGAGCACAAAAAATTTATAGAAACACTATCTCAGTTGGCGGAAATTGCGCCTGCTAAACCACCCGTAGGACCTTCAATACGCAAGGCCACACAGCCAGAAAGTGTTTGGCGTCAAGGACAAGAATTGGTTATAGACCACAAGAAAAATTCAACCCTGGGCGTCAAAGTCAAACGGATCAA
>Ga0315902_10007903_pt1 | contig 14460 bp, 8 predicted proteins | sample LakEriMetagenome_9_FD_203523 | JGI IMG/M metagenome (GOLD analysis project Ga0315902, IMG submission 203523) | Freshwater fungal communities from buoy surface, Lake Erie, Ohio, United States - Buoy 12 MA117 | ecosystem: Environmental > Aquatic > Freshwater > Lake > Lake biofilm | place: USA... | reverse complement strand
TCTCATAGTATCTGCTTTCGGAGTATCTATTTGTGTATATCCACCCTGCTTATACCAGTTTTCAGGTTTAGCTTTATTCAGTATTCTTTTTTGTCCATCTGCAACAAATGAAGTATCAGGCTCATCGCCAGCAGTCATACCTGCATTAGATGCTGCTTCTTTTAATTCTTCTTTTTTAGGTATTCTAAATGTTACTGCTTTCTTACCATTAATAGTTGGCATTCCCCACTCATCAGTTCCTATATTTTTAACAACAACTTTTTTGTTTTTAAATTTACCCATTAATAAAGTATCACCAACTTTTACATTTAGTTTAATTTCTTCATTAATACATTCTTTTAATTTCTTTAATTTAAGAGTAATTAGTTTGAATATCTGCTCATCAAATTTAGGATATGCTTTTGTAAAATTCTTTTTTCTTTCATCTTCACTACCAGCACTTAACCAATAACGAACATCAGTACCACTAATAGCATTAGGTTGAGCAGGGGCTGCATAAACATATCCTTTATCCAAATAACCATCTTCAACCTTACCTTTATATGGGGTAAAATACTTACCACTTAGTCGTGAGGAATCCTTTTCACCAACTACAGTTATAAAACCAGTAGTTTCTGAATCAAATTTATTAAGTATTTCTTGGGGAGCGTATGGATTTTTGATTTGTACAATCTTATTTGATGAGATTCCAAACATCTTCATCATTATCGCTTTCTTTTCCTTAAATCCAAATGGAGATTTCTTATTATCGGTTACATCGGATGTTCCTATATAAACATTATCCTTTCCGAATTTTTTAACCAAATGGTCATACGTTGCATAGTGACCTTTGTGAAATGGTTGAAAGCGGCCCGAATAGACAACAACTACTTTGTCCATCTGAGCCGCTTCTCCCAATATTGTTTCTACCAAAAATTGTGTTAATCCTTTCATATAGTTTTCTTACTATATAAATATTAAGATTAATCTTTTACAACTTTCACACCACTAGCTTCTGCGGCTTGTTGTCTTTGTTGTTCTGCTAATTGCTTTCTAGTTGGTGCACCTGGCTGATATTGAATTACACCATTTTGTAAATCAATTCTACCTTGTGGGTATTTATCTTCCAATGCATCAATTACATCTCTTAATTCAGAATTTAGTAATTTAAACTCATCTTCTCCTTTTTCCAAAAATTCATCCATTCTTACCAAGTCTTCGTTCATTTCTCTCTTACGAACATGGATTTGTCCAAATTCTACAATTAAAGAATTGATTTTTTGATTTAAATCAGTAATTGATTTTAAAACATCTGCTTCAATTTTAGCAGTTTCAATAGTAATTTGTTGTTGTTGCGGTATGTTATCTAAACCTGCCATAATATTATTTTTTTATTGTTTTGTATATATAAGTATATTATTTTTTTATTTTTTAAACACAGAAACTCCTTTTTCTTTCACAACCTCACCGGCACAATAATTTCCCCAATCAATAGACACACCAATATCTTCCGAATCTAAATACCTTGCTACAAACCCTGCTACAAAGGTATCACCAGCTCCACTTACATCTGCGTTTTCTATTGGAATAACTGGATATGTTATATGTTTGTATGCTGTTCCTGTTTTGTCAAGTGTACATATAATTTTATCAAACAACCATTCGTTATCCCTTATTACATCCTTACTAACTTCCCACTCTGTTCGGTTTACTTTTATAAATTTTAAATCCTTACACCAATCACCTAACTTCTTTTTAGTATCTAAAATAACCAAAGGATGCATAGAGGCTATTGTATCAATATCTTCTTCTGTTAAGAATCCTTTACAATAATCAGATATTATAATTGCTGAGTATTGTTTCAAATCAGGTAAATCGTTCACATTAATTCTATTAACCGAATCGTTCTCATCTACTCGTAAATACAATTCATTTGTATCTTCATTAACATAACGAGTTTTTATTATATTACCATTATCAGAAAACATATCAGTATCGATACCCATAGCTGATAAATTATTTGTTGTGTTAGCTGCCATACCAACCCCATATTTTTCATAATTAGGAACAAATACAGGACCTTTCCCTTCTGGGGATTTTCTATCCGATGTTCCGTATATAAAAATATCCGTGCAACTCTCTCCTATAACTAATACTTTATTCATCCTCTAAAAGTTTTGTGGTACTAAATCCATCCAATTTACCAAAGAATTTTATTTCTTTTGCATGCTCTCCACCAATGATAGGTTTGTACATATACTCATCACCAATTACAAATATATCAGGTTCGTATTCTTGTAAATGTTTTCGTAAAGAATCATCACTATCAAATACTACAATTTTATCTACTCCCTCTATTTGTAATAAATTAAATACTCTCTGTCCTTCGGTATGAAATGGTCTTCCCTCTCCTTTCATTTGACGTATTCGTTCATCCGAATCAATACCTATCATCAAATCTCCTAAAGATTTTGCATAATCTATCAATTTAAAATGTCCATAATGAAGTACATCAAAACAACCGTTTATCCAAATCTTTTTCATTACAAAAACTTTTCCAATTCCTTAATCACCATTTCCGATGTAATTGATTTTGTACATTCAAATTGTCTTTCAGTACCTTTATGGTCTGGACACCAATTCCAATCGCCAGCATCCAATCTTAACCTATTAAAGCATCCTTCACATTTTCCTTTTGGAGCTGCTATTCTGATACAATCTTGCATTTCGGCCCAATCGTATGAGAATCCACTAATTAATACCGTTGGTACATCCAATGCCCAACTTAACCAACTCAATCCACTACCAATACCAATAAATGCTTTTGATTTTTTCATTTCATCCATAACTAATTCTAAAGGTCCGTTTGGATGTTTTACAATTCCATTTGGTAATTTGTTGCCCATATAGTTATCACCTTCCTTTGAAAGTAATTTAACTACATAACCTTTATTATTTAACCAATCTACTACATCTTGCCATCCGGTTGGATTATTCCAAAATTTAGATTGAGCTGTTCCGTGAATACCAATACACACTTGCTTATAGTTTGAATCAACAATTGGATTTCTTTCTTTTAATTTTGGTTTAATTTCTCTATATGGTAATCCTAATATATCAGAACACATTTTCTGCATAGTTTGTGTTTTTGGGTCTATTGGATTTTTATAAATGTTTATTGTACTATCTTCATTATAAAACAAACCAATTGCATACATAGCATATAAGTTTTCTACATTATTACCAGGTTTTACAAATTCAATGTTTGGATATTGATTTTCAAACATTTCATTCATAAATGTAGAAGCAATCATTTTACAATTGTGAACCTTTCCAAATTCTTCAACGTATGCAATCCAAGCTAAACTATCACCCAATGCTTTGGAATCTAATGCAACATAAACTCTTTTATTTTCTGCGTTATATATGTGCTCAAACCAAAGTTTTCCGTTTTCATATATTTCAATCTTCCATTCAATGAAATATTCTAAACTACATTTAGTCCACATATTTGTGCTTATTTCGGTAGTATATAAAACCCTTCCAGTTTTATTATCTGAAAATTTTACATTGTATGTAGATTGCTTAGGTCCTTTGATTTCTAAAAAGGCGCCTCTAACAAAATGAAAATAAACTTTATTATCAATGTTAGCTTTGTTATTTAAATTTTTAACTAAATTATCGTATATCATTAACTCCAAGTTTTAACTGTTAAATCCAGTAATGAAAATCCTTCTGCTTGCTTACTATATACTTTATTTGTTGTATATCGTTTCATAGGATGGTGATAGAATACGTGATTAAACCAAAGGTCACCAACATCCCAACCACAATCGTTTAACCTATCCATCCACCAGCTTTTTGTTCGGTTTGGAATTAGATAAGCATGTGCAAGGTCTTGGTTAGCTCCAGTTTGTGAAAACATTTCATCTATTTTATGTTTTTCTCTGGATGGATTATTTGCAAATGATATAAAGTATGCATCATCTCTTTCTGAAATAAAACATGCTTTGTGAATAGCTTCAACAAATTCTTCCAATCCAGTATAGATAAAAGCATCTGCCTCAAATATCAAAGTATAATCATAGTTCTCCTCATCAATAGTTTCTAATGCGTTTCTATGTGCTAAATAACATCCATAGTGTCTACCAGTCATCCAACCTAAACCAGCACCAGGGTATAACTCACCCGGCTTATTATCTTTACTTATATGTTCCGGCCTTCTACAATTTTCAGCAGGTGGTATTCCTTCATATACTTCATTAATAATTGGTTGATAATCTATACCATACTTACTTAATTGTTGTAGTGATTGAATAGAAACTCTTTCTCTCATATCATTAGGTCGGGTCAGCATGTGTTTAACCTGAATACGAGGTTTTCTTCTTACAAATGAACGGAATCCTTGCTGAAACTGTCCATAAAAATATTCGTTTGCTGCTTGAGTAACTCCATGAAATACACCATAATCATCTCCACTAATTATACCACCAGGCTTTACTTTGTTGTACCAAACTTTTAAATCTTCCATTAAAGCTTCGTAAGAATGCCCAGCATCAATCATAATAAAATCAATACTACCATTTACAAAATTATTAGCTGCATTTTTAGATGTATCTTTTATTGTATTAAATCTACCATAGTTATCAGATAAGACTGTATTATCTATGAATTCATAAAATATATCACCACTAAATGTCCCAACTATATTTTGATGCAACCCCTCATCATCAGTTCCTTTCCAAGTATCAATTGATGTAAAATTAATATCTTTACCAGATTCTTTTATTTTTGTTGCTAAATGATTTGTAGATTTTCCAAACCAAGCACCCACTTCAACAAATGTTTCACCTCCACTAGCAATATCAACTATATTATTATATAATTCAGAATATGCAAACCATCCCGGTATTTCATTAAATTCAGGTTGTAATTTTTCTAAAATAATTCTTTTAGTTAATTTCAAATCATCATCAATATAAATTACTAACGGATTATTATCGTATGTATCTAAATAAGTGTGTAACTTTCTGAATATAGATGGTAATTTATAACTCAATGCTTCCTTTACGGATAGTGGATTTAATTCTAATTTAGAACTAAAATAAAACATATCACATGCTGAATAGAATGTATCTACATCATCTCTCTCACCCCATATTACACAATTATCAGGTTTATATTCCATTATCGGTTTCCAATAATGTTCAAAGTTGCCTGCCTGATTTCCTACAAAGTGAAACTTAATTTTATATTTCTCCATCTGTCTTGCTATTGCAAATATTTCAGCTTGATTTTTACCAGGTGAAAATAAACCAACATTCAAAACATGCTTCCATGTTGGGTCTAATCCTAATTCTTTTTGGGCAGCTTGTTTATCAAAAGTATATTCTTCAATTGGGTATTCCCATATATCTAAATCAACTCCCAATCCTTCAAATCTCTGCCTACTCCATTCGGATACTAAAATATATTTGTCAGGATGATAAACTATTTCGGATGGATTTGTGTACGAACCATGCGTTGATGCTACTATAAAATAGTTTCTATCTTTTGAAAAGATTTTTTCAACTATATCAATGGGTAAATCAAATTCAGGTATTTCTTGAAAGTGAATTATATCAGGAGAAAATATTCTAATTACATCGAATATTTCTCTTTTGTTTTCTCCAAGCGTATGTACAGGAACTAATGATTTAATCCTATTTTTTTGAACCACAAAAGCATTTCCCCCACTGTTATTTATTTCAACAACTTCTATTTCAAAATCGTTTATAAAGTGTTTTATTTGCTTAAATGTGTATTGCGGTTGTCCTCCCGTTGAAAGATGTGGGCAGACATAAAGTAACTTTTTCTTTGCCATATTGTAACAAATATACGAATTTATTTTTGAATTACCAAATTTATTTTTTTAGAAAGTAACATTACCTTCTAATAAATCAATCTCCCCATTGGGATACTGCTTTTCTAAATCAGATAATAATGAATTTAATTGTTTATTCGTATCTTCGAATTCAGATTCCACAACAGATAATAATTTCTCCAATTGTTTTATTTCTAAATGTAATTGACCCGTATTTACAATAAGTTCGTTTTTTCTTGTGTTGAGTTCTTTAAGCTTTTCTACTAAAGAAACTTCTAATTTTTGGGTTGTCATAATTTATTTTATTTATTTGTATTAAAAAAGAAAACTTGAAAAAGTCTTCCTGAGTTTTTATCTTTTCCGAAATAATCCATAGATTTATGAAACATAGATGCATCATATAAAACCAATCTATTAAATTTGTTAGATACAACATCCGTCAATTCCCATTTTGTCATATCTTTATAATCTCTCAAATAGGGATGCTTTAAATCTTTTTCAGTTGGAGTTTCTGTTAAATGTACAAATCTATCAATCGATGTCATTTTGTGTTTATAAAAACCAGTACCAGCTGATGTTGGTGCATTTGGAGTTAAGTAAACCACAGCTGCCCATTTAAACCCACCATCACAATGAATCCAAGAATGGTGTTCTTCGGTTGTGTATTGAAATGAACCACAACTAGAATTTTCATTCTCATCCCAATCAGTTATATCTCCTGCGTATGGATATACAACACATTGAATTGCTTCTTTAATGGTATCATTTAAAAAAGATTTAGTTCTATATCCAGGAAAGTTACCTTGGATATCAAAAATTTGATTTAATGCAAAACTCCTAACCTCAAATGGATTTGAGTAAAAATCATCAATTGCAATAATACTTAAACGTTGTGCCATAACTTATTTCGTACATATAAATATATAAATATATTATAAAACGTATTATAATGAACCACTAATGTATGCTTCCAACGCTTCAACTTTATCCATAAGAATTTGAACAGTCTTTGTCAAAGGTACTACCAATCTATCATACGATACGGATTCTAAAATAGATACACTTCCACTAACACCATAATTACAATATCTTCTTAATTCAGGATCCATATCCAACCATTCGGCAATAAATCCACCCTGTTTACCAACGTATTCTTTTGGATTTTCCATTGCGGGATAGTTGTTTGAATAATCTTCTTCAATATCACTATCCATACCAGCTAATGGTGTAAATAAAACAGGTTTAATACGTCTAATACTTTCGTATGCAGATGATGGATAATCCTCTATATCCTTCTTTATTCTGATTGTAGATGAGTCCGATATTAACTCACGACCAGTATTAATTCCAAATTTAGGGGTACCTGGCCTCAATCTTGCCGTTCTGGATGGTGAACCTTGTGCTGGGAAATTTGCGCCTATAAGTACAGATTCTCCACCCACCGTACCCATACGAATTCCTGCTGCTATATTTTGAGTACCAATATATCCACCATTTACTTCCAAATTATTTCCTGCACCTGATAGTAATATATCTCCATCCAAAACTTCAATTGACCTACCACTTGCATTTGTGTTTGTAATTCGTAAACCAGGTGTTCCTGCTGATGATTTGATATCAATTATCGGATTGGATGTTGTTCTTTGAATCCTTACATAGTTACTACTATCCGCTACCACCAAAATACCATCTCCACCAATTTCGGTTTGATTAAGTTGTGCTGAAAATGATTCAGCTGCAGGTACTAAATTACCAGTTACCGTAACAGTTCCCGTCCCAGAACCATAACCAAATGTGGTTGTTCTTGTATGAATATAATATGTACCTGCGGATGCAAACGCTATTGATTTTGAGAACCCATCCTGAAATTGTACATTGATTTCCTCATAAGGTCCGTTAATATCATTGGGAGAATACCCCAATGTAAATGAATCTATTAGAGTTCCACTAAAATCAGCACTTGTCCATATTTCTGCATACACAGATATTCCAAAGTATCCACTACTAAAGTTACTACTTGCAATTGCGTATATATAATTCCCACTTCCCCAATCTAATGTTGTTACTGAATACGTTCCTGCCGTAGTTACACTAAATCCGGTTGTATCAAATACATTATTTTCTGAATAAAAATTACCAGGTGCCGTAAAAACAGTATTAAAGCTAGGGGATTGGTTAAAATCATAAGTAGGTGGTATCGTAAAGGTTACATTGGAAAATGAGCCACCAGGGTCTGATACGTTTGCTTGTCTTATTTCTACTCTTTTTACTCCAGAATCAAAAATTTGTAATGCTTTCTGACTTGCGTTTAATACAATGGCTTCAGTTGTATCTTCAAAGTTTCCATCGGTTGAAACTCTCCAGTTTCCTATTTCAGAAATTTGACCCGAATCGGTAACAATTTTTCCTCTAATAGTAAGTGTTGCATTATTCCAAATAAGAGATGGTAATCCAGATGATGCCGTATTTCCAAATCTAAACTCTCCATCTTGTGCCATATAGAAACCAGAAGCACCACTATCCAATCCAGTTGCTCCGGATGAACGTATGAATCCCCCTACAATCATATTTCCTGCAAAGTTTCCAGTTGCTGCTGATATATCACCTTTAAAAAATGCGTTACCAGATGCATCAACTGCAAATCCTTTAGTTCTAATTGTACTACTTGCCAAATCAATGAATGTACCGGAAGTTGAGAAGTTACCAGTACCAGGGTATCCATAGTTAGTGGATGTAATAAGATTAGTTGCAACACGTGATGTAACAATTGCTCCCGGTCCAATGTATGTAATTGCATCAGTTCCTGCATTAATAGCATCTATCGCTGCCATAGCACCCAACGAACCACTAAATAAAGTTAGTGCAGTTTGTGCGTTTGTACCAGATGTAGCAATTGCTGCTGCCTGTGCTGCATTGGCAGCAGTGGTGGCGCTGTTATTAGCGTATGTTTGGGTTGCTGCATCTCCACCAGTTACAGTAATATCACCTGCTATTTCTAATCCACTACCATTCCATTTAAGGTATCTATCACCTGCTGTGTTTTTTATAGAAAATCTTCCAGTAGTACCACTTGCACCCTGTTCGTAAATTCCTAAGAAAATACCAGGTCTATCATACCCAATTACACTTCCACCCGGATTTAATGTTGTACCACTACCACCAGATGTTCCAATTGTTGCATTTTGTCCGATAGCGATATATGGGTCAGTTCTACCACCAGCAATTACAATGTTTGCAAATGCACCAGTACCATTTTTAGTACCAACGTTAATTGTATTTTTAACATACGATTCTTCAAAAATTGCAATCTTAGCTGCCACAAAGAATTCTTCTTCTCCCAAATATTCCCACCAAGCATTAGTACCATCAACAGTCGGTGCATGGTATCCAACTGAAACACCATTTTGGTCAAGTGTTGTAGGACCACTACCACTAATTGCTGCATAATATTTTACTGTATCTTGTGTAGCTAAGTAGGTAACCGCATCTCTACGATTGTTTGTTGTTTCAACTTGTCCAATATAATCAATGTTAGGACTCCACTCACCTCTCATTACAATACCAGGTCCTACTGCTCCTTCAAATTGAACGGATAGTGATTGTGTTTTATATATGGTTTGCCTACCTTCACAATTAATACCATAAACAATTTCAGCAGTTGGATTATTTTCAGGATCGGACCAAGCTGTAATACCAGGCATTGATGCTGGTGTTCCACTCAATAAACTACCTACTATTAAAGTACCATTGTTTAAAGTAATGTGTGATGATTTTGATGTAACCTCAACCGTACATTGATATTCGTATGATGAACTACCATAGGCATCGATTTGAGCTCCTGTAAATCCAGAAGGTTTGTTTGTTAATTCATAATTTCCTCTATATGCTCTTATTATATTTGAGGTTGAACCTAATTCAAGCTCACCAGATACTCTATAAACAGCCGATGAATTTTCATTCTGCATCTTAACATCATACGGAGCAGGTTCGGTAAATTGAACTGCGAAAGATTGCGTTATGAATTGAGTTTGTCTAGTAGGAGGTCTACTTATATTATCCGTTGCTACTTGATTTGAATACCCTTCAAAATCAACTTTATAAACAATTTCACCAGTTTTATTTATAGCAGGTTTATCCCAATAGGTTAAATCCGCCATAGCCGCAGGAGTTGTTGTTACTCTATTACTTGGTAAAGTAATCCAAGGAGATTTATAAAATATAGATGCCGATGAATACCCCAATATACCAATTAAGTTGTATAGATAATCATAATCAGTTGCTTGCGGTGCTGGGTAATTTCCCGATGTTACATTTATTAATGGACTTGTACCTTTATATGTTGGTAACTTTATTGCAGTTCCGTTTAAATCAGTATCAAATAGTTCTGCTTTTATTGATGTACTTTCATTTGTTGCTGATATTTTGTATGCATCTGCTCCAGCTTTAATACCAGCAATTGTAAGTTGCCCCTCTGCTCTATACGGATTTAATACAGATGATGTATAAGGATTTCCATCGGTAATTTTAACTTTCCAAGTTTTATTTTCTTCAGGTCCTGCGGCATCCGTACCTGGTATAAAAAATACCTTTTCAGTTATACCAACTCCTTCGTAATATGGTCCATCATAAAGAGTTTCAGCTCCATCAGTATCAACAAAGAATAAACTAAACCATGTAGAACCAGTTGTGTTAAATGCAGTTGCTTTAAGTTCAACATCACCTTCAGGAGAAACTCTATATCCATCTCTATCATAATTTATAGTATATGGATTTGCTTTTAATTCTACTGTCCTAGCATTTGGTACTGATACATTCTTTGTAAATGTTTGTGTACGAGTAAAAACAGATGATGTATATTCATGTCCACTTCCCAATGCAAATGGATATACTTGAATTGTATAAAGTGCACTTGCCGAAATGTATGGATAATCAAATCTATTAAATGATGCAGTTGCTGATAATGTTCCCAAATTATTTGGTACAGTATTCAATGATGCAGTTCTTATATTCCATATAGAACCACCTCTAGTTTCAATTGAATTTATTTTCCAAGTACCAGGATGTTGAGATGATGTATATATTAAAAAATCATCACCTTCTTTTACCTGCAACGTTGTATTTGTAGGAGAGTATCCTACTGGAGCTACATATCCAACTTCGTTTGCTGTTAATGTTACGTTTGGTGGAGTTATTAAGATTTGAATTGGTGGAGGTCCTTCTAATACTTTTGTATATGGTTGAACCACACTAGCAGTATAAACCGATGATGTATAATATGGTCTAATTTCCAATGGATATGTAATACTACCACTTAAATTAATAAATCCAGATGATGCACTTATTATCAACGATTCGGTATATGCATTATCAAAATAAACTAATCCACCAGTTACATTTGATGAAAATATAGAAGCAGTTGCTATATGGAATGTACCTGGCTTTCTACTTCCAGTAAATGCCAAATATCTAGAACCTTGCTTTAATTTAATATCAGTTACCGTTGGTTTATAATCATTAACAATACCTCTTGAATTTGCTGCCAATGTCACTGCCGCCGGATTTACTTCAAATATAATACTTTCATCACCAGGTTTACCTTCTGGTACTATTGTGAATAGTTTATCAACCGATACTGATGCCGAAGTCCAAGGTTCAGTATAAACAAAGCTAGTTAATAATTGTTTACTTTGAGATACTGCTAATGCTAATGGATAAGTTGCTGCGTTTCCTCTTGATGGTATTATATTTCCAAATTCATCATAAGCAACAACACTTATATTTGGGTCACAACTATGAGTTACATATTGAACCCAATATTCAGGAACAAAATCTTCATTAATTGACATCGATGGATATACCTCAAATGAACAACTTAGTGGTGAATCAAATTGGCCTCTTTTAAAAAATGATGCAGTAGCTGATGCAAATAGTGGTGTAAATTTTGTTTGAGTTCTTGGATTTATTGTAAACGCATCCGCATCATACAAAACAATACCAGCATCTAAACCATCTTGTAAATCGGTAAGAGTTATTGCAGTTAAAATAGATGCCGATGGATTTGATTGTGATACTGGAATCATATACAATGTTCTCTGTCCATCGATAGAATCTCTATTGAATATTGCATTATAATCTATAATACCAGACCCAGTAATACCGGGTTTCAATCCCTTAACCCACCCACTACCACTAGCTTCACTAAGAGTAATATATTTTGAACCGGATTGAACGTGTAATTTTATATTAGAACGTCCTGCAGGCAATCCATTTCTTAAATTTATTTCATTAACCCCATCAATACGAATTGCTTGAACTTCTAAAGATGAAGCAGAATCGGAGTTTCTAATTACAGTTCCATTGTAAGGTCTAATTTCGTAATTTACACCACCTTTACCATCTATAACTCTTGTGATAATAATAGTATCTTCAACACCTTCACACTCTGCGGTATATTCTATAAATTGAACTAAAATTTCTTCTAAGCCGGGATCTCTAGAACCAGTAAAATTTTGTACAGTTAAATAAGGTTTATCGGTATTTAAATCATTTAATAAACCAGGAAATTTCCACGAAGTAAATGGTGGTGATATTAAAGAACTACTTAATGGAGTTGTAGCCCAATATGAAGTATCATACATTGAAGATGATAATTCGGTATTGAAAAAATCAAATGAACGAGATGTAAATGTAACAGACCCTGTTAAAAAGTTTTTAACAACATCTATAAAAATAACATTTGGTGGTACAGGATTTCCATTACCAGAACCAGAATCAAATTGAAAATACAAAGATGATGGAATTAATTCCAAACTTTTGTTAATACGATTTAAATTACCACCATCAAATGTTTTTGATTCTTCAACAACAACAGGTATATAATTGTTGTTTATATCATAAAATTGAAATAAGAAATCAAATGTTTCTTTTGGTAATGTTCTTGGAACTGGTTGTATAAATGATATTTCATTTGGAGAAAACGAACTCTCTTGAGATGCTCTTAAACTTATATCTGATATGTACCAATCATTTCCCTTTACATCAAAATATAATTTAGCATTATTAAATTGTTCTCCTTTAAAATTAGCTGTTATTTGTGATTTTTGTAAAAGAGAATTATCTTCTGTTACAGTTAATATATTTTGTTGAACCCCTACATTAGTAGTTGTGTTTCCAAATGTGGATTGTCTAGAACCACTTATATAAACCGATACATAATCCGCCGTTGATATTGTTTGATTTCCCAATCTTACATTAAATGTAAGTGTGTATTCCGTATTTTCGGTTATTTGTAGGGATTTTGATGTAAAGAATTTATTAACACCATTACTATCTAATTTAACAGAATTATATAAATAATTTTGATTAAACGCTGTTGTTAAATTGTTTGAAGATGTTACCCAATAATTTTTAAAATTAAATGGGTCAAATATGCCATAGAATTCTTCATTTTTAGTTGTTGATTCTAAATCCTTTAACAACTCATTTGATTCTAATTGAATTTCTTGTATGAATTGATAATCGGCTAAATCAGATTGAGATTTTCTAAATATCTTTACTCTAGCAACATCACCCACAAATGTAGTTAAATCAGTAATATTAATTTTAGCAAAAGAACCAGTTAAAGCTGTTTTTAAATTATCAATACCCTCTACATAATTAAAAGATGCTGTATATCTTTGATTTGAAAAATCTTGCACAATACCATTTATCGTATATGGATTTGTTACAGTTAAATCAGTTTTACTTATTACATCATCTGCCAGAGCTATGAATCCCAAATCAGTAAATTCAATGGTAGTTCCAACAACAGAACCAGTCCATGCTCCACCATCATTTATTTGAATTAAATAATTTGTTGGTAGTGTATAATCCGTAAGTTTTTCACCTTGACCAGGTGTTTGTGCAAATCCATCTACAAAACCTTTCTGAATTATTGGGGTTACTACATTTGAAAATATTGGTTTTACTATCTCATCAATTGTAACTTCCGGTCTTCTATAAAATCTTACTTTATCTTCGTTTGAAAGTAATCTATTTACTTTAAACTCTTTTTCCCATTTAAGATTATATACATTTTTCCATTCTTCAGGTATTTGTTGTAAAACACCACCTTCATCTAAATAAGTTTTTAATTCACCTAATATTGTTATCTTTGCAGTACCAATTGGTGTATCTTCATATACATAAACAGCAACTAATTTAGATGTACCTTCATAATATTCAGGTACACCATTACCTGGCTCATAATATATAGGATTTCCATTTACATCTAGTATTTGAATCTTTATTTCAGTTGATTCCATTAAATGTTCAGACCCTTCAATCAAAAACCCATTTTTACCCCCAGTAAATGTATCTTTAAATTCAGTTACCTTAAAGTAAGTTGAATTTGGATTAGTATCTACTAAAAATGTTTGAAATGTAGTTAGATTTTGGGTAAGATTTTCCGCAAATTTCTTTATTACTGCCATAGTGTGCTTATATTATTCTATGATAAATATTTACTTAAATTTTTTATGTTTATAATTATATTAGAATTCTAAAGAAAACTAAAGAATGTTATGAAAAAATACGCAATGATACAAATTGATGCCGATGTACATCAATTATTAAAAGAA
>Ga0315902_10007902_pt1 | contig 14461 bp, 17 predicted proteins | sample LakEriMetagenome_9_FD_203523 | JGI IMG/M metagenome (GOLD analysis project Ga0315902, IMG submission 203523) | Freshwater fungal communities from buoy surface, Lake Erie, Ohio, United States - Buoy 12 MA117 | ecosystem: Environmental > Aquatic > Freshwater > Lake > Lake biofilm | place: USA... | reverse complement strand
CATCAGCACGTTGTACCCCTTCATCCGCAGATGCCGGGTCAGCATGTCGTTGATGGTGTAGTTGCGCACATGGCCCATGTGCAGCTTGCCGCTGGGGTAGGGCAGCATCGAGCAGGCGTAGAACTTGGGCTTGCTCGCGTCTTCGGTCACACGGTAGACGTCGCGCGCGCACCAGTCGGCCTGCGCCGCCGATTCGACCTCGGCGGAGAGGTATTTTTCGTTCATCGACGAATTGTAGGAGCCGCTATTTCGCGGGCTACTTCGTGGGCTGTTTCGCGGGCTGCTTGGCGAGCTGTGCGGCAGGCGTCTCGGTGACGAATCCGATGCGCGACAGCCCGGCGGTCTGCACCAGGCCGATGAGCTCGGCCACGCGGCCGTAGGGCACGCGGCTGTCGGCGCGCAGCAGCACCTCGGTGGCCGGGTTGCGCTGCGCCGCGCTGCGCACGCGCTCAGCCAGCACCTCTGGCGTCACCCGCTCGTCGCCCAGGTACAGCTGGCCCTGCTCGTCCACCGCCAGCGCCACCGAGGCCGGCGCGTCGCTGGCGCGTCCGCCCTCGGCCTGCGGCAGGTCCAGGCGCAGGCTGCTGGCCATCAGCGGCGCGGCGATGATGAAGATGACCAGCAGCACCAGCATCACGTCGATCAGCGGCGTCATGTTGATGTCGCTCATCGGCGCGGGGGCGCCGGGGCGCTCGAGGCGACCGAAGGCCATCGTGCGTCAGCCCGGGGTGTCGCCGGGCGCGGGTTCTGGCCGAGAAGCGCCGCCTGGGCCCGCGGGGCCGGCGGGGCCGGCGACGGTGTCGCGCAGGTCGTGGGCGAAGCCCTCGAGCGCCGCCTCGCACTGGCCGATCCACTTGCCGAACAGGTTGTAGCCCAGCACTGCCGGGATGGCCACGGCCAGGCCGGCCGCCGTCATGATGAGTGCCTCGCCCACCGGGCCGGCGACCTTGTCGATGGAAAAGCTGCCCGCGCTGCCGATGGCCAGCAGGGCGTGGTAGATGCCCCAGACGGTGCCGAACAGGCCGACAAAGGGCGAGGTGCTGCCGATGGAGGCCAGCAGCACCTGGCCGAACTGCAGGTGCGACAGCCCGCGGTGCAGGGCCTCGCGCAGCCGGCGCGTCACCTGGGCGCGCCCGTCTCCGCCGCCCGCCAGGGTGCCGGCCGCCGGGCGCTGCAGCGCCGCGTCGATCAGCGGCACGAGCAGTCGCTCGCGGTCCAGCCCCGTCAGCCGCGTGCGGCCTTCCTCCAGCGTGGGCGCGTCCCAGAAGGCGGCTACGGCGCGGCCGATGTCCTGCCGGGCGCGGCGCAGCACCACCGCCTTCCACAGGATCACGGCCCAGGCGGCCACGGACATGGCCAGCAGCAACGCGGCCACGAAGCGGCCGGTGCCATCGGTGGTCTGCAGGAAGTGGGTGATGCCGTCCATGCCGCCTCAGCCCGCGAGCACGTCGTCCATGCCGAACAGCCCGGCGCGGTGTGCGGCCAGGAAGCGGGCCGCGCGCAGACTGCCCTGGGCGTAGCCGGCACGGCTGGTGCTGCGGTGGGTGATCTCGATGCGCTCGCCGGTGCCGGCGAACAGCACGGTGTGGTCGCCGACGATGTCGCCGCCGCGGATGGTGGAAAAGCCGATGGTCGACGGTTGGCGCTCGCCGGTCACGCCCTCGCGCGCGAAGACGCCGCAGTCCTTCAGGTCGCGGCCGAGCGCATGGGCCAGCACCTCGCCCATCTTCAGGGCCGTGCCGCTGGGGGCATCGACCTTGTGGCGGTGGTGGGCCTCGATGACCTCGATGTCGTAGCCCTCGGCGAGAGCGCGCGCGGCCACGTCCAGCAGGCGCAGCACCACGTTGACGCCCACGCTCATATTGGGCGCCCAGACGATGGCGGTGTCGCGCGCCAGCTCGGCCATGCGCGCCTTGCCGGCCTCGTCGAAACCGGTGGTGCCCACCACGGCCTTCACGCCCAGGCGGGCGCAGGCTTGCAGGTGGGCGAGCGTCGCCTCGGGGCGGGTGAAGTCGATCAGCACGTCGGCGCCGGACAGCGCCGCGTTGGTGTCGGCCGTGACCCGCACGCCGCTGCTGCGGCCCAGGAAGGCGGCGGCGTCCTCTCCGATGGCCGGGCTGCCGGGGGCCTCGAGCGCGCCCGCCAGGCTCATGTCGTCAGCGGCCAGCACCGCCTCTACGAGCATGCGGCCCATGCGGCCGGCACTGCCCGCGACCGCCACGCGCATCACGGCTCCAGCGGCGGGTAGGTGCGCGGCGGGCCGGCAGCGGGCTCGGCTACTGCCTCGGCGCGCGGCGGGCGCGGCAGCGCGGCGCGCTGCGCCTCGGTCAGCTCCAGGGTGCGCGCCGGCGGCGCCCGCTTCAGAGGCGCCACCGCCGCGACGAATTCGTTTTCGGTGGGCAGCGCCTCGGGCACCTCCAGCCGCTTGAGCTCGTCGCCCTCGAAGTGCGCCACCACCGCGCGGCGCGCGGTCTCGGCTCCGGGCCGGCGGATGAAGAAGACATAGTCCCAGCGGTTGCCGTGGAACGGGTCGGTGAGCATGGGTGAGCCGAGGATGTCGCGCACCTGCTGGCGGGTCATGCCGGGACGCACCGCCGCCACCTGCTCGCGCGTGACCACATTGCCCTGGATGATGTCGATCCGGTAGGGCGTGATCAGGCCCAGGAAGCTGTCGGTGGCCTGTTGCCGGGTGGCGCAGCCGCCCGCGGCCAGCGCCACGGTCAGCGAGGCCAGCACCAGAGGAACCCGACGAAAGGGACTCGATATCATCGGCAGATCATAACGGGCCACCGCCCGCCGCCTGGGGCGACAGCCGAGCCATGAACCGTGCCGAGGAATTGAAGAGCACTGGCCTGAAGGCCACCTTGCCGCGGCTCAAGATCCTGGAGGTCTTCGAGCACTCGCGGCAGCGGCACATGGCCGCCGAGGACGTCTACCGGGCGCTGATGGCCGAGGGTTCGGACATCGGCCTGGCCACGGTCTACCGGGTGCTGATGCAGTTCGAGCAGGCCGGCCTGCTCACGCGCAGCAACTTCGAGTCGGGCAAGGCGGTGTTCGAGCTCAACGAGGGCCAGCACCACGACCACCTGGTGTGCCTGACCTGCGGCCGGGTGGAGGAGTTCTTCGACCCCGACATCGAGCAGCGCCAGCGCGCCGTGGCCCAGGCCCGGGGCTTCCGGCTGCAGGAGCACTCTCTGGCCCTGTACGCCGTGTGCGACAAACCGGCCTGCGAGCACCGGGGCAACGCGGCCCCGTAGCCCCCCACCGCGGGAGCTGTCTCAGCTCTGGCCGGACTCGCCCGAGGAGAAGTCCAGCGCCCGCTGGTGGCGCTCGATGAACTCCTGGTAGGTGTCGATGCCGCGCAGCTGCAGGATGGTGTTGCGCACGGCGGCCTCCACCAGCACGGCCAGGTTGCGGCCGGCGTCCACGGCGATGACCACCTTGCGCACCGGCATGCCGATCACGTCCTCGTACAGCGGCTCGTGCGGCAGGCGCTCGAAGTCGCGTTCCATGGTCTCCTGGCGCACGAGATGGACGATGAGCTTCAGACGCATCTTCCGGCGCACCGCGGTCTCGCCGAAGATGGCCTTGATGTCCAGCAGGCCGATGCCGCGCACCTCCAGCAGGTTCAGCAGCAGCTCGGGGCAGCGGCCCTCGATGGCGGTCTGCGACACCCGGAAGAAGTCCACCGCGTCGTCGGCCACCAGGCCGTGGCCGCGCGAGACCAGCTCCAGGCCCAGTTCGCTCTTGCCCATCCCCGACTCGCCGGTGATGAGCACGCCCAGCCCGAGGATGTCCATGAACACGCCGTGGCGCGTGCTGCGCTCGGCGAACAGCTGGCCCAGGTGGGCGCGCATGACGTCGATGACGAAACCGGCGGACTCGCGGGTGACGAACAGCGGGATCTCGGCCCGGTCGCACATCGCCACCAGGCGGTCGGGCGGGGCCTGGTCGTCGGCGCAGATCAGGAAGGGCGGCTCCAGCGTGACGATGCGCGAGATGCGCCGCTCCATGTCCTCGGGGCTGGAGGCCTGCAGATAGGCCACCTCGCGGCGGCCCACGATCTGCACCCGGTAGGGGTGGATGTAGTTGAGGTAGCCCACCAGGTCGGCGGCCGAGCGGGCGTCGAGCACGGCCGCATCGGTGAAGCGGCGCTCGGGGTGGGCGTGTCCGGCCACCCACTGCCAGTGCAGGGTCTCGCGCTGCGCCTCGAACAGCGCTTCGGCGCTGATCGAGGTCGGCTTCACGCCACCGTCTTCAGGGGCTGCCAGCCGGCAATGAGCTGGTGCACCGCGGCCGCGTCGGACTCGGTCTTCAGGGCCTCGCGCAGGGTGCGGTCGGAGAGCATCTCGGCGATCTCCGACAGGATCTCCAGGTGCCGCTGGGTGGCTGCCTCGGGCACCAGCAGGAAGATCAGCAGCGACACCGGCTCGTCGTCGGGCGCGTCGAAGGCGATGGGCTGCTGCAGGCGCAGGACGGCGGCCAGCGGGTTCTTCAGGCCCTTGATGCGTCCGTGCGGGATGGCCACGCCGTGGCCCAGGCCGGTGGACCCCAGGCGCTCACGCGCGAACAGGTTGTCGGTGACCGTGCTGCGGGCCACCGCATGCTGGTTCTCGAACAGCAGGCCGGCCTGCTCGAATGCCCGCTTCTTGCTGGTGGCCTCGACGGCCACCATGACGTTGGCAGCGGGCAGGATGGCGGCGAGGCGGTTCATCGGCAGAGGGCCCGGCGGACGGGCGCCGTCGGTGCAACGGCGCGCCCGCACGGCGCGGGAGGAGGGACGGAAGAGCGGAGATTATAGGAATCCGGGCCTCCGCTGCGCCCCACTTGCCCGGACCTCAATCGCCCGGTTGCTGCGGCGCAACATCGGCAGCGGGCCGCGCCAGGTGCGGCCCGACCGGCTCAGACCGCGTCGACCTCCAGACGCTTGGCCGAGGCATGGTGGTGGTCCTGCACCCGGTCCTTGTGGCGGACCACCTGCCGGTCGAGCTTGTCCATGAGCTGGTCGATGGCCGCGTACAGGTCCTCGTGCGAGTGCTCGACGAAGATGTCCCGGCCCTTGACGCGCAGCGTGACCTCGGCCTTCTGGCGGCGCTCCTTTTCCTTGAGATTCTCGACGGTCAACAGCACGTTGACGTCGACCACCTGGTCGAAGTGGCGGGTGACCCGGTCGAGCTTGGTGACCACGTAGTCGCGCAGCGGCGGGGTGACTTCGAGGTGGTGTCCGCTGATCGTCAGGTTCATCGAGACCTCCTTGCTGAGAGTGAACCGGTGGGGCCCTGCGGCCTGCCGCCGGCGGCAGGGCGTGCGAACCAGTGTGCGCCTTATGTCCGGCGCAGGCAAGGCCTCCAGGCTGATCGGCCTCAGCGAGGCCTCAGCGAGGCCTCAGCGGCCGATCGCCAGGCCGCCGCCGCGGGCCAGCTGCACCAGCGCGGCCGCCACGGGCGGCCAGGCGTGCAGCGCGGCAGGGTCGCCGCAACGCGCCAGTTCCTCCAGGGCGCGGGCCTGCGCCGACAAGGCGGGCTGCCCGATCAGCCTCAGCACCGACCCCAGGCTGTGGGTCAGCCGTCGCAGCCGGGCCAGGTCGCCATCGGCCACCGCCCGGTCGCCCTCGGCGGCGTCGTCCCCGAAGCGCTTGAAGCAGCCGTCGCGAAAGTCCTCGAACAGACGGCGTTGGCCGGCGAAGAACTCCTGCACCGCGGCGTGCTCGGCGTCGGGCATCGCCGTGCCGAAGGCCTCCGGCAGCGTGCCGAAGGACGAGTCGGGTGCGCGCCGCACCGCCTCCAGCGCCTCGGTGACGCAGTGGGCCACCTCGTGCACCGAGACGGGTTTTGGCAGACAACGCGCCACCCCGAGGGACTCCAGCTCCGCCAGGCGCTCGGGCGTCAGGCCTGCACTGAATGCGGCCACCTGCCTGGGCGGACGGCGCAGCTTGCCAGCCCGCAATTCGCGCAGCAGATCCAGGCCCGAACCGTCGGGCAGCATCAGGTCGGTGATCAGCAGCAGATGGCGCTCGCCGTCGGCCTCGTCCAGGATGCGACGTGCCTGCGCCAGGTCGCGCGCTTCCTCCAGCACCACCGGCAAGCCCTCCAGGGCCAGCGCCACGAAGCGCCGGATCAGGCCCTCGTCCTCCAGGAGCAGCACGCGCGGGGGTGTGGCCACGGGTCGGGCGGGCTCAGGCCGGGCGGCGGGGTCCCGGCGGCGATCGGTTCAGCTGCCGCAGGCGCGCTGGGCCATTGCAGTGGTCAGGATGGTGGGCAGATCCAGCACCAGGCGCGTCTTGTGGACGACCGGGACGCCGGCCAGCGCATAGGCGTAGGCTTGCCGATCTGCAGCCTCCAGCGAGGTGACCACCACCAGGCGCAGCCCGCCGAACTGCGGGTGAGAGCGCAGGCTGGTGATGAGGGCGCCACCGTCGATGCCCGGCAGCAGGATGTCCACGACCAGCAGGTCAGGACGCAGCTGGCCGGCCATCGCCAGGCCGACGATGCCGTCATCGGCCACGTGGACCTCGACACCGGGCAGGTGCTGTCGGATCAGCATCGACAGCAGGGTCTGGTAGTGCGCCGAGTCCTCGATCAGCAGCACCCGCAGAGGCCGCGGGCCAGTGGCTTGCACCGGGCCGGCGCCGCCTTGGCGCGCGGCGATCAGCGCATCGATGGACGGCCGGGAGATGCGGCGGTGCCCGCCCGGGGTCTTCCAGGCCTGGAGCTCACCCCGGTCGACCATCAGCTGCACCGAGCGCACGGCCATGCCCAGCAGGCGGGCCGCTTCCATCGTCGAGCAGTGGTCGACGTTGGACCCGGCCGGGGGCGGGATGCGTGTGCTCATCACTACTGATTTTGCCGGATGTGGGGGCCTGGCCGGCAGCGATTCGGCGGCATCAGGCGCTATCTGGCCCTCGAGTGTGATACTTCCAACGCTTTTGCCCTTTCCACCCGGGAGACTTTTCCGATGCCTAGCCGACTCGCGAGACTGCTGGTCTCCTGCCTGGCCTGGGCAATGCTCGCTGCCCTGCCAGGGGCCGTCATCGCCGGCCCCGTCCTGGACCGGGTGAAGGCGACGGGGCAGGTCAAGGTGTGCGTCTGGCCGGACTACTACGGCATCAGTTTCCGCAATCCCCGCACGCAACAGCTGGTGGGCTTGGACATCGACCTGTCGGGTGAGCTCGGCAAGGACCTGAAGCTGCGCATCCAGCACGTCGACTCGTCGTTCGCGGCCCTGATCGACGATCTCAAGGGCGAGCGCTGCGACGTGGCCATGTTCGCCGTCGGGGTCCTGCCGCAGCGCCAGCCGCACATGCGCTTCACCCGCCCCTACCTCGAGAGCGACATCTACGGCATCACCACCCGAGGCAACCGGGTCGTCACGCGCTGGGAGGACATCGACAAGCCCGGCGTGGCCGTGGCCGTGCAGGCCGGCACCTTCATGGAGCCGGTGATGACTGCCTCCCTGAAGAACGCCCGGGTGGTCGTCGTCAGGCCGCCGGCCACGCGTGAGCGCGAGCTCGAGGCCGGCCGGGTGGACGTGTTCATGTCCGACTACCCGTACAGCCGCCGGCTGATGGACAACGCCGATTGGGCGGTGCTGATCGCACCGCCTGGGCCTTTCCACGTCCTGCCCTACGCCTACGCCGTGCGCCATGGCGACGACGAGTGGTTGTCGGCGCTGGACGAGTTCGTGGTCCGCATTCAGCGCGACGGGCGCCTGGAGGCTGCGGCCCGGCGCCACAACCTCCTGCCCATCGTCCGCCTGAAGTGAGGTGAGCCTGGCCACCACCACCGACCGGCCCCTGCCCCGGGCCAGCCGATGGGTGCTGGCTGCCGGGATGGCGCTGGCCGCCACGGGCATCGCGGTGGTGAGCGCGCTGATGCTGCACGAGCGCACCGAGGTCGTGGCCGCGCAGCGTGACCGTGCCGAGTTGCTCGCCCGGGTGCTGGAGGACCACGCCACCCGCAGCATCGAATCGGCCTCCCTCGCCGTGGCCACTCTGGCCGAACTGGTGGTGCGCGTCGGCCCCCGCGAAGAGGCGGTGGTGCGCGCAGCCCTGTCGCAGACCTTGGCCAATCTGCCCTTCCTTCGCGGTGTGGCCGTGGTCGCCCCGGATGGGCGGGTGCTGTTCGGCTCCGACGGCGGGGACCGGGGCGAACCCGTGGACCTCTCTCGCCTGGGGCCGCTGCCCGAGGTGGACCGTGACGCCCTTGGCCCTTTCGTGCCGGGCCGGCGCCTGCAGGACCTGCGCCGCGGCCAGCCGGTAAGCGCACCCGCCGGCCTGGGGTTCATTCCGCTGGTGCGCACCGCTGCGGGCCCGGCGGGCCCCTTGCACGTGGTGGCCCTGATCAACCCCGACGCCTTCGCCAACTTCCAGGAGGTCATCCTCAAGGACACCGACGCCGCCGCGGCCATGCTGAGCTACGACGCCCGCCTGCTGACCTCGACCGCCTCGGTCGGGCTGCCCTCGGGGGAATCGCTGCGCCGCCTGCCGCCCTTTGCCCGCTACCTGCCCGCAACCGAGAACGCGTCCTGGGTGGGCGAGGGGATGCGTGCGGGTGAGCAGATCGCCGCCTTCCGCGTGCTGCGTGTGCGCCCGCTGGTCGTGATGGTGGAGTTCGACCGCGACCTCCTGCTGCAGGGCTGGCTGCGCCAGCGGATCGGCTTCCTGGCGGTGGCGGGGGCGGCGGTGCTGATCACCCTGGCCATGGCCGGGGCTGCGGCCAGCGGGCTGCGCGCACGCGAAGGCGCCCGGGCCGAGCGTGACCTCGCGCAGGCCGCCGTGGCCGAGCGCGAGCGCGAACTCAGCGCCATCTTCAGCAGCGTGCAGGAGTTGCTGCTGCGCACCGATGCGCAAGGCATCGTCACCTTCATCAATGCCCGCTGGCAGGCCCTGAGCGGCCAGCCGGGCGAGGCGGCCGTCGGGCGCGCGCTGGCCGATCTGGTGCTGCCCGAGAGCGCGCCGGCCGTGAAGAGCCTGTTCGGCAACCCCGCCGACAGCCGGGCGCGGCAGGCGCTGGTGCAGACCACCGGACCGGAAGGCCAGACCGTCTGGCTGGCCCTGGCTCTGGTGCCCCTGCAGGACGCTCAGGGCGGCTATGCCGGCAGTGCCATGGACGTCACCGACGTGCAGGCCGCGCAGGCGGCGCTGAAGTCGCAGCTGATGTTCACCGACTCGCTGCTGGAGACCAATCCGCTGCCGGTGTCGGTGCTCGACACCCAGGGCCGCTACCTGCGGGTCAACCGCGCCTGGGAGGACTTCTTCGGCCGCCAGCGCGACAAGGTGATCGGCACGCCCGCGGGCTCCTACTACCCGCCCGAAGAGGCGGCGCAGCACGGCGCCCAGGACCGCGAGCTGCTGGCCGGCCGCGCCGCGAGGCTGCGCTACGAAGCCAGCTTCGCCCGGCCCGACGGCCGCCTGCACGAATTGCTGGTCACCAAGTCGCTGGTGCGCGGCCCCTCGGGACGGCCCGAGGCCATCGTCTGCACCTTCATGGACATCAGCGAGTTCCGCGAGGCCGAGCGCGCCACGCGCGAGGCCCGCGACGCCGCCGAGGAGGCCTCGCGGGTGAAGTCGGAGTTCATCGCCAACATCAGCCACGAGTTGCGCACGCCGCTGCAGTCCATCCTGGGCTTCTCGGAGCTGGGCTACACCCGCGGCCGCGAGCACACCAAGCTGGCCGGCATGTTCGAGGACATCCACCGCGCCGGGCGGCGCATGCTCGCCCTGGTCAACGACCTGCTGGACGTGTCCAAGATCGAGAGCACAGTGGGCTCCATCGTGCGGGAGCGCACCGACCTGGACCGCCTGCTGCGCGAGGCCGTGGCCGAGCTGAGCCCGCTGTGCACCCCGCGCGGCCTGCGCATCGACACCGAACTGCCGGCCGAGCCGCTGCACGCCAGCGTGGACCCGCTGCGCCTGCAGCAGGTCGTGCGCAATGTCCTGGCCAACGCCATCCGCTTCTCGCCCGAGGGCGGCCGCATCGAGCTGGCCGCAGGCGTGGACGGTGACGGCATCCACATCCGCGTGGCCGACCATGGCCCGGGCATCCCGCCGGCAGAGCTCGAGCGCATCTTCGAGGCCTTCGTGCAATCGTCCAAGACCAAGGACGGCGCAGGCGGCACCGGCCTGGGTCTGGCCATCTGCCGCAAGATCATGCAGGCCCACGGCGGCACCATCCACGCCGAGAACCGCGATGGCGGCGGCAGCGTGTTCCACATCCGCCTGCCCCAGGGCGCGCAATGAGGCCCCGCTATCATTTCAGGCACCCGGCGGACGTGTCCGCCTCCAGGGAGACATAGTGAAACGCATCCTGATGGTCGAAGACCAACCCGACATCCGCAAGCTCATCAGGATGACGCTCGAGTTCGAGGACTACGAGGTCCACGAGGCCGAGGACGGCGAGTCCGGCCTGGAGCGCGCCCTGGCCCTGAGCCCCGATCTGGTGCTGCTGGACGTCATGCTGCCCGGCTCGATGGACGGGCTGGAGGTCTGCCGCCGGCTGAGGGCGCAGCCTGGCGCGCCGCGCGTGCCGGTGCTCATGGTCACGGCGCGGGGCATGGCCACCGACGTGGAGGCGGCCCGGGAGGCTGGCGCCGACGAGTACCTGTTCAAGCCCTTCAGCCCCCACGAGCTGATCGAGACCATCGAGCGCATGACCACGGCGCAGTGAGGTCCATCGGAACTGCTGCCGTGATCACCGAACTGGAATTCAAGAGCCTCGCTGCCGAGGGCTACAACCGCATCCCGCTCATCGCCGAGGCCTTCGCCGACCTCGAGACCCCGCTGTCGCTGTACCTGAAGCTGGCCGGCGGCCAGCCGCTGAGCTTCCTGCTGGAGTCGGTGGTGGGCGGCGAGCGCTTCGGCCGCTACTCCTTCATCGGCCTGCCGGCGCGCACCCTGCTGCGCGCCACGGGCGAGCTCTGCGAGATCGTCACCGACGGCAAGGTGGTGGAGACGCGCCAGGCCAATCCGCTGGCCTTCATCGCCGAGATGCAGGCGCGTTTTCGGCCTGCACTGCGCCCGGGCCTGCCGCGCTTCTGTGGCGGCTGGGCCGGCTACTTCGGCTACGAGACCGTGCGCTGCATCGAGAGGAAGCTGGCGGGCGTGCGCAAGAGCGGCGGCATCGGCACGCCTGACATCCAGCTGCTGCTCACCGAGGAGCTGGCCGTCATCGACAACCTCTCGGGCCGGCTGTACCTGATCGTCTGGGCTGATCCGCGCACGCCCGACGCCTGGTTCGCCGGCAAGAAGCGCCTGGCCGAGCTGACCGACAAGCTGCGCTACTCGGTCACCGCCCCGCAGGTGCGGCGCGGGCCCAGCTACGCGGTGGAGCGCGAGTTCGCCCGTGCCGACTACGAGGCCGCCGTCGAGCGGGCCAAGGAGTACATCGCCGCGGGCGACTGCATGCAGGTGGTGCTGGGCCAGCGCCTGAAGAAGCGCTACACCGAGAGCCCGCTGTCCTTGTACCGGGCGCTGCGCTCGCTCAACCCCAGCCCCTACCTGTACTACTACGACATGGGCGACTTCCAGATCGTGGGCTCGTCGCCCGAGATCCTGGTGCGGCAGGAGGTCGCCCCCGACAAGAGCGGCCAGACGGTCACTGTGCGGCCGATCGCCGGCACGCGGCCGCGCGGGGCCACGCCCGAGCAGGACAAGGCGCTCGAGGCCGAACTGCTGGCCGACCCCAAGGAACGCGCCGAGCACGTCATGCTCATCGACCTGGCGCGCAACGACGTGGGGCGCATCGCCGAGGTGGGCAGCGTGAAGGTGACCGAGGCCTTCGGGGTCGAGCGCTACTCGCACGTCATGCACATCGTGAGCAACGTCGAGGGGCGCCTGAAGGCCGGGCTGGGGGCGCTGGATGTGCTCAAGGCCAGCTTTCCGGCCGGCACGCTCAGCGGCGCGCCCAAGATCCGCGCCATGCAGATCATCGACGAGCTCGAGCCCGTCGAGCGCGGCATCTACGGCGGCGCCGTGGGCTACCTCAGCTTTGCCGGCGACATGGACGTGGCCATTGCCATCCGCACCGGCGTGGTCAAGGGCCAGACGCTGTACGTGGCCGCCGGTGCGGGGGTGGTGACCGACTCGGTGCCCGAGGCCGAGTGGCGCGAGACCGAGGCCAAGGCGCGCGCGGTGCTGCGCGCGGCGGAGCTGGTGGAAGAGGGGTTTTGAGTGCCGAAGCCGGGTGGTGCGGCGTCCTTCAAGCCGCTCTGATCCAGTTCTCCGTCAGCAACCCCGGCACCCTCTCGAACTCGCCGAGGTGGTTCGTCACGAGCGTAAGTCCTTCGCTGCGGGCGTGGGCGGCGATGTGCAGGTCGTTGACGCCGATCGGCCGGCCCGCCTTCTCAAGCGCGCTGCGGATGGCGCCGCAATGCTGCGAGGCCTTGGCGGTGTAGGGCAGCACTTCGAGCAGGCTTGCGAACTCTTCCACTACGGCCAGGTTCTGCGCCACTTTGGCGCTCTTCTCGGCGCCGTGGAAGAGCTCGCTGAGCGTGATGGCGGAGATCGCCATGCGGCCCGCGTTCTCGTTGAAGACGCCCATCACCTCGATCGGCCGCCGCTTGACGACGTAGATGACGATGTTGGTGTCGAGCAGGTACTTCAGCATCCCATGCGCCCTGTCAGAGGGCTTCGCGTGCAGGCTGTTGCTGAGAGGCGCGCTCCACCAAGAAGTCCTCGGACGCCTTCGGCCCGTTCAGAAAGAACTCGTCCCAGGTGTGACCCACCGGCGAGATGATGCGGTCCACGCCACGGGCGCGCACCTGGACCTTCTTCACGCCTTCAGGCAGGCGTGCATCGGCCGGCAGCCGTACGGCCTGAGACCGGTTGTTCGTGAAGACGGAGGTGATGCTCATGGGCGGCCTGCTGAATGGGATATGCCAAAAGTATATGGCACACGAAACTGAAGGGATGTCCCACTCGGGCTATTCAGGCTCGTGCCTGCCCTTCGTAGCATCGCCTCTCGCGCATCACCCATGGTTCATGGGCGAGTTGCAGCCTACTGAGGCTCCCGGTGTTGGCCGGATCGATCATGAGCTCATTTGCCTTCCTCTCCCAGAACACCTTCCTGAAGGTGCCCGCCGCCGGCGCCGAGACGCCGTTTGCCATCGCCGGCATCGCCTGGGATGGTGCCGTGACGAACCGGCCGGGTGCCCGCTTCGGCCCGCGCGCGATCCGAGAAGCCAGCCACATGTTCTGCGACGCGCTGCATCCGCACTTCGATGTGTCGCCCGTGGGCATTTTGGGTGATGCCGGCGATCTGCCATTGAACAACACCAGCCTGGAGGGGATGAGAGCTGCGGTGGCGCCGCACGTCGCCAAGTTGATTCGCGACCACCACATGTGTTGGCTGGGTGGCGATCACTCCGTCACGCTCGGCCTTCTGCGCGCCTATCGCGAGCACCTGGGCCAGCCGCTGGCGGTCGTCCACTTCGACGCGCACTGCGACACCTGGTCCACCCACTTCGACGAACCCAGCGGACATGGCACCTGGGTCTACGAGGCCATGCAGGAAGGACTGGTGATCGGTGCCTGCTTTACGCAGATCGGCATCCGGTCCTCCGCCAGCCGAGAAGAGCGTGAATTCGTGTCTGACCGCGGCGGCCAGGTGTTCCCAGCACGCGTGCTGCGGGGGTTGGAGAGCCCACATCAGCTGGCCGGCGTCATCGGTCCGATTCGCCAGCGTCTGGCCGCACATGGCAACCCGCCCGTGTACTTGAGCCTGGACATCGACTGCCTGGACCCGGCGTTCGCACCTGGCACCGGCACGCCCGAGCCGGGCGGGCTCAGCACCAACCAAGTGCTCACCCTGCTGGAAGAGCTGGCCGACCTGCCGTTCGTCGGCATGGACTGCGTGGAGGTCTCACCACCCTACGATCACGCCGAGCTCACCAGCCAGGCGGCAGCGGCGTTCGTGTGGACCTATCTGTGCGGGCGCATCGTGGCGGCTGCACAAGCTTCCGGCCGTTGAATCGCCTCCCGCGCCCTGGTGGGCGAGTCCACCCGCTTGCGGTACGGGGTTCGGCGGTCATTCCAGTGTGGGGCAGCCGGTCTCGCGCCGGCCGGCGAGGTAGTCGGTGATCAGGGCCTGCATCCGTTGCGTATCGAAGGAGTGGTAGTGGCCCGGATGCACCAGCCCTGGCGCCAGTCGCGCCAGTCGCTCCATGCTGGTGGCGTAGTCCTCGGGCACGCAGCCCAGGGCGTTGTCGATCAGTTCGCCGTCGTACACCACGTCGCCCGAGTACAGCGTGTCCCGCGCGCGGTCGAAGAGGGCGATGGAACCGGGCGAGTGGCCAGGCAGGTGCAGCACCTCGAGCGCGCGGTCGCCCAGGTCGATGACGTCGCCTTCATTCAGCGCGCGCTGCACCACGCAGGGGCGGAATCGGTAGTCCGCCGCGCTGAAGCCGGGGTAGGGCAGTGCGACGAAATAGGCATCGACATTGAAGCCTTGCTCGGGCCGGGCCAGTG
>Ga0315902_10007900_pt1 | contig 14463 bp, 11 predicted proteins | sample LakEriMetagenome_9_FD_203523 | JGI IMG/M metagenome (GOLD analysis project Ga0315902, IMG submission 203523) | Freshwater fungal communities from buoy surface, Lake Erie, Ohio, United States - Buoy 12 MA117 | ecosystem: Environmental > Aquatic > Freshwater > Lake > Lake biofilm | place: USA... | reverse complement strand
TAGCAGTTCAGCTTCAAAAATCAGAGTTATTGAAGCTTTAGAAGGACAATTAATAACGAATGAAATTCACCACAAACCAAAAATAGAAAACGGAAAAATCGTTTCTGATACTGAAAACGACATCCTTAAAATGGCGGTTGTCAACCGCTACGAAAATGCTCCGCCAGCAATTGCTTTCATTAAAAACTTTGGTTTGAAAAAAGGTGCGATTGCGAGTTCAGTTGCGCACGATTGTCATAATATTGTTGTCGTTGGAACTTCTGACGAAGAGATTTTGAGTGCGGTAAATTTACTAATTGCCAATACCGGTGGGATTTGTGCCGTAAATGGTTCCAATAAAAAATCATTGGCTTTACCTGTTGCCGGAATCATGAGTGACCAAAACGGATGGGAAGCTGGGCGTTTGTATCAAGAAATTGATGCGATGGCAAAGGAATTGGGCAGCGGTTTAAAAGCTCCGTTTATGACACTTTCGTTTATGGCGTTACTCGTAATTCCGGATTTGAAATTGTCTGATAAAGGCTTGTTTAGTGGCAATTCGTTTTCTTTTGTGGATTTGGAAGTGTCTTAGATGAAAGACCGCTTCGCTGAAAGATGCAAGACCGCTTCGCTGAAAGAAAAAATAATTATCCTAAATTATTCTTCTCTTGCTTCTTGCTTCTTGTCTCTAAAATCTTTCCGCCAATCACAGCAACAATTTCCCCTTTTGGAGGTTTTGCTTCAAAATATTTTAGTACTTCTTCTGCGGTTCCGCGAATCGTTTCTTCGTGTAGTTTTGATAATTCACGTGAAACTGAAACTTGTCTGTCTGCTCCAAAATACTGTACAAACTCAGCTAAGGTTTTTATTAATTTATGTGGCGAAATATAGAAAATCATAGTTCGATTTTCTTCGGCTAAAGCCAAAAATCGGGTTTGTCTTCCTTTCTTTTCGGGCAAAAATCCTTCGAAGACAAATTTATCATTGGGCAAACCGCTATTTACTAATGCCGGCACAAAAGCCGTTGCGCCAGGCAAACAATCGACTTCAATATTATTTTCGACACAAGCTCTGGTCAATAAAAAACCTGGATCGGAAATGGCCGGTGTTCCAGCATCGGAAATTAGCGCAATGGTTTCGCCACCTTTTAAACGCGAAATTAAATTTTCAACCGTTTTGTGCTCATTATGCATGTGATGGCTGTGCATATGCGTAGAAATTTCAAAATGTTTTAGGAGTTTACCGCTAGTTCGTGTGTCTTCGGCCAAAATCAAATCGACTTCTTTCAAAACGCGAATGGCTCTGAAAGTCATGTCTTCAAGATTGCCAATTGGCGTTGGAACTAGGTAAAGTTTGGACATTTACTGGAATTTTTTCTCTACGATTTCCATGAATCGTTCGATATAATCTTCTTCGCCAACCCAATAGTTATAATCAGGAATCACCATTTCATTGATGAAACTTTTGGCTTCTTCAAACGTATCAAAAGTGTTTAATTGCGAAATTACGCGATTAAAATCTTCGTTACTGTCGTTAAACAAATGTTGCACAAAACCAATTCGGTCGTTCAAACCAATTGCTATTGATTTTGATGTTCCATCTTGTGAAAATTGAGTTCTTGGAGTTTCTTCTACAGACTCTTGTTTATTTTCTTCTTTCGTTTGCTCCGCTTGTTCGCTATCATTCGAGTCTGATGGAAATGACGACACTCCATTTGGTTTTACAAAAACAGGTTCAGTGTATTTCCCAATATGATCTTCTAATTTTTCTTCAGGCTGAGACTCGAAAGCAACTTCTGCCGGAATATCTAGTTCCTCCTCCTCTTCTGCGTATAATTCAAAAATAGGTGTGAAAGATGGTTCTTCATTAGTAATTTGCTCTTCTTCGTCTATTGTTTGCTCATCTTCTAAAGCTTCTTCCTTTGTTTCTGAAACGATTCTTTGCTCCGCCAGTTCGCTATCGCTCGGGTGCTCTTGAGGTTCTATTTGCTCTTCGACTTCTTCCTCAATTTCCGGTTCTACTTCGATTTCTGTAATTGGTTCAACATCTTCTTCTTTAACTTCCGCAGCTTTAGCCGGAGCTATTTCTACTTCAAGGTAATGTTCGAGCTTTTCTTCTAAAATAGTTTCATCCAAATCAGATTTTACCGATTCAAAATTGTCTTGATAGAATTTCAACACAGACAATGTTTCGTATAATTTTTGTGTTTCTTTATACAATTGGTCAACTTCCGACTTGTTTTTAAGCTTTAAAATTCGGTGCGCAATGCTGATTAATTCAGATTCTAATCTTTTTTTCATATGGAAGATATTATTGTTTTTTATAGGTCATATGTAATCGCTATAACTTTCCTTTTCTAATTTTTGATTCTGCTAGCGATTTCATCTTATTTTGAAATTGCTGAGCTTTAGTTAATTTTCTTCTTATCCATTTATTTAACCATGGGAAGAAGTTACCTTAATTAAAAATTTTCTACATTTGAATCGACGTAAAAATAGAAAATTTTTAAGTCGATTTGTTTCCGTGACAAAGTAATAAAAACTATTCATTTTTAGCGCAAGAAAAATACAAAATGTTTCTCGAAAATACAGTAAATCATAAAGAACAATTTGGTTGGATTGAAGTCATCTGCGGTTCAATGTTTTCGGGTAAAACTGAAGAGCTCATCCGAAGATTGAAAAGAGCACAATTCGCCAAACAAAAAGTAGAAATTTTCAAACCTTCTATCGACACGCGATACGATGAAGAAATGGTAGTATCACACAATAAAAACGAAATTCGTTCAAGTCCGGTTCCAGCAGCTGCCAATATTAGAATTTTGGCACAAGGCTGCGACGTGGTTGGTATTGATGAAGCACAGTTTTTTGATGATGAAATTGTTGCTGTTTGTAATGATTTAGCTAATTCTGGAATTCGAGTAATTGTAGCTGGATTAGATATGGATTTTAAAGGAAATCCGTTTGGACCAATGCCAGCCTTAATGGCAACTGCCGAATATGTAACCAAAGTTCATGCAGTTTGTACACGCACCGGAAACTTGGCGCATTATAGTTTTAGAAAAAATGACAACGATAAATTGGTTATGCTTGGTGAAACTGAGGAATATGAACCGTTAAGCCGAGCGGCCTACTTTAATGCAGTAAGGCAAAACATGATTGTAAAAGATCCTGAACATTTATCAGACGACCCGAACGCCAGCGAATTGGCGAAGCAAAAATAAATCCTACTCTTGATACTAACCATCCGAAATATTGTTTCAATCATTAAAGCCCAATGGGTTGGACAAAACGAAACTGCCATTATTGATTATATTTCAATTGATAGCCGTTCGTTGCAAAATGATGAAAACACTTTGTTCTTTGCTCTTTATGGGCCTAATCATGATGGACATTTATTTATAGAAGAACTTATTGCAAAAGGAGTTTCTCATTTTGTAGTGAGGAAAATCCCAGAAGGATTAGAACTTAAGGCTAAATTTTTAATCGTTGAAGACACTCTCGAGGCGCTTCAAAAATTTGCAGCCTTTTATCGAAGTCAATTTGATTTTCCTGTAATTGGAATAACTGGAAGTAACGGAAAAACCATCATAAAAGAATGGCTGAACTTCCTTTTAAGCCCAGATTATAATATCATTCGAAGTCCAAAAAGTTACAACTCGCAGGTTGGTGTGCCGCTTTCCATACTGGGAATCAATGAAAAGCACAATCTTGGCATTTTTGAAGCCGGAATTTCTCAAATGCATGAAATGGATAAATTACAAAAAATAATTCAACCAACAATTGGTATTTTAACTAACATTGGTTCAGCACATGATGAAGGATTTTCAAGCGTTGCGGAAAAGATTAAAGAAAAACTAAAGCTATTTATTTCGGTTAACGTTCTGATTTTAAATAAAAACAAAACTATTTGTGCATTTATTAATCCAAAAATAAAACAGTTTAGCTGGTGTTCAGACGATAAAAGTGCTGATGTTTTTATTACCAAAAAAAATATAGGCGAAGTAACTGAATTACATGTTACTTACAGAGAAGATACTTTCCCGATTACCATTCCGTTTCAAGACCAAGCTTCGGTGGAAAATGCTATTCATTGCATGATGGTGATGCTCTATTTTGGTTATAACCAAAAAGTAATTCAAACAAGAATGGCGCAATTGTATCCTGTAGAAATGCGTTTAAAAGTCAAAAACGGTATCAATAATTGTACACTTATTGACGACAGTTATAGTTCAGATTTTCAATCGTTGAAAATTGCTTTGGACTTTTTAGAAAATCAAAAGCAGCATAAAAAGAAAACTTTAATTCTGTCGGATATTTTTCAAAGTGGTTTAGGGAATGAAGAATTGTATTCTCTAGTTTCTCAATTAATTGTTTCAAATAAAATCAACCGAGTAATTGGAATTGGTGAGATCATTACACAATACAAAAGCAAATTTATCAATTGTATTACTTTTAAAAATGTATCCGATTTCATAAACGCATTTGACACTTTGAATTTTGAAAATGAAACCATTTTAATTAAAGGTGCGCGTAGTTTTCACTTTGAAAAAATTGTAGCAATACTTGAAGAGAAAACCCACGAAACGGTTTTAGAAATCAACCTCAATGCTATAAGCCATAATTTCAACTTTTATAAATCGAAGTTAAAACCAAAAACCAAAATGATGGTTATGGTTAAAGCGTTTGGCTATGGTAATGGTGGTTTTGAAATTGCAAAATTACTCGAGCATCATAAAGTAGATTATCTTGGTGTGGCTTTCGCCGATGAAGGCATTTCACTAAAAAATGCTGGGATTTCGCTACCTATTATGGTTTTAAATCCGGAAACAACAAGTTTTGCTGCTATCATTCAGCATCATTTAGAACCAGAAATATATTCTATAAAAGGATTGAAAGCTTTTTTAAAAATTGCCGAACAAAGAAAATTAACACAATTCCCTATACATATTAAAATAGATACCGGAATGCACCGCTTGGGTTTTGAAGAGAAAAATCTGGAAGAATTAATTCAAATCCTTAAAGGAAACGAAACTGTTCAAATCAAAAGTATTTTGTCACACATGGCAACCAGCGATGATTTGAAACAAGATGCGTTTTCGAAATCTCAAATTTCTTTATTCGAAAAATTGTCCACACAGTTACAAACGGAATTAAACATAAAACCAATCCGACATATTTTAAATACTTCGGGAATTACCAATTATCCGGAAGCACAATACGATATGGTTCGCTTAGGTATTGGTTTATACGGAATATCGAATGATACTGATGAACAAAGAGAACTTGAAAATGTAGGTACTTTAAAATCGGTGATTTCTCAAAAAAGAACTATCGCGGCAAACGAAAGCGTAGGATATGGACGAAGATTTATCGCAGATAAAGAAACTATAATTGCTACAATTCCGATTGGCTATGCTGATGGTATTCGCAGGAGTTGGGGTAACGGCGTTGGTTATGTAGTAATCAATAATAAACCAGCCAAAATTGTAGGCAGCGTTTGCATGGACATGCTGATGGTTGATGTAACCGATATAGATTGTAAAGAAGGAAATACGGTTATCATTTTTGGTGAAAATCCAACCGTAAATTTTATGGCACAACAATTAAATACTATTCCATATGAGATTTTGACCAGTATTTCGCAACGGGTTAAAAGAGTATTTTTTAGAGAATAATTAAAAGGTGTTTAAATTTTAATTAATTTAGTTTTCTATTAACCAATAAACTAAAAAATTATGTTGAAAGAATTTAAGAGTTTTATTATGACGGGTAACGTGATTGAATTCGCAGTTGCCGTAATCATGGCTGGCGCCGTTGGCGCAGTAGTAAACGGTTTTGTTGCCGATATAGCAATGCCTTTAGTTGGAATGTTAACCGGAGGAATAGATTTTTCAGCACTAAAATATGTTTTATCTCCAGAAGTTAAAGATGTCGCTGGTGTTGTGACTTCTCCTGAAAACGCAGTTAGATACGGTGCTTGGATTAATTCTTTAATAAGTTTAGTTGTAATTGGTTTTGTAATGTTTATGATTATAAAAGCATACAATAAAACTAAAAAACCTGTTGAAGCTCCAGCTCCAGCGGGCCCAACTCAAGAAGAATTACTTACACAAATCCGAGATTTGCTAAAAAAATAATACCGCTACACTATATATTCTAAAAACTCGTGGCGCAGCCGAACTGTATGGAGCGCCAGCGTAATAAAACCGCTTCTTAATTGAGGCGGTTTTTCTTTTTAGTAGCACAACGTTTATCTTACTCAGGACGTTCACTCCCGCTATCCGCGCTACATGGTAGCTCGCTTCTATCGGGGCTAAAATTCACATTTCCTAGTTTTCAGGATATTCCTTTCTGCTTTCTATCATCTATTTTCTTTCTTCTATATTCTATTATCTTTTTTCTACATACTTTTGTACTTCAATATTTTATAAATCGATAAAAATAAAAATATGAAAGTTGCTGTTGTTGGTGCAACCGGAATGGTTGGCGAAGTTATGCTTCAAGTTTTAGCTGAAAGAAATTTTCCTGTAACAGAATTAATTCCAGTTGCTTCTGAGAAATCTGTTGGAAAAGAAATTGAGTTCAAAGGAAAAAAATACAAAGTTGTTGGTCTTCAAACCGCTGTAGATATGAAAGCTGATATTGCTTTATTTTCAGCAGGTGGAGAAACTTCTTTAGCTTGGGCTCCAAAATTTGCTGAAGCCGGAACCACCGTTATTGATAACTCTTCAGCATGGCGAATGGATCCAACAAAAAAATTGGTGGTACCTGAAATCAATGCCAATACACTGACAAAAGACGATAAAATTATCGCTAATCCAAACTGTTCAACCATTCAAATGGTAATGGTTTTAGCACCATTGCATAAAAAATATAACATCAAACGTGTAATAGTTTCAACTTACCAATCTATCACAGGAACCGGAGTAAAAGCTGTACAACAATTAGAAAATGAATATGCGGGTGTAAAAGGTGAAATGGCGTATAAATACCAAATCCATCGCAATGCAATTCCACAATGTGATAGTTTTGAAGATAACGGTTACACCAAAGAAGAAATGAAATTGGTGCGCGAAACAAAAAAAATTATTGGTGATGATAGTATCAACGTTACCGCAACTGCCATCAGAATTCCGGTAGTTGGTGGTCATAGCGAAACAGTGAATATTGAGTTTTCCCATGATTTTGATGTTAATGAAGTTCGCAATATTTTACATCATACTGATGGAGTTACTGTTCAAGATAATATAGATACATATACTTACCCAATGCCATTGTATGCTCAAGGAAAAGACGATGTTTTTGTGGGAAGAATTCGTCGCGATGAAAGTCAGCCCAACTCTTTGAACATGTGGATTGTTTCTGACAACTTACGAAAAGGGGCAGCAACTAACACAATTCAAATTGCTGAATATTTAGTAGCCCATAATTTGGTATAAAAAGACAAAGTCAATATAAGCCACAAATTACACGAATAATAACTATTTCTTTGTGTAGTTTGTGGCTTCCTTTTTTTATGTAACAATCAGCCAGATTTATAAAATCCAAAAGTTTGTTAAATGGAACTGATTTTATTTTGTTTTAATCTACATTTGCAAACATGAGAGGAAAACTACGCACGGTGAATGCTGCTATGGGACTGATGATATTGCTGGCAATATTTTTTCAGGCGTCACACTCTTTTAACCACTTAGCTAAGCAGTTTTCCAAAACATATTGTCATCACATTTATCACGAACATCAAACCGAATTACATCACGGTCATAATGGTTTGGAAAAATGTTTTACTTGTGAGTTTGCTTTCAGTCATACAACCAAGGCCTACGGCAATTCGTATTCATTTGTAAATAAATCTTTCAATTCAAAAGCTCTTTTCGGGTATTGCTACGAAAGTATTTTGTTTTACAACGGAAGTTCTTCATTCCTTCGCGGACCTCCATCTGTTTTTATTTTCTTGACCTAAACTTAGTGTTAACGAATTAGAAAACAACAAAATGCAAAAATTCAGTTTGCTTTTTTGCTTGTTGTGTTTTGGTTTTAATTACAGCCAAAATACCATAAGCGGAAAAATAATTGATGAAAACGATATGGTATTAGAGAAAAGCCACATCCATATTTCGTCTAAATCAACCAACAGCAAAAAAGACGGTTCCTTCATTATTAGCAATATTCCTAATGGTCCAACTAAGGTTTTAATTACCTATGTTGGCTACAAACCTATTGATACTACAATAGTAGTGAATAGCAACTTGGAGATTAATTTTAAGATGAAGCAAAAGAATGAACAATTGGAAGAAATTGTTGTGAAACACAAAAACAATTATTTCAATCATTCGGTTTCTGAACAAAAAATCAAAGAGAAAACCATTGAAAAATTCAGTAGCCAATCGTTGGGAAATCTGCTTAAAGAAGTTTCCGGAGTTTCCGTTTTAAAAAGTGGTAATACTGTTGTAAAACCGGTTATTAATGGCTTACACAGCAGTCGAGTTGCTATTTTTAATAACAATGTCAAGCTTGAAGACCAACAATGGGGAATGGAACATGCGCCCAACTTTGACGTAAATGCTGCCGGAAAGATTACTGTTTTAAAAGGCGCTTCGGCTTTACAATATGGCGGTGATGCTATTGGCGGTATTGTTATTATTGAACCATTCAGCACTAAAAAAGACACGCTTTTCGGAAAAACCATCATGACAATGGAGTCCAATGGTCGCGGTGGTACCATTTCTTCGAGTTTACACAAAGGAAATTTCTGCGATTGGAGTTGGAATGCGCAAGGAAGTTTTAAATATTTCGGCGACAGGGAAACCCCTAATTATACTTTGTCTAACACCGGAAATCGGGAAGCTAATTTTTCAGGTGATTTGAAATATACTGGCAAAAAATTCGACTTTACTACTTTTTACAGTTTGTATAGTGCAACCATTGGTATTTTGAGTGCTTCCCATATCGGTAACGTGAATGATTTGTACAACTCGATTAACAATCAAACACCATCAGTGACAGAAGATTTCACTTATTCGATTCAGAATCCGAAGCAAAAAGTACAACACCATTTGGCCAAACTGAATTACAATTATTACTTAAAAGACGGTCATTCATTGGCTTTGCAATATGCTTTTCAATTCAACAATCGAAAAGAGTTTGATTTGCGCACCGGGTTTTCAGACAGCAGGCCGGCATTGGATTTGAATCTGATAACTCATACCATCAATGCAGATTATAAGTTGAGTATTAATGCTTGGGATATCAAATCGGGGATTATGGGTTTGTACCAAAACAATACGGCCAATCCTAACACCGGTGTTCGTCCCTTAATTCCAACATATAATAAGTTTGATGCTGGAATTTATGCCGTAGCCGATAATCATATCACTGAAGATTTTTCTGTTGAAATGGGTATCAGATATGATTTTTCCACCATTGAAGCTACTAAATACTATCTGAAATCCCGTTGGGAAGAACGCAAGTACAGTCCGGAATTCGATACTTTCATTGCAGGTGATTTTGGCAATCAGTGGTTGACTAAGCCAACATTTACCTTTCACAATTTTTCAGCAAGTATCGGAACGCAATATTCCTTTGGCAAAGAATACGAATGGTATTTCAACCTTAGTCGTACCGTACGAAATCCGAATCCTTCAGAGTTTTTTAGTGATGGTTTACACCATTCAAGCGGTATGATTGAGTTGGGCGATTTGCGATTGCAACAAGAAAAGTCGAATAAAATCAGCACTTCAATACAAAAAAAATGGCGCCAAGTAAAAATTAACCTCAATCCGTTTTTTAATTATATTGAAGATTATATGTTTTTGAAGCCTGTTGGTTTTGAAACCACTATTCGCGGTGCTTTCCCGGTTTGGGAATACCAACAAACCAATGCTTTATTAACCGGTGTTGATTTCAATTCAGAATGGCAAGTGAACGAGCATTGGCAACATCGCTTACTGTTATCTTATGTAAATGGTAGAGACAGAACCAATAAAGATGCTATAATTGATATGCCACCGTTGACTATTAACAATAGGATTCAATTCCGCCAAAAAAAATGGAACAATTTAACGATGGAATTACAAAGTGAAATGGTTTTCAGACAAACCCAATTCCCGGACAATAATTTTACAACCAATATCATTGTAAATGGAGATTTCACCCCAGTTGAAGTGGATATAAGTACACCACCACCAGCTTACCATCTTTTGCATTTTACCTCAGATTTTCAATTCAAAGTAGCCCATAATTCGATGGCAACACTAGGTTTTTCTGTATTTAACATTTTAAACTCCAAATACAGAGATTATTTAAACAGACAACGTTTTTTTGCCGATGAATTAGGCAGAAACTTTCAAATTCAATTAAAAATTAATTATTAAAAATTAAAAAATCATGAAATATTTAAACCCAACAAAGACTTTACTTTTATCTGCAACGGCATTATTTTTAGTATCGTGTAGTAATGACGATAATGGCCCAGTTAACGAAGAAGAAGTAATCACAACAGTAACCACAACCTTAACAGGAGGCGGACAAGTGATTACACTTACATCAAGAGATTTAGATGGTGACGGACCAAACGCTCCTGTAGTTACGCCAAGCGGTAATTTAGCTGCCAATACCACTTATTCCGGTGCAGTCACTTTTTTAAACGAAACACAAACTCCGGCAGGAGACATTACTGTAGAAGTTGAAGAAGAAGGTGTAGACCATCAAGTTTTTTACCAACTTGCGGCAGCATTAGGAACTATTACCTATACTGACCTTGATTTGAATGGAAAACCAATTGGTTTGACTTTCACATTAACGACCGGAAATGCTGGAACCGGAAACCTAACGGTAACTTTGAGACATTTACCGAACAAATCGGCTTCAGGAGTAGCTAGTGGCGACATTACCAATGCCGGAGGTGCTACAGATGCTTTGGTTACTTATCCTGTAACGGTTAACTAAATCCGTTCATTTATTAAAAAAAACGTCCCGATAAAATCGGGACATTTTTTTAATATTCAATCTTTCCAATATGTCGCATCACTCTCATTATTTTATTCTTTCGCCTTTCGATATAAGAAGATGAATTTGATGCTTTGTATTTTCTAGGATTGGGTAAAATTGCTGCAATTCCGGCGGCTTCTCTTGGGGTTAAATTTATGGCTGTTTTTCTATACCAATGTCTTGCTGCTTCTTGAGCGCCATAAACACCGTTACCCATTTCTATACTATTTAAATAAACTTCCATAATTCGTTCTTTCCCCCAAAATAATTCAATTAGAACTGTAAAATAAGCTTCCAATCCTTTGCGGATATAACTTCTTCCTTGCCATAGGAAAATATTCTTAGCTGTTTGTTGGGAAATAGTACTTCCACCTTTAATTCTTCTCCCTTTGCTATTGTTTCTAAATGCTTTTTGCATCGCTTTAAAGTCAAAACCATTGTGCTTTAAAAAATTACCGTCTTCACTAGCAATAACCGCTTTTTGGAGATTTGGAGATATTTCTTCAAGTGGAACCCATTTATGACTATAAATGGCATCTTCACCGTCAAGTTTAAACTCAATAATCCTAGTTACCATTAAAGGTGTAAACGGAATTGGAACCCATTTAAACAAGATTACAGATAAAATGGAAAGTCCAAAAAACCAAAGCATAACTTTCCAAATCCAACGAGAAATTTTTCTTATCATATATTATTTTACTAAATCTGCCAATTCCTTACCTATTAAACTTCCAATGGCAACTCCCATTCCTCCTAATCTTACGCCACAATAAACATGCTCCGATAACTGCTCAACAATAGGATTTTTGGTCGAACCCAATCCCATTATTCCACTCCATCTTTGCGCGATTTTATAATCGGTGTTTGGTAAAATTACTTCTTTTAATAATTCTTCCAAACGATTTTGAATTAATTCTGTTTGTCCAAGTTCAGTGGTAGTTTCTGCTTCAAATGCTAAATTTCTACCTCCTCCAAGTAAAATTCTATTATCAATATTTCGGAAGTAATAATAGCCTTTATCAAAATGGAAAGTTCCTTTAATCTCGAGATTTGGAATTTGTTCGGTAATCAAAACTTGTGCTCTTGCAGGTTTCACCTGATTATTAGTTAATTCACGAGCAAAACCATTGGTTGCAAATAATAATTTATTGGTCAAAAAACTGAAGTCGGATAAAACCACTTCGACATTATCTTTCTTTTCGTGATAAGAGGTTACTTCAACTTGATTTAAAATTAAAATATTATTATCAATTGCCTTTTTTAACAAAGCATTCATCATTTTTCCAGTATCAATTTGTGCTTCAAAAGGATTGAAAATCAGATATTCCTGTATGCCTCGAAAAGCAAAACGGTCAACTTCTTTGGCAAAAACGTCATTCCTAAAAAGAGGATTTAATATTTCATTGATAAAAGGGAGTTTTTGTAAACATTCAGTATAAGTACTTTCGTCATCATTAAGGAACAATTCGTAACCACCATGAGGTTTGAAATCCATTATTTCATCACCTAAATTTTTACGTAATAATTGCAAGCCAATCCTACGCTTCTTAATCAATTGAAGAACTTCTTCTTCACTATGCGATTTCAAATCGTCAATGATTTCTGAAAGACTACCAAAACAAGCAAAGCCGGCGTTTTTTGTACTTGCTCCTTGTGGTAAAATTCCTTTTTCTAAAATCAGAATTTTACTTTCGGGGAATCTTTCTCGTAAAGCCAAAGCACAATGAAGGCCAACAATTCCGCTTCCTACAATAGTGAAATCTATATTTGTAAACCAATTTTTAAGTTCCCAATAACTAAGATTCATTTTTTATTTTTTTTAAAAATACTTTTTTTAAGATAAACCATAATATAAAGATTAATAATTCATCATTTCTATAAGAATTTTTTGTGCTTTTAATTTGTTTAACTAAATTTTATGTGATTTTAATTTATTTAACTACAATTAAGGTGTAGTTTGTCGATTTGTTAATAGATTTATTTAGGATTATAACTATTAATTAAAAATAATTTTATTTTTGAGGTTCTAATTTAACCAAACTAAATAATTATGAAATGTAAATTACTACTTCTTGCATTATTCGCAATTGTAAGTGCTTCATTTGCTCAAAACAAAAGTACACTTTGGAATTCTACATCCAAAAAAAGTAACTTAATTCGGTTAGAAGCAAGTATGCAACTTCCAGAAAAAACACTTTTCGATTTAAATCTTGTAAATCTAAAGACAAATCTAAACAATGCTCCTTTAAGAAATGCCAGTTCAAAAGTTTCTAGCACAGTACTATCAATCCCAAATAATGATGGTGTTTTGGAGCGTTTTAGTATTTTTGAAAATCCTACAATGGATCCAGCATTAGCTGCTAGATTTCCAGAAATAAAATCTTACATTGGAATAGGAATTGACAATCCAACGTTGACTGCCTATTTTAGTATGTCGCCACTTGGTTTTAAATCAATGGTAATTGGAGCAGATAGATCTGCTGTTTTTATTGAACCAATATCGGAAGATTTATCGACTTACACTGTTTATAAAAAAGCGGATAAATCAACTACTTTTACTCCTTTTGAATGTAAGGTAATTAATCAAGTTACTACACAAGCTGGAGAAACATTACGTCCAAATGCTGACGATTCTACTTTACGTACGTTTCGTTTAGCAGTTTCTACAACTGGAGAATATACTGCATACTTTGGAGGAACAGTAGCAGGAGCACTAGCTGGAATAAATGCATCTATGACCCGCGTAAATGGTGTTTTTGAAAAAGATTTTGCTATTAGAATGGTGTTAATTGCCAACAATGATGCCATAATCTATACGAATGCTTCAACAGATCCTTACACTACAAGTTACAATAGTCAATTACAAAGTACATTAACTTCTGTAATTGGAGAGGCAAATTATGATATTGGGCATGTATTTGTTAGAGCTTCTAATAACGGAAATGCAGGATGTATCGGATGTGTTTGTGTGAATGGTTCAAAAGGAAGTGGATTTACTTCGAGTACCATACCAACCGGAGATACATTTGATATCGATTATGTGGCTCACGAAATCGGACATCAATTTGGTGGAAACCATACTTTTTCTATGAGTAATGAAGGTACAGGTGTAAACATGGAACCAGGATCAGGATCTACGATTATGGGGTATGCTGGAATTACTGCTCAAGATGTTCAGCCAAATTCGGATGCTTATTTTCATGCTGCTAGCATTCAACAAATTACTAATAATGTAAAAACCAAAACTTGTCAAATAAATACCGCAACCGGAAACGCTGTCCCAACTGCAAATGCAGGGTTAGATTACACCATTCCTAGAAGTACTCCTTTTGTGCTAACAGGATCAGGAACTGATGCTAATGGTGATGTTTTATCTTATAACTGGGAACAATTTGATAATGCGGCTTCAACAGCCACTGGAGCAAGTTCTGCTGCGAGTGCTACAAGAACTTCAGGACCAACTTTCCGTTCGTACAACTCTACTGCTACTCCAGTT
>Ga0315902_10007899_pt1 | contig 14463 bp, 8 predicted proteins | sample LakEriMetagenome_9_FD_203523 | JGI IMG/M metagenome (GOLD analysis project Ga0315902, IMG submission 203523) | Freshwater fungal communities from buoy surface, Lake Erie, Ohio, United States - Buoy 12 MA117 | ecosystem: Environmental > Aquatic > Freshwater > Lake > Lake biofilm | place: USA... | reverse complement strand
CAGTTCCCGCAGTTCTTCGAGGCGGCGCCGATCCTGGTCATTCAGCTCCCGCAGAATGCTGCCACGCACATCCGAGGTCCCGAGATACTCACGGGTTCGCTCCGTCGCGGGGCAAAGCACTTCCCCGACTTCATGGCCACGGTCCGATTTGACCACGACCTGGGCGCCCCGCGCGTACTCCGCACGCCCCCTCACACCGAACTCGGCGACGTGGCGGGACAATCCGTAGCGAACAATGTAGCGCAGATCCATAAAGCAGGGCACTCAGAAGCAGGGCACGCAAGACGCGCAGGGCACTCACAAGCAGGGCTTATGCCCCGGAACGACTCTGGCTTCTGTACCAGAGTACACAGAGTGTACCGCGAATCCTGTGCTGATCAACAGCGGCACCGGAACCCAACGGAGGGGCTGCTTATTCGAGGCTCAGGCCGCGTTCATACAACCGGTGTTGCTCGAGCCGCCCATCGCTCAATTCCGCGGCTGCGACCCCGGCAGAATTGTCAATGGTATTGCCCAATTGGCCCAGGTGGCTCCCCTCGTCGGGACACGTCCACGGAATCCGGATCTCGGCGGAGCCGACCAGCACAATCTCGCTCACCTCACTCCAGTCGTCGAGCAGCGCCCGGGTTGCATCGTCTCCCAGTGACGTCCCGAGGCAGAACTGGGCAGCATCGGTCAGCGAACCAAACCCTCGATACACATCCGGAATTTGCGACAGCAGCCGAAGATTTTCGGGACTGTTCCACGATTTGTCGAAGTGGTACGCGTCAGACAGATCCTTCCGACCCAGATAGGGCAGCAGCGCCACACGCCAACTGTGCAACGGTTCGCCGGGGTTTCTTTGCACAGCCGCTGAGGGCAGGCTTCCATGATCGCGACGATAGGCGAGCAGTGCGTCGAGCAAAAACGACATCGACTGATCAAACTGGGCCACGTGCCTGCCATTCCAGTTCTCGGCAGCCACAGCCTGGCCGGGTGCCGACGGCAGATCGAACACCAGCCCCAGAAGTCCAGAAATGGGCAATTCGAGATTCAACAGAGATCCTGCCGAGTCGAGTCGCCCCACTTCCAGAATCTCCCTGCAGGACACATTCCCCTGAACAGGATCGAATTGCTCCAGCAATTCATCCACCGACAACGACTCCCAACGAGTTGCGGGATCATCGCCATTCCCCAAGCGGTTTCGCCAATCGTCCAGCAATGCCTGCACCGGCTGCCGCAGGGTCTCGGGGTTCACTCCCCGGACTGGCACAACCTGCAATTGGCATCGCTCCCGACCGAGACGGAACGAACCGAGAGCGAAATCGACCGATTCCTGCCAATCCGCGAGTGTCGCGATGGCTTCCCCCAATGGCTGCGTGAATTCCCCTTCGGGTTTCCACACCCGATTCAACCGCGACGGACGGAACATGATCCGCAATTCCGCAGGACCTGCCTCGTTCCACAATTGGCACCAGGCAGGCTGCGAATCCCGTGTGGGTTGCGCCTCCAGGGCCAATTCGAGTGCTCGGGGAGTGCCCGCAATCACCAGGTCGGAATCACCCGCTTCACCAAGCAACAGATCACCAATCGCCAATCCCCCCAGCACCCGTCGCTCGGGATGCCTGGATCGCAATTGCGTGAGGGCTTCCTGGATGACCTGCCGACTCCTGGGACTGGAACAACTCAGAACAACCCCCGAAGGGTGGGGCAACGACGAGACCGCCCCCGATCGGCTGACGGATTCCAGCCAGAACAGCGAGATCTGGTGAATCTGTCCCAGATCGCCCAAGCCCTCACAGTCGAGAACCCCCGACAGATCGGCCAGCCAGCGGGCCAGCGGATGAGTCTCGGGAACCGCGGCGGGGCGCCAGGCGGCGGCCGCAACTGAACTCTCGGGAATAAATCCAGCAGACAACACCCCGTCCGGTGTTGCATCAGCTCCGACGAGGGGGCGCAACCCCGCCAAGGCGAGTCCCAGGCAGACGAGAACCCCACGCACGCCCGTTCGCCAGGAGACGGAGCCATCTCCCGGCTCGACCGCATTGCCACGCAACATTTCCACGCGGGCCATCAGTGTGGCACGTTGCGGGAAAAATGTTCGGGCCGAGTGCGGCACGGCCGAGTGGTGGTCTTTCAAGGCCATTGCCGCGAGCAGCTTGAGATATGCCTTGTTGCTCCCCAGGACACGAACGGCGGCGGCGTCGGCGGCCAACTCTTGATCCAACTGCAGCCGGGAGATCAGCCAATTGATCAGCGGATGATAGAAATGCAGAGACAACACCAGTTGCGACAGCAACCCGGTCAGATAGTCTTTTCGCTGCACATGGGCAACCTCGTGCGCCAAGACCCCCCTGCATTCGTCGTCGGACCATTCTCGCCAGTCCGCGGGAAGGATCACGACGGGACGCCACCAGCCAACCGTCGCCGGAGAGGTCATTTCGCTCGTCTCGCAAAGCTCGATCCGGGAGTTGAACCCCAGAGTCGCCTGCACCACGTCGAGATGCTCTTGAAGTACCGACGATTCTACCGGGGTAGCCCGCGACCGAAATCGTCTCAAAGACAGCCAGCCATGGAAGAGTTGCAGCAGATTCCAGCCGATTCCGCAGAGCAGAACGACACCAAACAACCGCCCCCAGAACAACAGCCAGGCAGAATGCCTTGCGAGCCATCCACGCAGCCCCGCCACGACCGACTGGGTGCCAGCCACGAAGGCGTCGATCCGCTCGCGTGTCGTGGAAAAGGCTTCCAGTCGAGGGGAGCCACGGGTCTCGGCACGAGTCAATTCGCCGGTCGAATCGCCGGAAGTCGGCAACCCAGTGTCCGACCCGTTTCGGGTCGCAGCCGCAAGATCCCGGGCGTCAGCCCCTGATCGAGCCAACTGCCGACTGCGGGGAATACCCTGAACGCGGTCTGGACGGGAATCGCTGGCGCCCCGAGAAGCCCCCAGCAGGGGCGTCCAATTGGGGTAGGGACTGACCGACAGTACAGACAGCACCAGAACGACAAACACCCCGGTGGCCGCAACGGAGCTGCGGAAACCGGGGCGTGAACGCCGAAACGCCAGATAACAAAGAGAAACCGCCGAGGCGAGTAGGGTGACCTGCAAGACACACCAAGCAGCAGACAATCCCATCTCGCTCATGGACAATCACTCCCCGGATTAATGGCGGTCCTTCAGAATTTCTTCCAGCAGCCGACGTTCGGCTGTGTTCAATTTCTTCTGCTCCATCAAACGCACCAGCAACTTCTCACGTGAACCTCCGAACACCTTCTTGACCATATCAGTCACCAGGTTGGAGGAGACGTCTTCAAACGTCCGGATCGGACGGAACCGCAAGGGGCGCTCGTCATTGGTCTGTTCGAGGAATCCCTTGTCGGTCAGAATTCGGACCAGCGTCGCCACGGTCGTGTACGCCAGTTCCCGCCCTTTTTCAGCCAGCTGATCTCGTGCTGCTGCCACCGTTTGCTCACCGTCTTTCCAGAAGGTGTGCATGACTTCCAGTTCACGCTCGGTCAACTCAGCCGCACGCGGTCTAGCCATCGAAAAGCTCCTGACGAGTTTGGTTTCCGCAGTCCAAGGCCGCGAAACATGCTTCGGACCGTCCGAGACATTCGGGCGGTGATTTGATTTCCCAGTTTCGGTATCTTTCGGAAACAACTTTCAGAAGTCAAGGTCTTTTCCAAATGTTTGTTCCAAAAAATCAAAATTCGTTCTGTCTCGGGGGCGCCGGCTCGAGAAATCAGGCCTGAAGCATCCCTCCCGCTCTCCTCAAACACTACAGTCTCTCCCGGAAGATTCCGGACAGCCGACCACTCCATTCCCCTATCCCCGGCAACACCGTCTGATGACCTCCCTGAATGACCGACGCTCCTTCGCAACTCCGGTTGCGTTGGCACTCTGCTGGATCACCAGCCACCAACCGTCCCTCCAGGCGGAAGACCTTCCCCCAGACCGCTTTCGACCGGCTGCCGTTGAGACGACGGGAGTCCCTCACGTCCCCCCGGAACTTCCCGAGCGACTGCGACAATACCAGGCGGTCCGGAACGCCACCTTTCGTGGCTGGTACCCTGACGGCGGTGGCATCCTGATCGCCACGCGATTTGCCGAGACAAACCAATTGCACCGCGTGACCGAGCCCGGTGGACGACGCGAACAACTGACCTTCCAGACCGAACCGGTCAATGGTCGCCCCATCCCGGGCACCACAAATGGCTCGCTGATCCTGACACTCAGCCAGGGGGGGAACGAGAACGACCAGGTCCTGCACTTCGACCCAACCGAGGGAAAGGCCCGCCTGTTGACCGACGGCAAGTCCCGCAACCTGCTGGGGCCCATTCACCGCGAAACTCGGACCGCGGTCATTCACAGCAATGTCCGCAATGGCCGCGACACCGACCTCTTCCTTGCACCGCTCGAGAGCACAGCCCCCCTGCAGCCACTGCTCGAGGTCAACAACGAGCACTGGAATGCCCAGGACTGGTCGCCCGATGGACAGCGGCTGCTGCTTCAGAAATACGTCTCCATCAACGAATCGACACCTGCCATCCTGGATGTGGCCAGTCGGCAACTCACCCCCCTGCCCCTTCCGGCCAAAGGCCCCTTCTCCTGCACCCCGATGCGATTTTCGGCCGACGGCAAGTCGGTCTACCTGGCGACCGACTTCCGAGGGGAATTTCGCGAATTGGCCCGATTTGATTTCGCGACTCAGCAACTCACCTGGCTGTCCGAGGGGATTCCCTGGGATGTGAGCGAACTCGAGATCCATCCGCGAACCGGTCAGGTTGCCTTTGTCACCAATGAGGACGGGGCCGGCCAACTCTACCTTCTCGATGGCAACCAGCGACGAAAGTTCCCCCTCCCCCTCGGAACCGTCACCGACCTGGACTTTCATCCCGATGGAACACAGGTGGGATTTACCCTCGGCAGGCCCGATGCCCCCACCGATGCCTGGTCTCTGCAACTCGCCGACGGAAAACTGACCCGCTGGACCTTCAGCGAAACCGGCGGCCTCCCTTCGAAGTCCTTCGTCACCGCCCGCCGGATCGCCTTTCCCAGTTTCGATGGGCGGGAAATCCCCGCTTATTACTTCCAGCCCAAAAATGCCTCTCCCCAGACGCGGGTTCCGGTCCTGATCAACATCCATGGGGGCCCCGAGTCCCAGTATCGCCCCATCTTCAGCGGGCTCGACCAGTTCTACTGCAATGAACTCGGCGTGGCCGTGATCCACCCGAATGTGCGTGGCTCGGCCGGCTACGGCAAAACGTACCTCAAGCTCGACAATGCAGAACGGCGTGAAGACTCGGTCCGCGATATCGGGGCGCTGCTGGACTGGATCGCCCAACAGCCGGAACTCGACTCCAGCCGGGTCGCGGTCATGGGTGGCTCTTATGGCGGCTACATGGTGCTCGCCTCGCTCACCACCTTTCCCGACCGCATTCGGGCCGGGGTCGATGTCGTGGGCATCGCCAGTTTCCGCAGCTTCCTGAAGAACACCAGTGCCTATCGACAGGATCTCCGCCGGGCCGAGTATGGCGACGAACGCCTCCCCGCCATGCAGGAGTTCTTCACCCGCATCGATCCCCTCGAGCGTGCCGACCAGATCCGGTCCAGCCTGCTCGTGATCCACGGCAAGAATGACCCGCGGGTCCCCTTCTCAGAGGCCCGCCAGATCGCCGACCGGGTTCGCGAACTCGGCCGGGACGTCTGGACGGTCTATGCCGAAAACGAAGGCCACGGCTTTCTCAAGAAACCGAACCGCGATTACCAGAATGCAGTGGTCGCGATGTTCCTGAGGCGAGCCCTGAACCTCGAGGCTCCGCAACCGGTCAACCAGTGACGCCCCCGGGACAGACCACGATTGCCTGACAACGCCGTACGTCATTGCCAATGCAGCCGATGACTCCGGTCAACAGGCAAAAAACCAGCCGGGGAGGTGCGATGGGCACCTCCCCGGCTGTTCATTTCTCAGTTGTCGAGGGCCACTCTGGCCCGCGATCTATTTCGCCTGTCCAGCGAGTTCCTTGAAGACATGTTCGATGTTCTCGGTTTGCTGCCGGACATCGACCCCGGTCCAGTCTTTGTACCACGGGAAATCGATCGATTCCTTGACTTGGGCCAGTGTTTTCCCCTTGGCAATCGCGTCTCCGATGTGCTGGCGCAGTTCGACGAAGTAGCGACGCTGCAGATCGATCAGACCCGCATCACTCATCTCCCCATGCCCGGGACAGACCTTCTGGACGGGCAGCTTTTTCATTTCCGTCAGAGCGCCAATCCAGCTCTCGGAATTCGAGTCCCCCATGTAGTTGAACGGACCGTTGAGACAACTGTCTCCGGTGAACAGGATCCCATGCTGAGGCAGCCAGGCGACGGCATCCCCCTTGGTGTGCCCGTGCGCGATGTGCAGCAACTCGACCCGCTGCCGTCCATCTTCAATCACCAGCTTCTTGGGAAAGTAAAGCGAGGGGGTCAGGTAATCGAGCTTGCCGTATTCGGCCGACTTCTCTTTCTTCGCCTGCTCAAAACCGCGAATCCCCTTGGTCCGGAATTCCTCGGCGGCGTTTTCGGAGGCAATCGCCGTCGCACCAATCTTGCCGAAAATCGGATTGCCGTCGGCATGATCGCCATGGTAATGCGTGTCAAACACGTAGCGGATCGGCTTGTCGGTCGTCTTCCGGATCAGGGGGATGATCTCCTCAGCCTGGTTCGGGAAGTTGGCGTCGATCACGAGCACGAAGTCTTCGAAAATGACCCACCCCTGGTTGCAGCCGATGAATTCCGGCTTCCAGCGGGTCTTCCGGAACCAGACGCCGGGGGCGACTTCGGTCACCGTGGTCTCATCGGGCTTGAACCACCCCACGGCAAATCCGCCAACCCCCAGCAGCAGGGCGCAGGTCAGGCAACTGACGACCATCCGACGGGAAATCTGCTTCATCGTTGACTCGCAATGGGGGTCGGGGCTGATGACACGTCCAAAGACCGGACTGTCCCGGATTATGCGGCCCCGCTGCCGATTCCTCAACTGCTGACCAGCGGCCGATTCCCGAGGACGGGAATACCAGGAACAGGTCGGACCGCTTTTCGGCGCGGCTTCGCTTCAGGTACTCTCGATCCCTTGCGATTGCCAATCCCGGTCCTGACCAAGGCACTTCCCGTGGCACAACTTCCCAGCCAGACTCCCGCCCGCATCTTCGAGGCACTGAACGCGTTTCAGCGAAGTGCCGCCCTCAAGGCCGCGATCGATCTCGACCTCTTCACCCATCTCGGCCGAAGGTCGGCTACGGCGGAAGAACTTTCGCAGGCCTGCGGCGGCCAGTTGCGTGCGGTTCGCATCCTGTGCGACTACCTGACCGTGCACGGCTTTCTGCAAAAGACCGGCACGCAGTACCAGTCGGCCCCCGATGCCGCGCTGTTTCTCGATCGGAATTCTCCCGCTTTTTTTGGATCAGTCACCGCCTTTCTGCACTCCAGTCCCCTCACCGACGCCTTCCGCGACATCACCACAACGGTCCGCCAGGGGCACACCCAGTTGCCTGGCTCAGGCACCGTCGAGCCGAATTTCGCCGGTTGGGTTGATTTCGCCCGGTCGATGGTCCCGATGATGCGGGGACCGGCAGGCTTCCTCGGCCCCCTGGCAGCCCGTCTGCGGCCCGGGGCGGTCCGGGTCCTCGACCTGGCGGCCGGACACGGCCTCTTTGGCATCGCTGTCGCGCAGCACAACCCAGAGGCCTCCATCACAGCACTCGATTGGGCCCCCGTGCTCGAAGTCGCCCGCGAAAACGCCCTGGCGGCCGGTGTTGGCGAACGCCACACACTGCGTCCGGGAGATGCCCTGCAAGTCGACCTCGGCGGCCCTTATGAATTGATCCTGGTGACGAATTTCCTGCATCATTTTTCTCGGGAAACGAACGTGCATCTGCTGCAGCGACTGGCCGCCGCGCTCGCCCCGGGGGGCCTGATCCTGACCCTCGAATTCATTCCGAATGCCGACCGGATTTCCCCCCCCATGCCGGCTGAGTTCGCCCTCACCATGCTGGCCACGACAGCCGAGGGAGATGCCTACACCTTCGAAGAGTATGCCGGCATGTTCGAGGCGGCTGGGCTGGCACAAAACGAGATGCTGGATGTCCCGGCGTCCACACAACGCCTGATCATCAGCGGCCGATGAACCGAAATCCCCCGCGACAGCCCCTGTCGACAGGTTGTCTGGTTTGTCCTGTCCCCGCCGCCACAGGTTCCCGCCACTCATCATGACTCCCCCGAAAGTCACTTCCCCGGTCAGACACATCGCCATCATCGGTGGTGGCGTCTCGGGACTCGCCGCCGCCCACCGACTTGGCGAGCTGGCGGCGGGTTCACAACGGCCACTCCAGGTGACGGTCTTCGAAGCACAGTCAGCGCTGGGAGGACTGGTGGGAACGAAGGAGGTCGACGGCTACCGGATTGAGACGGGAGCCGACTCGTTCATCACCAACAAGCCGGGTGCGATCCGGCTGTGTGAACGACTGGGCCTCGCGGGGGAACTGATCCCGACCGACGCCCGCTTTCGTCGTTCTCTGGTCCTCTCCCGCGGTCGGGCGGTGGCGGTTCCCGAAGGGTTCCAGTTGCTGGCCCCGAATTCGCTGTGGCCGGTCTGGAAATCGCCGATCTTCTCGCTTGGGGGAAAGCTGCGGCTCGCCGCCGAACCGTTTGTCCCGCGGCCCGCGCAACCGGTGGTCGACGAGAGCCTCGCCAGTTTCGTGCGTCGCCGACTGGGCCAGGAAGCGCTCGACCGGCTGGTCCAGCCGCTGGTCGGCGGGATCTACACCTCGGATCCCGAGAGGCTGAGCCTGCGGGCGACGATGCCGCGATTCCTCGACATGGAAGCCAGCCATGGCAGCCTGATCCGCGCGCTGCAGGCCGAGTCCGGCGAGTCGAGGGGACCGCAGGACCGGACGGCAAGCGGCGCCCGCTATGGGCTGTTCGCCACTCCCCGCCTCGGGATTTCCCAAATGGTCGAAACTCTGGTCGCGCGGGTCCGCCAGACCGCACAGATCCAGACCAGTTGCCCGATCGAGTCGATCGACAGTGCCGTTGAAGATGACGGGTTCGTGCTCCGTTTGGCGGGAAAAGAAGCAGTTCGCTGCGATGGCGTCATCGTGGCGACCCCGGCCCACCGGGCGGCACAACTGCTGAAGGGGCTTCGACCGGCTGCCTCGCAGGCACTCGGCGAAATTGAATACGCCTCCACGGTGATCGTGGTCAGTGGGCACCGCCTCGCCGACGTCGCACACCCTCTTGATGCCTTTGGCCTGGTCATTCCGGCCATCGAAAAACGACGGATACTCGCGGTCTCCTTCACCAGCCGCAAGTTCCCCAACCGTGCCCCGGAAGGTTCCGTGCAACTGCGAACCTTCGTCGGGGGTGCGATGCAGCCGGAATTGGTTCGTCAATCCGATGAAGCGGTTGTGGAGCTGGTCCGAGAGGAACTGACGGAACTGCTGGGGGTCACGTGGCGCCCCGAGGTCGTGGTGGTCGCGCGGTGGATGAACTCGATGCCCCAGTACCATGTGGGGCATCTCGACATTGTCCAGCGGATTGAGAACGACCTCGCAACGACGCCGCGACTCGCGCTGGGAGGGAACGCCCTGCATGGTGTGGGACTTCCCGACACCATCACGAGCGGCGAAACCGCCGCCGAGCGGGTCTGGCAGAACCTCGAAGAATCCTGATCGCACTCGCCGCGTCGACTAGGCCGTCACGGGAGGGCGTTCGAGAATGCCCGACACGATTTGACCGACCTGGCCATCGAGAATCGTTCCCAGTCCATTCGGACGGGGAAACGCGACCTGCCTGGCATCAAGCCCGAACAGGTAGAACAGCGTCTCGTGGTAGTCGTAGTGATTGACCACGTTTTCGACCGCCTTGTGGCCGAATTCGTCGGTGGTTCCCCAGGTCAATCCCCGCTTGATCCCACCTCCAGCCAGCCACATGCTGAAGCCGTAGGTATTGTGATCACGTCCGATGTTCTTTTCATTCTGGATCACCGGCAGCCGCCCCATTTCACCCCCCCAGTGAACGAGGGTTCGGTCGAGCAGTCCCCTCTGCTTCAAATCCTTGATCAGACCCGCCACGGGACGGTCCGTCTTCGAGCAGATGTCGGGCAGTCCCGTCACAATTCCACCGTGGTGATCCCAGGTCTGGTTGCCGGTGCAGATTTCCACGAAGCGGACGCCGCGTTCGATCAGGCGTCGCGCGAGCAGGCATCGGATCCCGAACTCGCGGGTCTTCGGATTGTCGAGCCCATAGAGCTTCTGGGTTGCCTCTGTCTCCTGCTGGAAGTCGAGTGCGTCGCGGGCCGACGTCTGCATGCGGGCCGCGAGTTCGAAACTGGAGATCCGGGCCGACAGTTCGTGCTCACCCGGATGTCGGGACAATTGATCGCGATTCAGTGAGTCGAGCAATCCGAGAAACCGCTGCTGGGTGGCGACCGTCGACCGGCGGGGTGGATCCAGATTCAGGATGCGGGGTTCCTGCGGCCGAATGACCGTTCCCTGGTACAGCGAGGGAAGCCACCCGTTGTGCCAGTTTTCCACCCCCAGCACGGGGAGTCCCCCCGGGTCGGTCAAGACGAGATAGGCGGGCAGCGTCTGGTTCTCGGTTCCGAGGGCATAGGTCAGCCAGCTTCCCAGTGCCGGTCGCCCCCCGGTGGGACGCCCGCCGTTGAGCGCGTAGATCGACTGGCCGTGATTGTTGACCCCGGTGTGCATCGAGCGGATCAGGGTGATCTCATCACAGACCTCCGCCAACCCGGGCAGGAGTTCGCTCAACTCCATCCCGCATTGGCCGTGCCGGGCAAATTTCCAGGGCCCATAAAACAACTTCGGGCTCGATTCGGCCGCGTTGTCGTACTTGATCTCGCCGCCAAAATTCTCCCCCGAGCGTTTCTGCAGCTCGGGTTTGTTGTCGAACAAGTCAAGGTGGCTGGGGCCCCCCTGCATGAAAAACGAGATCATTGCCTCAGCTTGGGGAGCGGCTGCCGGAGCCTTGGGCTGCAGATCGAATTGACTCGGCAGATCGACCGGCTTCGGCGGCGCTGCGGACGTCTGTGTCGCGGCTGTCCAGGCGCAGGCGAGTGTCCCCAGTCGCAGCGACTGTGCGGCCAGGAAGTGGCGACGATTTCCCCGGGGTTCCTCACTCGGCAACCATTCACTCGACATACAGCACCCGGTTGGAACAAAGCACCGCCTGGCAGTAACTGGCAAGGGCCGACAACGCCGGATCAGGTCGTTGTTCGGGTTTCTCCCCCTCCAGTTGCAGCCCGGCGAATGCGGACGTCTGCGCATCCAGAAATTCCCACGCCTCGATCAGTTGCCCCTCGGTCGGGCCCTGCCCCGTCGCCAACCGCCAGACCTGGCGCACCTGCTCGGGACGATTCCCCCCGGCCGATGCCATCACCCGGCGGGCGAATTCCTGGGCCTGCTGGACCAGAAAATCATTGTTCATCAGCAACAGCGCCTGGGGGGCCACGGTCGAACTGCCGCGCAGCGTGCAGTTGGGCCGCATCTCGGGTGAGTCAAATGATTCCAGCAGCGACAGGGGCATCGATCGCCGGACCTGCACATAGAGGCTGCGCCGGAATTCGTCCTCTCCCAGGGCGACCGTCTTTCCACTGGGGCGCCCGGCGGAATCCCGCGTGTCGACCGCCACGACGATCTGCCCGACCTCATCGGGGGCAACCGGTACGGGAGCACCGGTCATCCGGTTCGACAGTCGGCCCGAAATCGCCAGGATCGAGTCCCGCACCACCTCGGCCTCGAGACGACGGACATTCGCACGCCCGAACAGCCGATTCTCGGGATCCACCGCCTCCAGTGCGGCCAGACGCACGGAACTCTGTCGATACGTGGCCGATTGAAGCATCATCCGGTGCAGTTCCTTGAGGCTCCATCCCGAGTCCACAAATTGTGTCGCCAGCCAATCCAGCAACGCGGGGTGAGTGGGACGGGCCCCCAGCAATCCGAAATCTCCGGGGGTCGAAACCAGTCCAGTTCCAAAGTGGTGCAGCCAGGCCCGGTTGACCGCCACCCGCGCGACCAGCGGATGCCGGCCACTGGTCAGGTGGCGGGCCCATGCAAGGCGCCGGCCGCTGGTCGTCAGCACGGGATCCTTGGGGGGGATTGCAGCGGGAGCTGTGGTGCACAGAATCGAAAGTTCCGCCGGCGCGACCTCTTCGCGAGGCTGGTTGAAATCCCCTCGGGCGAAGACGCGTGTGGCGGGCATTGCTCCCGGAACCTCCGTGAGGCAATGGGCAAAATCCTCGGGAGGACGCTGCCCATTCAACTCGGCGGTCAGATCATCGTATTTCTTGTTGTGTTCGTTGATCTTCTGCGGCTCGTAGAGATAGACACTTCCCCGATCGACATTCAAAGGCGGGAAGTCCTTGAGCAACTGGTTTTGCTCGGGAGTTCGCTTGTCGGCGGCTGTCGACTTCGCCTCCCGCGCCCCCCCGCGACGCTCTTCGGGAACCTTCAGCAACTCGCGTTCAAACACCTCGGAGACAATTCCATCGAGGATCCTGGTCCGCTCCTCCGACAATTGCTGCTTTTTCTGGTCGATTTCGGCCGCTCGGGCAAACTGTTCCTCATGCCACAGTGAGACCAGCCGGGCCGTTGGATTCCGCCAATTCGCCACATCAAACGCAGGCTCGAAAATCGCCCGCATTCGGTAATAGTCGGCCTGGGAAATCGGGTCGTAACGATGGTCGTGGCACTGGGCGCACCCAACCGTCAATCCGAGGACCGACGTGCTCACGATCTTGATCGTCTCAGCAATCACCTCCTGCCGGGCCACCAGTGGATCGACCTCGCCATCCCCAGTGCCATCGGGCCCCATTCTCAGAAAACCGGTCGCAATCAGCTTCTCGGCCTGGTCGGGCGACAGGTTCCGATACGGGGGAACCAGAAGTTCATCGCCGGCGATCTGCTCCACGAGGAACTGGTTCCAGGGAGTGTCGCGATTCAGGCTCTGGACGACGTAGTCGCGGTACTTCCAGGCGTATTTTCTCTCGAGATCGCGGGTGCTGTAGCCTTCGCTGTCGGCATAGCCGGCCGCATCCAGCCAATGCCGCCCCCAGCGCTCTCCATACCGGGGGGAAGCGAGGAGCCGTTCGACGACCCGCGCATAGGCCTCCGGACTGACATCGGAGACGAACGCAGCAACCTCTTCCGGCGTGGGAGGAACGCCCCACAGGTCCACTGTCAGCCGCCGAATCAGCGTTGGACGATCCGCCGGGGGGGCCAGGTGCAGACCCCGTTTCTCCAGTTCGGCCTCGACAAAACAATCGACTGCATTCTCGGTCAATTCCGGCTTGTTCACAGCCGGGACGAGAGGGCGTTCGATGGGCCGAAACGCCCAGAACGCAAGTTCTTCTTCGGTAAACTGCTCACCGCTGACAGGTTCGTCCGGTTCGGGACGGGCCGTCCGGGCCCCCTGTTCCAGCCAGGACTTGATCAGGGCCATCTCGGCGGGGGGAACCTTTTTGTTCCCGGGAGGCATTTCCCCCGAGAGCATTCGCTGCAACAGAGGGCTCTCCGCAGGTTGATCCCGCAACAGGGAGGGGCCCGAATCCCCCCCCTTTTCGATTCGCCGGACCTGACGCAGATCGAGTCCCCCCTTGGTTTCGCCAGCCTCTCCGTGACAATGCCAGCAATGGGCCTTCAGAATCGGCCGGATCTTCACCTCGAAGAACAGATCCTCGGGGGGATTCGCAGGAAGTGAACTCGGGAGTGCGATGGCCACGAGGGCGAGCCACAGCCACAGCGGGGTCCGTCGGCGTTTCATGAATCGACCCGCAACGAGAGAGCCATCACCGACTGGCGTGAGGGATCGACCAGCCGGGGAATCGGAAGGGGGGAAGTCGGTCCTGGCAGACCGGGCAGGCAACACGCGGTTTATCTTCCACTCTGCTCCCTCAGGGTGCAAGGTGTGTTCCACAAACGGGGACTGCATCCCGGCAAGGTACACCGCCCCCTCCGGCCGACTTGCCATGATCGGGTGACAAACCGAAGATACGCCAGTGCCCACTCATCCCCAGACCGGGCGTCGTTCTCCACGGATCCTTCCGTCCCTCCCTCCATGCCCACCTACGACAAGTCCAAGGAACTCTACGAACGCGCCTGCCGGGTCCTTTCCGGAGGCGTTGCCAGTGAGTTTCGAAAGTTCTCGACACCACATCCGCTCTTCTACGCGAAGGGGGAAGGAAGTCGACTGTGGGACGTGGACGGCAATGAGTATCTCGACTTCACGCTGAGCCAGGGTCCGCTGGTCCTGGGACACTCGCACCCAGAGATCCTGCACGCCGTCAGCGAAGCCAGCCAGGCTGGCCAACTCTACGCCGGGCAACACCTGCAGGAACTGGAACTGGCCGAACTGCTGCAACGGCTGATTCCCTGTGCCGAACGACTCCGTTTCAGCCTTTCGGGTTCTGAGGCCGATCATGCCGC
>Ga0315902_10007898_pt1 | contig 14464 bp, 12 predicted proteins | sample LakEriMetagenome_9_FD_203523 | JGI IMG/M metagenome (GOLD analysis project Ga0315902, IMG submission 203523) | Freshwater fungal communities from buoy surface, Lake Erie, Ohio, United States - Buoy 12 MA117 | ecosystem: Environmental > Aquatic > Freshwater > Lake > Lake biofilm | place: USA... | reverse complement strand
TTGAAGATCTTATCGCGGATCTTGAACAAGCCCTCGCTTAATGTTGACCAGGGTATCGGTGAATGGATAATACACTCTTTTCCGGCACTCCAAAACCGCCAATCTCAATGAAAATTTACATTACAGGCACATCAAAGGGCCTCGGAAGGGCATTGGCAGAAGGATATCTTGACCGTGGTCATCAAGTAGTGGGTATCGGCAGAAGGAATGTGATCGAACATCCAAACTATGAATTTGTGCGGTGTGACCTGAACGACCTTGAAGCGGTAAAACGGATCCGTTTCGAATCAGACGGAATGAGCTGTATGCTGATCAACAATGCAGGGATTATTGGATCTGTCAAACGTGTGAGTGATTTGGATGCCGGCGCATTGCAAGAAGTCATGGACATCAACGCAATAGCACCAATGATCCTGTGTCAGCAATTTTTGAAAGACATTCCGACTGCCGGGTCTGTTACGATTCTGAATATTAGCTCAGGGGCTGCTTCACGCGCTATTCCCGGATGGGCTGCCTATTGCGCTTCTAAGGCAGCACTGGACCGTTTTTCAGACACGCTTTTCATGGAAGAACAGGAGAAGGAAAGGAATGTGATCATCTATTCACTCGCCCCCGGCGTTATTGATTCGGAGATGCAAGAAACCATTCGGTCTTCCGAAAAAAAGGATTTTTCCAGTTTGCAGACATTCAAGGACCTCAAGGAAAAAAATGAACTTGAAACTCCTGAAGCGGTTGCCCGAAAGATAATGGAACTTCTTTCCTTGCCATTTGATGGTCGCGTTGTCCGCTCCCTGAGGGAAGTGAAAACCGACAATTGATTATTGTTTACAACAGAGCCTTTCGACCTTTAATTAAGCCGTTCAACCAAAAATAAAGTTTTTGGTTCGCAAACCTTTTTGTAATTTGGAACGTTTTAAAACATGCACAAACTGTTATAACTATGGAAAAAACGACGCTTATTCTTGCTGGTTCCTTTCTGCTCTCCGCTTTCACGGGACTTGCTCAACGTCAGATCGATCATTCAAATTGTAGAGAAGGTGAGAATGTAGAGTACTGTATCACGCACAAAAAAATGGCAGAACTTAAAAAAGATCCTGCCTTTCTTGCTTCGTGGGAAAAAGATCAAGCGAAAAATAATGAGGCACTGAAAGCCGGAACAGAAAAAGGATTTATCTATCAAATTCCGGTAGTGTTCCACGTGCTTCATAATGGTGGTGTTGAAAATATCAGTGATGAACAGATCTACGATGCACTAGACATTTTGAACCGTGACTTCAGATTACAAAACAACGATGCGAATAACGTCCAGATCGATTTTGTTGGGATGCCAACGGATGCTGAGATCGAATTTGTTTTGGCAACGAAAGCGCCGAATGGCACTTGCTTCAAAGGGATTACTCGCACAATGTCCTCGCTTTCATACAATGGGGCTGATGGATATGATCAGGTTGCAGCAATTCGAAATGGAAACGATGTTTATCAGAATTCATGGCCCGGGGACGATTACCTGAATGTGTTTATCGTCGGTGAAGCCGGTGGAGCTGCGGGATATACGACCAATCCTTCAACCTGGTCCAACAATGACATGACGAACGGTATTTGGATCTTACATGATTATGTGGGTTCAATTGGTACAAGTTCTGTAGGATCAAGTAGGGCCTTAACACATGAAGTGGGTCACTGGTTGAATTTGGATCATACATGGGGATCAAATAACAACCCGGGAAATGCATCCTCTTGTTCTACGGATGATAACGTGACTGATACACCGAATTGTATTGGGGTTACAGCTTGTCTTTTGAACGCAAATACCTGTAATTCCGTTAATTCATATTGGTCTTTCGATGTTGAAGACAACGTAGAGAATTACATGGATTATTCATACTGTTCCAAAATGTATACGGCAGGTCAGGTTGCAAGAATGCGAGCAGCTTTGGAAGTGACTTCTACCGGAAGAAAGAATTTATGGCAACCTGCAAACCTCACGGCAACAGGCGCAACAGGTTCACTTTTCCTGTGCAAAGCGGAATTCATCTCCAACAAAACAGCGGTGTGTGTGGGCGATTCTATTCAGTTCACAGACGATTCCTATAACCTTGTTTCGGGGTGGACATGGAATTTTCCGGGTGGTACACCGGCAACTTCAACAGATCCGAACCCTGTGGTTATTTACAATACACCGGGAGTGTATAGTGTAACGTTAACGGCTACTGATGGATCAACTCAGGACGCTGAAACGAAAACAAACTACGTGCGCGTGCTGCCGGCATCGGGAACAATACCTTTCCATGAAGGATTTGAAAATTATACCACGCTGTCAGGTCTCCCGAACTGGGAAGTATACAATCCGAATAACAACGCAGCGTATGCGATCACAACGACTGCTGCTCATAGCGGTTCGAAGTCAGTGAAGTTGGCAAACTTTGGGCAAACGGGATCGAATTCGGATGAATTGATTGCATCACCTGTTGACCTTTCTTCGGTAGCTGCAAATGGTGGCGTTGTTACCTTGAGTTTCCGTTATGCTTACCGTAAAAGAACAACTGCAGACATGGAGTTCCTCAAAGTGTTCATTACTTCAGATTGTGGCGATTCATGGGCACAGCGTAAGACATTGAGCGGTAGCCAGCTGTCTCCTTTAGCCGTGTCAACGACATGGACGCCATCGAGTGTGGCTGACTGGACCACTGTGCACATGATCAACGTAACAACTGAATATTGGGTGGATAATTTCAGGTATAAGTTCGAATTCGAAGGGAATGGAGGGAATAACTTCTACCTTGATGATATCAACATTTACCTTGGCGCTCCTTCTGACAATATCGTACTTGGCTTGGCAGAGAATGGTGACATCGATGAGTTGTCCCTGTATCCAAACCCCGCTGATAATGAACTGAATTTGCGTTTCTCCGTGAATACTGCTCAGGAGGTTGTTGTCCAAATCCAGGATGTTTCCGGTAAAGTTGCTGAAACACATGCGATTCAGGCGGCTCCGGGATCGAACCTGGTTCTGATGGATACACAGAAACTTGCGGCCGGTACGTATTACGCCAGTATCAAAGCTGGGGATGCACAAAAAGTACTCCAGTTCGTAATAAAATAATCGAATACTATTTCCCTTGAAGGCCTTCACCTGAAGGCCTTTTTTAGTGATTGATAAAAATGAAAAAGATCGTTATTTCAGTGCTGATCCTTGCAGCAGGGTTTCAGGTAATGGCTCAGGGCGAGTGGTGCGGAACAGATAAAAAAATTCAGGAACTGAAAGCTGCAAATCCTGGCTTTCAGGAACACTTGCACAAGAGTATGATGAAGGCTGCATCCGGCGCATCCTGGGCGCAGCAGAAGGCAACATTACAAGTGCCTGTAGTGGTTCATATCATCCATGATAATGGTGTGGGAAATATCAGCGATGATCAGGTTGAAAATGCACTTTTCATCCTTAACAGGGATTATAATCGCCAAAATCCGGACACTACTCAAACACGAAACACTGCAACGGCGCCCTTCAAACAGGTAGCAAGTTCGATGGATATCGAATTCATACTGGCAAAGATCGATCCAGCGGGCAATTGTACAAATGGCATTGTTCGAGTCAATGCACCGGCACTTACTTACGGTGCAAATGACGATTGTAAATACACCTCCAATGGTGGCTCTGATCAATGGCCCATGGACCAATACCTGAACATCTGGGTAGTTAATTCCATAGAAAGTGACGGTGCAGGGACGACACTTGGCTATGCTTACCTGCCCTATTGGCCGAATGGGACTAATTACGGGATCCTTATTCGGAATGATTCTTTCGGAACGATCGAAACGGCATTGGGAACCGATGGTGGAACGCTTACACATGAAATGGGGCATTTACTCGGTTTGCAACACATTTTTGATGCCGGTTGGTCGGGAGCCTCCGGATGTCATACCGATGATTGCTATGGCAACGGTGATTACTGCTGTGATACCCCTCCCCAGGCTGAAGCGAACTGGAGCTGCTCTTCTTCATGGAACAGTTGTCCGGATGTCCCAACGAATGATGCTTTCGGTTTTGATGCACTCGATCAGATCGAAAACTATATGAGCTATAATGCATGTCAAAACATGTTCTCTGCGGATCAGGCTTCGATCATGCAAAATAATTTTGTCGACATCAATTTTCTGGCATCATGTGTGACCCCGCAGAATGTTGCTTTCACTGGAATCAATCTGCCTGAAACACTCTGTAAGGCTCAATTCGAAGCTACGAGCAACGAGGCTTGTGTCGGTGATTCTGTCGGTTTTATTGATCGCAGCTTCCATGCTCCAATCGGTTGGACCTGGACTGTTAGCCCGGGAGTTGAAAATGTTGACTTTGCTTTTGTGAATGCATCAACCGCGTCATCTCAGGAGCCATACATTCGTTTCTTTACGCCAGGTAACTATCAGATCTCCCTCACGGCTACGGATGGAACAAACTCGGATACGGAAATAAAAGACCAGTTTGTCCGCGTGCTGCCCGGGGCTCAGTCAATGCCATATTTTGAGGGATTCGAATACATTTGGGACCTCAATACGGCAAACAACTGGTATGTGTACAATCCTGGTAACAATGCCGGATTCCAGGTCGACCTTAGCCAGGGAAGAACCGGTGTGCATTCAGCAAAACTTGCCAATTTTGGCCAGGGGACCAACAATTCGGATGAATTATTGTCAGCACCGATCGACCTTTCCTCCTTTGATGGAACAGCTGGGGATATTGTCACGCTGACGTTTCGATATGCCTACAGGAAGCGAGCTTCAAACAATGATGAGTGGCTTAAGCTCTTCATTACAAAGGATTGCAATATTAACTGGGCCCAGCGAAAAACGATCCATGGGGATCAATTGAGTACGCAGGTGGTTTCAACTTCTTGGACGCCGGCAGGACCGCAGGATTGGACAACTGTTCACGTGATCAATATCCTGGACAACTATTTTGTGGAGAATTTCCGTTTCAAGTTCGAATTTGAAGGAAACGGCGGTAATAATTTCTACCTGGATGACATCAATTTATATGAGGGTTCTCCTACGGAAGACCTTGTGATCGGATTGGCAGAGGAAGGAGAGATCGGTGAGTTGTCACTGTATCCGAATCCGGCATCAGACGAAGTGAACATTCGTTTTGCACTGAGCCAGGCAGAGAACACGATTCTACAGATCCGTGATGTTGCCGGAAGAATAAGCGGAAAGTATGAAATAAAGGCAAATGAAGGAGCCAATCTGGTCATGTTGAATACTGCCGATCTTGCTGCTGGAAGCTATTTTGTAACGATACAGGCGGGTACTGCAACATCAACGCTGCAGTTTGTTGTAAAATGATTAAATAAAAGGTAAGATGCTGATCAGTTCAGCATATTCGGAATGGGAAAGGGTTGAATGAATGTTCAGCCCTTTTTTTTCTGCCGCTTTGCGTGTGGTCTCACCCCAGGCAATGATCTTTCCGGCTGGTGCCGCATTACAGGACAAGAAACTCTCCAGATTGGAGGGGCTGCTAAATACATAGGCGTCACACAACCGAACCGGTTTGCAGTCAGAAAGTGTTGCATAAACCGCAACTTCTGTGCACTGAACCGGATCCAGTATTGACGAGATGGAACGATTGGAGCGTGAGGATTGTGGAAAGAGCACAGTCCGGTCCCAAACCCAGTTTTTGAATTCCGCGGCTACTTTTTCGGGTTTTCCGGACTGATCCCCGACAAAATGGCAATGGATACCGAACGTTTTCAGTTTTTCAGCTGTTCGTCTGCCAATACAAGCATAAAGGGTTGTGGAAGGTGGCGTCACCTCCTTTAAAAAGTATGCTGCTGCTCGGATACTGGCGAAAAAAACCACGTCATACGCAGTGGTGACAGTGAAAGCAAGTGCTTCAAATCGAATTTGGGAATGTGCGATCAGATCGATCGAATGATCCTGGCAATAGGCAGATAGTTCTGTGACTTCTTCGGGATCCCTGGATATAAAGAGCGATCGGATCAAATTATTCTTCCGTGGTGGCAGTGAGATCTTCTACAATGATCTCAGCCAGGTTCGACAGATCATCCGAACTGTATTCATACCAGTTGGAGCCCTCTTCCCAATTGTTGGAGTGAGAAACATACACGACATGATGCTCATCACAGTAGACGCCAAGCGGCAATTGACAGCCGCCCTGCATCAGGTTCAACACTTTCCGTTCAACAGCAATGCGCTCCTGCACATCCACGTGATTCATTCGCTGCAAAATGGTAAAAAGTGAACGATCTTTCTCCCGGATCTGAAGGGCAAGGACTCCTTGAGCCGGAGCCGGAACGAATTCAGTTGGATCCAACACAACGACGTGAAACTCCGATAGATCGATCTGAAGACGATCAACACCTGCTTTTGCAAGCAGAATAGCATCGTAATCCCCATCTCGTAATTTCTGAATACGCGTCGGAACATTTCCACGCAAGTCTTTAATCTCCACATCATCTCTGAAACGCAAAACCTGCGATTTCCTCCGCGCTGAAGATGTTCCGATAAGTGCATGTTCTTTAAGATTCCAAAGATGCCCTTCCTGCACCGAAGTCTTCGCGACCAGGAGCAGATCGGCAGGATCTTCACGTTCTGAAACGCAGGCGATCATCAAGCCGTCAGGTTGATTGGTCTCAAGATCTTTGTGCGAATGTACTGCAAGATCCACCGCGTTGTCAAGAAGGGCTTGTTCGATCTCCTTCGTGAAAAATCCCTTTCCTTCCAGTTTGTCAAAGCTCAGATGCTGAATGGTATCTCCCTGTGTTTTTATGATGGTGATATCGACCGTACAACCCAGTTCTTCCAGCTGTCGTTTCACATGATTGGCCTGCCACAATGCAAGGTCACTGCCTCTCGAACCGATACGAATGTGTTGCATGTATTATTGTTTAAGCAGTATCTCTTTTGCCATAAGCATCGGCATGCTCATGTACTTCTTTTCCATGTAACCGATAATTTTCTCAAGGACTTCCTTGGAATGATCATCCAACGAGGCAAGATCATTTTTAAAGACCTCATTCATGGCTGTCGTCTTGATCTCCTTCACTTTTTCCGGCACATCGCGCATGGCTAATTCCACGGAGCGAACCTTCTGGATGTGTTTGAATTCAAACAATGCCTCGGCAATGATCTCTTCCACGTGCTGAATCTCCTTGGAGCGCTCCTTGAGATTCTCGTTTGAGATCTTCTGAAGCACATCTACTGAAATATGGGTGACGTTGTGATCTGTTACGATCTGCGGATCTAAGTCTTGAGGCAAGGCAATATCGATCACCACTTTTCGTCCCTCGTCACCACCCAGTAAGGTAGCGTATATCTCAGGTGTGATAAGATGGGTATCTGCACCGGTACATGCAATGATCACATCAAAACCGCCTTGATAGGTTGAAAGTTCCTGAAGGGGAAGGGCTGTGCCGCTCAGATCTTTCGCGAGGGCTTCTGCCTTGGAAAGGGTCCTGTTGAAAACCACGAACTTTTTGAACCCGTGCTTTTTCAGGAACCGGCTCATGTTCGTATTGGTTACCCCGGCACCAATGATCATAATACGTGCATCCAGTGGGATGTTCATGTCGCGAAGCTTATGGTAAGCTAATGAAACAACGGATACAGGCTTGGTGGCAATACTTGTTTCGGTATAAACCCGTTTGGCTGTTTCGATCGTATGACGCATGACCAGACGAATGAAGTCTCCTGTTAGATCAAACTTCTTGGAGGTTTCGAAGGCATGCCGCACCTGAGTGATGATTTCACGTTCTCCGACAACCATAGAATCGATCGAAGAAGCAACGGCTAGCATGTGTTCGATGGCATTGATTCCGTTGAATATGTCACCGCGATGCGCAAAATGACCGATTTCATCCCGCGTGAATTGCGGATACAGTGTGTTAAAGAATTCAATCAGGAACTGGAAGTCAATAGCTTTTTCCGTGCAGAAAACGAATTCAACCCGATTGCACGTGGAAAGGAACATCAACTCATCCAGTCCAAGTTTTGACTTCAGGTCTGTCAAACGAGCCTCCTGTTTATCTTCTTCGATGGTCAAAAGACCAATATCCCGAATATCAAGGTTTCGATGCGTAAATGCGATGATATGAAAGTTCTCTGTCACCTGAGTTTTCTAAGGGATTACAAATTTGCAACTACTTTCTTCTTCTTGTGTCATAAAATTGTCATGAACACTTATTTAGAATCTGTTTAAATACGGCATTGAAAGGATCCTTGTTGATGCGATGACAAGAGCCTGTTGTAGGGTGGTGCAGCGATTAAATTCTTCCTTCGCCGCCTGCTATGGTTTAAAACGTAAATTTCATTACTTTTAGTCCACATGAAAACGATCGAATTTGAATCTGCTCAGCACGTGAAGGTAGAGTATGAGTTGGCATCAACCATGCAAAGAACAGCTGCTGCATTGATCGATCTGATGACGTTCATCATCTATTTCGTGATTCTGTCACTTGTGATGAATTTGTCGAATATTTTCGCAGAGTTTGGAACCGAACTTTTCGCGACCTTATTCCTGATAAAATTACCGTGGATCTTCTACAACCCGCTCATTGAGTACCTGACCCACGGTCAAAGTTTGGGCAAATATGCGCTGGGAATTCGAGTAGTGACGATAACCGGAGAACGTCCGGGCTTGCGTGAAGTTTTTACCAGATGGCTTTTTAAGGGTGATTTCCTGTGGATAAGTGCAGATTTCTTTGTCTTGCTGTGGTTGGGCTTTGGGATTCTTGGGATCATCTTTTCTGCCACTGCTGAGCGAAAGCAGCGTTTGGGTGATGTGATGGCAAACACAGTTGTTATTAAAAATAAGTCGAGTGTAAACTATTCGCTGAGAGATGTCTTGTCGATCAAAAGTTTGGAAAACCATACTCCGATCTATCCTCAGGTAACCCGGTTTACAGACGAAGATATGCTCCTGATCAAAAACACGATCCAGCGTGTACACAAGTATCCCAATCCGGAAACTAAAAAATTTGCTGTCGAACTTGCGGATGAAACGGCCCGCCTGCTCGGATTGCAGGAGACTCCTCCCAAACGAATGGAATTTTTACAAACGTTGTTGCAGGATTATGTGGTCCTTACCCGTTGAATTCTTCACCCTTGGAGGAGGGAACATGGGGAGGTGGCAAATGTCATTTCCCAAAATTAACGTTGACAAATTGAGTTGTTTTTTCAGTTTGCTTCAATTTGTCTTAAGATTTCGAAGAAAGAAAATAGAGAACTCAAAACCCTGAATAAGAAATCCCGAATTAGCGCCTATGCCCAAACTTTGTATAGTACCTACCCCCATCGGTAATCTTGAAGACATCACGCTTCGGGCCATCCGAATGTTCAAAGAATGTGACCTGATCTTTGCTGAGGACACTCGCGTTACAAAAAAATTACTCAATCATTTTGAGATCACGAAGCAGGTCTTACCGTTTCACGCGCACAACGAGCACAAGGCATTGTCATCTGCAATCGACAGGATCAAGGGGAACAATTTAACAGTTCTGGTGTCGGATGCCGGTACACCGGGGATATCTGATCCAGGGTTCCTGCTCGCCAGAGAATGTGTCAATGCGGGGATCGATCTGGAATGTCTTCCGGGTCCAACTGCCTTTGTTCCGGCTTTGGTAGCGAGTGGTTTTCCATGCGATAAATTCGTGTTTGAAGGCTTTCTTCCCCACAAAAAAGGGCGCCAAACAAGGCTGATCAAACTTTCAGAAGAGGATCGAACGGTTATATTGTATGAATCACCCCATCGCCTGGTTAAATGCCTCGGACAGTTGGAGGAATTCTTTGGACCGGATCGGAAGGTGTGTGTCGTGCGCGAAATCTCCAAAATGTTCGAAGAATACAAAAGAGGGACGACAGTTGAAGTAAAGCAGTATTACGAAAAAAACCCGCCGAAGGGTGAGATCGTGATCATCGTAGAGGGAAAACAAGACTAATTATGAGATCGGAAGCAATATTCCTGATAAAAAAAGGTTCGGCTGACAAAGCTTTTGAGCGAAGACCGAATACATTAAGACAGATAACTGACGGAGAGGTTATCATTGAAGTAGAAGCTTTTGGGTTGAACTATGCGGATGTCATGGCCCGAAGGGGGCTCTACCGCGAAGCTCCGCCTTTCCCGTGTGTTGTGGGCTACGAAGTAGTGGGAACGATAATTGAAACCGGTTCAAAGGTTGATGATGGGTTGAAAGGGAAACGCGTAGTGGCATTTTGTCGCTTTGGGGGCTATGCAAGGCACATCATTACATGGGATTATGCTGTTGTTCCGATCGGTGAAACTCCCGCAGAAGAAGCAATGGTCTTGTGTACCCAGGCTGTAACAGCCTACTACATGGCCGAATACCTTACTCCTGTTCGCAAGGGAGAAAAGGTGCTGATCCATGCTGCAGCTGGTGGTGTCGGAACCGTTTTGATCCAATTAGCGAAACGAAAAGGTGCTGAAGTATTTGCCAAGATCGGAAATGACGATAAAATGCAGTTGGTGCGTTCCCTCGGTGCGGATCACGTGATCAACTACAACCGTGGTGATTATGCGGAACAGATCCTGCAGATCACAAAAGGAGACCGATTGGACGTGTCGTTCAATCCTGTTGCAGGGTCAACGTTTAAAAAGGATTTCTCCCTGCTGGGATCAGGCGGGAGGATCATTCTTTTTGGCGGTTCGGAAATGGTTTCCGGAAAATGGGGCCTGATCTCAACGCTGAATTTCTTAAGAAAAATGGGGTTGATACTTCCGGTTGGCCTAATGATGCGATCCAAGAACATCTTAGGGGTCAATATGCTCAAGATCGCTGACAACAGGCCGATGGTTCTTGCTGAATGCCTGAAGGCGGTGGTTGAATTGCATGCCGCGGGTGAATTGAAACCGCAGGTTGGAGGGGTATACCCGGCGGATAAGATCGCGGAAGCTCATGCTGCACTCGAGAGCGGAAGTACAACCGGTAAGTTGACTGTTTTCTGGGAAAAATAAACCGAGGATGTTCGGAATGAAGATGAAATGGTACCCCTTGTTTGGATCCGTTCAGGAAATGGATGATCGTTTCATGGGAAAGCAGACGCTTGTTCATAAAACGATGTTCGGGGAAGCGCTCTTAGTGAAACAAGAGGGGACCTATCTGGCATTCAGAAACAAATGTCCGCATCAGGGAAAGCCATTAAACGAGTGCCGTCTGGAAAAGGAGCACATTGTATGTCCCTATCATCAGTATCATTTTTCCACCGAAACAGGTCGGGGACACGGGTTATACCTCGAAAAGTTTGAACTCAGGATAGATGAGAAAGGTGTTTTTCTGGGCAAAGAAGTGTGGTCCCTCTTTTAAAAATTGAAAATTGACAATTGTCATGGTGCAGGAGGACCCACATACTCCAGACAAGGGTTTGTTCCTACCCAGCATTTCGCTTTCTGCTGAAACGCGATCAGGGTGTCGCTTTCAACCGTAAAATAGAGATCAACGGTTGTTTTCCACTGTTTGAAACAGTCAGGGTCTTTCAAACGGTAATGCTCGTTTTCGATAGATCCGTTTTCGTTCATAAAATCCTCCAGAGAAAGGAATTTATCGGAAAGCATGAGCATGTAATTCCCTTTTTCAAGCTGAAGGGTGATTTTGCCGCTTTCATCCAGCTGGACCTCTTTAAAAACAGGCATTCCATCGGTGTAGCTGGTCCCCCTGAGAATGGCGACTTTTTCGAAACTCAGAGCCTCATTGTATCCTGATGCAATATCGGGATGTGGTTTTGCTCCGCCGCAATAAGGCTTGTGAACGGACCCGGAGAGTTGTACCGTCTTCAGGGTTGGTTGCTGACTATCTGCAGTGGTCAACATGCCGCAAGCGGAAGCAAGAAGAAGAAGCGGAAAAAGGAGAAGTTTCACGATAATGGCATTTTAGTTCACCCTCGAAGATACGAAATGTTGTTTTTGAACGTACAGTTGGAATTAAAATGGTTGCCGGGGATTACAGAATTTGCGGTTTATAGCCTCCTTAAAAGAAACTTAAGTTGCATCAAACCCATTTTTTAGCTTAATTTTGCGGAACGTTTAAATCTAAAACACAATACCGAATGGCTGAAGTAATGACAGATCTTGGAATTCAGGAGATCCTTGCTCAATTAGGAATCGAAGAAGTAAATAGTGGAGCCTCAACGGGCGGAAAATGGTTCAGAACCAGAGGGGAGCGAATAGATTCGATCTCTCCTGTTGACGGAAAATTGATCGCATCGGTGAATTCTGCGTCTGAAGCAGATTACGAGGCGGTGATCCTGAAGGCGCAGGAAGCATTCAAGGCATGGCGTCAGGTACCTGCACCAAAGAGGGGTGAGGTGGTTCGTCAATTGGCTGAACGCATTCGGTTTTACAAGGAGCCTCTTGGAAAACTTGTTTCCTATGAAATGGGGAAGTCCCTTCAGGAAGGTTTGGGAGAAGTGCAGGAAATGATCGATATCTGTGATTTCGCTGTAGGTCTTTCCCGTCAATTGTATGGATTGACCATGCACTCTGAGCGCCCTGGACACAGAATGTACGAGCAGTACCACCCACTAGGGATCGTCGGGGTCATCTCTGCGTTCAATTTCCCGGTTGCGGTTTGGAATTGGAACACGGCCTTGGCCTGGGTATGTGGTGATGTATGTGTTTGGAAACCATCTGAAAAGACGCCGATTACTGCAATTGCATGTCAGCAGATAACGAAAGAAGTATTTGATGCGAACGATGTTCCGGAGGGCGTATCCAGCTTGATCATCGGGGGTGCAGATCTTGGAAAATTAATGGCTGAAGATACACGTGTTCCGCTTGTTTCTGCAACAGGATCTACCCGCATGGGGAAATCGGTTGGGGCAGCGGTTGGGGCTCGTCTTGGACGTTCTCTATTGGAATTGGGGGGTAACAATGCCATCATTATTACACCTTCTGCAGATCTTAAAATGGTTGTTCCCGGTGCGGTATTTGGCGCGGTTGGAACGGCAGGTCAGCGTTGCACGTCTACGCGTCGCCTGATCATTCACGAAGAGATCTACGATAAAGTGAAAGAATCCTTGACAAAGGCCTATGCGCAGCTGCGTATCGGCAATCCATTGGATCAGAACAATCACGTTGGTCCATTGATCGATAAAATGGCAGTGGATATGTACCTTGCGGCATTGGAGAATGCAGTGAAGGAAGGTGGGAAGATCTTGGTTGAAGGAGGTGTTCTGTCGGGAGAAGGATACGATTCTGGGTGCTATGTGAAGCCCGCGATCGTAGAGGCAGAAAATCATTTCCAGATCGTTCAGCACGAAACATTTGCACCGATCCTGTATATTATGAAGTATGCAGGTGGTGTCGAAAATGCGATCAAGTTGCAGAATGGAGTTCCTCAGGGTCTTTCTTCCGCGATCATGACGAATAGCCTGAAAGAATCTGAAGCATTCCTTTCGTATGCCGGTTCTGATTGCGGTATCGCAAACGTGAATATCGGGACTTCAGGTGCTGAGATCGGTGGTGCATTTGGTGGTGAAAAAGAAACAGGTGGCGGACGTGAATCAGGTTCTGATGCATGGAAAGTCTACATGCGCCGACAGACCAACACGATCAACTATTCTGACAGCCTTCCATTGGCACAGGGTATCAAATTCGAATTGTAATAATCGAAATACGATAGATGAAGAGCCGGCACACGCCGGCTTTTTTGTTTTTAACGTTAGCACATAGGGCACATAGGCACAGTAGGATTTCTCCCGGAAAGCGAACATAGTATAGATTCCTTCGGAATCTGGATTTCAATCGCGCAGATTTCTGAATAGCTCATTGACAAACGTGCGCTGTCCTTCTTTAAAAATGTTTATGCAATTGAAGTTGATCAGGATTCCTTTCGGGACTTCTAACAACCTCATGTAGGTCATTAATTGAGCATCGTGGATGGTCAGGAGTTTTTCGATGGATTTTAATTCAACAACGATCTTATTTTCAACAAGAAGATCACATCTTAGCTCGGTTGAAAGGGTTTTGTCGCGGTAAATTACCGGTACTGAATGTTCTGATCGGAAAAGTAACTTTCGATGTTCCAATTCCTCTTTTATACAAGTATGATAAACGCTTTCTAAAAGACCGGGTCCCAGATTTCGATGTACTTCAATCGCAGCTCCAATGATCGAAAAGGTAAGGTCGTTCAGATCCGACTTTGAATAATTCATAAGTAAAAGGTTAGGTTACTTGAAGTTAGTCAAAATCCCAAAACAAACCAATACCTAACAGGAAGTTATTGTGAAAAATAAGCCTAATCCCGCAGGTATACAGGACTACTGTTCTCTCAACACATTCTATAGCTACTGTGCCTATGTGCCCTATGTGTTAAAAGAAAGAAAACAATCCCGCAGGGATGTCACTACTGATACCTCAACACCATGGATATCTATTGTGCCTATGTGCCCTATGTGTTTAGTTGATAAAACAATCCCGCAGGGATGTCACTACTGATACCTCAAC
>Ga0315902_10007897_pt1 | contig 14464 bp, 8 predicted proteins | sample LakEriMetagenome_9_FD_203523 | JGI IMG/M metagenome (GOLD analysis project Ga0315902, IMG submission 203523) | Freshwater fungal communities from buoy surface, Lake Erie, Ohio, United States - Buoy 12 MA117 | ecosystem: Environmental > Aquatic > Freshwater > Lake > Lake biofilm | place: USA... | reverse complement strand
ATCGTGGCGATGACGGCCAATGCCATGCAGGCTGACCGTGAGGCCTGCCGGGCAGCGGGGATGGACGACCATGTGGCCAAGCCGATCGAGCCGCGCGAGCTGTTCCTGACGCTGCTGAAGTGGGTCAGACCGAGCGAGCCTCTCGAAGCCGAGACCGGGCGGATGACCGCCATGACCATGGATGGAGCAACAGGGGGCACCTCCGCGGACTGGCAGGTGCCTCGAGACATCGAAGGCCTCGATACCGAGCTGGGTCTCAAGCGCGTGCTGGGCAAGGTGCCGCGTTACCAGTCGATGTTGGAGAAGTACGTGGCCGGCCAAGCGGGTGCCGTGGCCCAGCTGCGCGCCGCACTCGCGCTGGAAGACCGCGAGACCGCCACACGCCTGGCCCACACGACGCGGGGCGTGTCAGGCAACATTGGAGCCACCTCGGTGCAGCAGCTGGCAGAGGCCCTGGAGCTGGCGATCAAGTCTGGCCAGTCACCGGCGGAAGTCGCGCCGCTGTTGGATGCCCTCCAGCAGAGTCTGGACCCGCTGGTGCATGCCATCGCGCAACGGTTGCCGCAGGCGCAGGCGGCCGTACCTGCGGCTCCGGTAGTCATCGACGAGAACGAACTCTCGCGGGTGACCCAGCGCCTGCGCGAGCTGTTGTCTGACATGGACTCCGATGCCAGTGACTGGATAAAGACCCACGCCGGGCTGCTGGCCGCTGCCTATCCGAGCCACCTCCCGAGCATCCGTGAAGCGCTGGAAGGCTTCGACTTCGATGTCGCTATCGCACAACTTGATGAGGCCATTTCGAATCGAGGTGTGGCCTTGTGAGCACTTACGAGGACGGCAAGAGACTGGAGCTGTTGACCTATTTCCTGTGGGTCACCATCCCGTTTTCTGTCGGTTACTCCGTAGTCTGTTGGGCAATCGGTTTGACCTCGGGCATGGTTTGCATGCTCGTCGCTGCGACCTTGCATGTCCTCAACTTGCTTTACGTACAGCGTCACTGCAACTACAGCACGGCAGGCAACCTGTACATTTTTGCCACCTGCTTGGTGTCCATGGGTGGCGTCAGCTTTCTGTCTGGGGGCTTTGCTTCGCCGGTGTTGCCCTGGTTTGCGGCGGCGGGCCCGGTGACGGCGATTTTCCTGCTGGGTTTCAACCGTCAGGCCAAGGTGTGGTCGGCGATCTTTGTACTGTCGGTCGTGGCGTTCTGCATGGTTGACATACTGGGCATCAAGCTGCCGGCTAGGTATGACACACAGTTCACCGGGATCTTGTCTGCACTGTGTCTGGTCGGTCTTGCGCTGGCCATGTTCGCCTTCACCGTGCTCTTCGATTCGGCCAAGGTCAAGTTGCTCGTCGAACTCGAAGGCGCCAACCAGCAACTGTTGAATGCGAAGGAAAAGGCCGAGGAGGCCACGCGGACCAAATCGGAGTTCCTGGCCAACATGAGCCACGAGATCCGCACGCCCATGAATGCCATCATGGGCATGTCCCACCTGCTGCTGCAGACCGACCTCCGCGCCCGCCAGCGTGATTACGTCAAGAAGACCCAGGGCTCAAGCCAGCACTTGCTGGGCATCCTCAACGACATCCTGGACTACTCCAAGATCGAGGCTGGCAAGCTCGACATCGAGTCGACCGACTTCACGCTGGACCAGGTGCTGCAGAACGTGGCCAATCTGGTCGCCGAGAAGGCGTCCTCCAAGGGTCTTGAACTGTTGTTCGACGTCGACCCGGCGCTGCCGAAACGCCTCGTCGGCGACCCCCTTCGCCTGGGGCAGATCCTCATCAACTACGCCAACAACGCCGTCAAGTTCACCGACAAGGGCGAGATCACCATCTCGATGACCGTGCAGGAGCAGACTGACAACGACATCCTGATTCGGGGCGCCGTCACCGACACCGGCATTGGCCTGACCCCGGAGCAGATGGCCAAGCTGTTCCAGAGCTTCCAGCAGGCGGATACCTCCACCACGCGCCAGTACGGCGGCACGGGTCTGGGACTGGCCATCACCAAGCAGATTGCCCAGCTGATGGGCGGCGAGGTGGGCGTGGACAGCGTGCACGGCCAGGGCAGCACCTTCTGGTTCACGGCGCGGCTGGGCAAGAGCCAGAGCCAGGTGGTGCCGCAGCTGCTGCGCGAAGACCTGGAGGGCAAGCGCATCCTGGTGGTGGATGACAACGAGCCGGCGCGTCTGCTGCTGGGCCGGCTGCTGACCGCCCTGCACCTGCAAGTCGACACCGCCGATTCGGGCGCCCAGGCGCTGGACTTGCTGGACCGCGCCGTGGCGCAGGGCCGGCCCTATGAGGCGCTGTACCTGGACTGGCAGATGCCGGGCATGAACGGCATCGAGCTGGCAGAGCGGGTGCGCCAACTGCCCTACGACAAGTTACCGCGCATGGTGCTGGTCACCGGCTATGGGCGCGAGGAGGTGCTCAAGAGTGCCGAGGACAAGAAGATCGACAACGTGCTGGTCAAGCCAGTCAATGCCTCGATGCTGTTCGACTCGGTGAGCCGCCTCTTCGGCCAACAGGTCGCTAGCCTTGAGGAGCGCGACCTGGGAGACAACCCGCGGACGGCGCTGGCGACCATCCGCGGCGCCAAGGTGCTGCTGGTGGAGGACAACGACCTCAACCAGGAGGTGGCCACCGAGCTGCTGCGAAGCGCCGGCCTGGTGGTGGACGTGGCCGACAACGGCCAGATCGCCGTGGACAAGGTGCAGCGCGCCCGATATGACATCGTGCTGATGGACATGCAGATGCCGGTGATGGATGGCGTGACTGCCACCCGCATCATCCGCGAGATACCTCAGTTGGCCACCCTGCCTATCGTGGCGATGACGGCCAATGCCATGCAGGCTGACCGTGAGGCCTGCCGGGCAGCGGGGATGGACGACCATGTGGCCAAGCCGATCGAGCCGCGCGAGCTGTTCCTGACGCTGCTGAAGTGGGTCAAGCCTGTTGGGGAGGCCTTGACGATGGCGTCGGCCAGTGGAAGCCCCGAGCCGGCTTCGAGCGTGGCTGTGCAAGGTGTCTCGAGAAGTGACTCTGCAGAGTGGCAGGTTCCTCGCGACATCGAAGGCCTTGATACCGAGCTGGGCCTCAAGCGCGTGCTGGGCAAGGTGCCGCGCTACCAATCGATGTTGGAGAAGTACGTGGCCGGCCAAGCGGGAGCCGTGGCCGAGCTGCGCGCCGCGCTGGCGCTCGAAGACCGCGAGACCGCCACACGCCTGGCCCACACGACGCGGGGCGTGTCAGGCAACATAGGGGCCTCCTCGGTGCAGCAGCTGGCAGAGGCCCTGGAGCTGGCCATCAAGTCCGGCCAGTCACAGGCGGAAGTCGCGCCGCTGTTGGATGCCCTCCAGCAGAGTCTGGACCCGCTGGTACATGCCATCGCGCAACAGCTGCCCCAGCCCCAGGCCGCCGCACCCGAGGCTGCGATAGTCATCGTCGAGAACGAACTCTCGCGGGTGACCCAGCGCCTGCGCGAGCTGTTGTCCGACATGGACGCAGACGCCAGTGACTGGCTGGAGCGGCACCGTGGCGTCTTGTCAAGTGCCTTCCCCGCGCACCTGTCTGCCATCGAGTCTGCACTGCAGGCCTTCGAGTTCGACACCGCCGCGGAACAACTGGATGCGGGCGTGGCCGCCCGCGCAGTTGCCTGATCTGACAAGAGCCACGCCGAAGACTCCAACACCTCGTGTCCGACCCCACCACTTCAAGCCCACCCCAGGGTGCAGCGCCTGCCACCATCATCGGCCTGAACAGCGCCGACTCGATCGTCCTTACACGGCGCCTCATCGATCTGGTCCTCGGCACCCTGGTGCTTGTGCTGGTCATCGTAGTGATCCTGCCGCGCACCATGGCCAATCCAGGAGGGGTAGGACTGGCTGTTTCGGTCGCTGCGTTGATCATCCTGGGTGGGCGCAGGGTGTGCCAGCGCGGCCACCCTCGCTATGCGATGTGGGTGTTGGCGTCGACCTTTTGGGTGGTTCTAGGAGGCCTCGCCTCGGTCAGCCAGAAACCTCCGACGCTGGCCTTGCCCATGATCGGGCTCCTGCCCGCCGTGGCGGTGGTGGCTGGGGTCCGCCCGGCCCTGGGGTTCGGGGTGTCGTTCGTCATCCTGATCGGTGGGCTCACCCTGGCACGGGAGGCTGGTGCTGGCCTGCCAGTCCTGTTTCCTGGCAGGCCCGTGGGGGAAATCCTGCCGATGATGGCGGGGTTGTTGATCGCGGTACTCCCTCTGACCATCGTGCTGCGCTCCATCGCCGCTTCGCAGGAGCGCATGCGGTCCTTCGCCGAAATCAGTGCCGACCGCTATTGGGAAACCGATGCCGAGTACCGCTACACCGCCTTTTGGGGCCGTGACATGACCGAGGCCGAGTTGCGGCAACGGCTGGGGCGCACGCCCTGGGAGGCCAACCCGACCACCGACCCGGAGACCCTGCGGCTCATTGCCGCCTATCGGCAGAAGCTCGCCGCCCGCCAGTCTTTCAAGGACTTCGAGTACCGGCATGTCGATGTCAACAACGGGGTCGTCTGGACGATGAGCGTCTCGAGCGTACCCATGCTCAACGAGCGGGGTGAGTTCGTCGGCTACCGCGGTTGCACCAGGGACATCAGCTGGCGCAAGCAGAAGGAGGCCGAGCTGGAAGTTGCCCGCGAGGCGGCCGAGAGCGCTGCACTGGCCAAGAGCGATTTCCTGGCCAACATGAGCCACGAGATTCGCACCCCCATGAATTCCATTCTCGGCATGAGCCATCTGCTGCTGAAGACCGAGTTGACGCCGCGCCAGCGGGAGTATTTGGCCAAGATCCAGTCCTCAGGCCAGCATCTGCTGGGTCTGATCACTGACATTCTTGACTTCTCGAAAGGCGAGTCCGGCAAGCTGGGCATCGAACGCGCGCCGTTCAGGCTGAAAGGCATGCTGACGCGGGTGGAAGGTCTTGTGCGCCAGAAGGCCACAGCCAAAGGCCTGGCGCTGAAGTTCGACATTGCAGCAGATGTGCCGGAGGTGCTGGTGGGTGACGCCGGGCGGGTGGGCCAGATCCTCGTGAACTACACCTCCAACGCCGTCAAGTTCACGGAGCGGGGCGAGATACGCGTCGCGCTGAGCGTGCGTGAGCGCACAGCGGATGCGGTGCTGCTGCACGCGGCCGTCACCGACACCGGCATTGGCTTGACGCCGGAGCAGCTCGGCCGGATGTTCCAGCACTTTCATCAGGCAGACACCTCCACCACGCGCAGATTCGGTGGCACCGGACTGGGTCTGTCCATCAGCAAGAAACTGGCGGAGCTGATGGGCGGGGAGGTCGGCGTGCAAAGCGCGCATGGGCAGGGCAGCACCTTCTGGTTCACCGCCTGGCTGGATGCGGGCACGCCGGACATGTTGGCCGAGCCCAACGGTAATGACGATCTGTGGCCTGCGCCGCTCGACCAAGCGCCCGATGCTGCACCTTCGCCGGTAACGGCACCTGCACCAACCTTGGCGTTGGCCATCGATGAAACGCAGTTGGCAGAGGTCACCCAGCGTTTGCGCGATCTGCTGTCCGACATGGACTCCGAAGCTGCCGACTGGTTCCAGGCGCACATCGCATTACTGGAAGGCGCCTACCCCGGCCATGCCAAGTCGGTACGGGAGGCGCTGGAAGCCTTTGAATTTGACCTTGCCGTCACGTACCTGGACGCGGCCGTCGCCGCAAGGAATGCCGCCACATGACTCATCCCGCCCCGCCTGCGGCGCCCTCAGAGCGCAAGACCATCCTCGTAGTGGACGACACGCCGGACAACCTCAGCCTGATGTCCGGCCTGCTGAAGGAGGAGTACCGCGTCAAGCTCGCCAACAGCGGTGAAAGGGCGCTCAAGGCCGCGCAGGGTGACAGCCCTCCCGACCTGATCCTGCTGGACATCATGATGCCCGGTATGTCTGGATACGAGGTGTGCGAGGCCCTGAAGGCCGACCCCAAGACGCAGGCTATCCCGGTGATCTTCCTCACGGCCATGTCCGCACCGGAGGACGAGCAGAAGGGGCTGGAGCTGGGCGCGGTGGACTACGTCACCAAGCCGATCAGCCCGTCGCTGTTTCTGGCCCGTGTGCGCAACCACTTGGCCATGCGCGCACAGGCGCAGGAGCTCGAGCGCTGGGCGCTCACGCTGCAGGCTCGGGTGGCCCAGGGCGTGGCCGAGGTAGAGCGGCTGAATCGTCTGCGCCGCTTCTTCTCACCCGCGGTGGCCGACCTGTTGCTGACCGAATCTGCGCAAGACCCGCTGGCCCCGCGCCGGCGCGAGATCGTCGTGGTGTTCCTGGACTTGCGCGGCTACACCGCCTTCACCGAGGCCTACGGCGCCGATGTGGTGATGCAGGTGCTGGGCGAGTTCCACGCTGCGATGGGCGAGCTGATCATGGCCTTTGGCGGCACGCTGGAGCGGTTTGCCGGTGATGGGCTGATGATCTTCTTCAACGACCCGATCGAGATCCCCGACCCGGCGGGCACGGCCATCGCCATGTGCGTGAAGATGCAGCAGCGCTTTGTGGAGCTGCAGGCGCTGTGGGAGAGCCGCGGCTACAGCCTGGCCATGGGCATCGGGCTGGCCAAGGGGCAGGCCACCATTGGCGGCATCGGTTTTGAAGGTCGACGCGACTACGGCGCCATCGGCCGCGTCACCAACCTGGCTGCGCGCCTGTGCGGTGAGGCCAAGGGCGGTCAGATCCTGTTGTCGGCCGAGGTGGCGCAGGCCTCGCAGGCCGGCATGGCCGTGGAGGCCGTGGCGCCGCTGACGCTCAAGGGCTTTGCCTCCCCTGTTGAGACGTATCAGGTGGTTTGATTCGGATTCAGTCTGGAGCGAGGACTGCCCACGTACCAAACAGGGCCCAACTCAGGAGCTTGCATGAAAAGTCTGTCCATCTTTGTGCTGCTTGCGCTGTCAGGCCCGCTGGCGATGAGCGCCACACTCAAGGGCGACGTCTATTCGCCAAAGGCCGGTATCGTCTGCGACAAGAAGGCGCACTTCTGTGCCGACGACCAGGGCATCTCCCTCGCGTTCACGAAGGAATACCTGGGCGCGAAAGCTGAGGCGATCATGCTCGGTCGCATCAAGGAGGCTGGTGGCCCAGGCAACTACGACATGACCTGGTTCGGCTTCAGCAACGGCGTGGACTGCAAGGTCAAGGAGAAGCTGTGCCGCGTATCCAAGCACAGCGACAAGGCGGATACCGCACACACCAAGGCGTTGTTCGGCCGCTGACCCAGACCCGGCTTCAGTGCCCGATCACAAGCGCCACTACAGTTCACTCATGTCCACCCCCACCGATCTGGACCGCCTGGCACGTCAGGCTGATGAAGCCCTGGTGGCGGCTGAACGCCGCCGGGAAGCCGTGGGACAGAGCGCGTTCACCGGCCGGCGCATCGCGCAGGCGCTGCTCGCGGCCGTGATGGTTGTGGTCTTGCTGGTGTTGCAGGCTAACTTCGCCTGGACCCAGCGGCTGGAAGCGCTGCTTGTGCCTCAGCGCGCAAGCGAGCAGGCTCTGGCAGACATGCGCACCGTCCTGGAGAGCGCGCGGGCCGCAGTGGAAGCGGCGCGGGTGCGGTCGGGCAGCTTGCCGATGGCCCTGCCGAGTGCGGCCCACGCTGCGCTGGTCCGCTACGAGCGGGTGGCCAACACCTACCGCCTGTCCATGACTGACGGCCAATTGCTGGCCACGATGGAAGCAGACGGCACCCTCGATGTCCAGAAGGTGGGGCGCTGAGTCCCGGAGAGAAGTGCATGCCCAAGACTTCAGAGAGCAAGACCCGCGGCTTCACCCTGATGGAGTTGATGATCACCGTGGCCATCGTGGGCATCCTGGCAGCGGTGGCGTTGCCGGCCTACGAGTACTACACGGTTCGCGCCCGTTCTTCAGACCTGCTGCTGCGTGCTGATGCGGCGCGCGAGGGGACGGCGGCCACGTTGGCGGGGTCATCGCTCACGGCGGATTGCGGGGAAGTCGTCAAGGCCTTGAGCGTGCCAGGTGCGGACCCCTACGCGCGGCTGTCTTACCAGTTTGAGCCGGTGGCCGCGGGTGGTGGGTATCGCCCCGTGTTGGCCATTTGCGCCCGCAGCACCTCCCCTGGCGATCTGTCCGTCAAGGTGGCCCGCAGGGCGTATGAAGAGCTCTCGAGGCGAGGCATTGCAGAAAAGACGGCCGTGCTGACAGCCAATGCGGTGAGCTTTGCCGTGCCGCTTAGCAACCCCCAGGCCAGTGCCGTCTGCACGACGGCCTACGTGCCCTCCATTACCGCCTGCGGTGATGTCATGGCCCAGGTGCTCCGGTTTGACGGCTCGGGCGTCTACGCCCGCCCTGCTGGAGGGGTGCTCAATACCGGCGGCCGCGATCTGGCGGCCATGACGGTGGAGATGAGCTTCATAGGCGATGGCAGCATCCCCGCAGCCTCGGGGGGGCAGGGGCCGGTGATGTTCAATTACGGCACGCCCGCCACAGGGCACAACGCGCTGTCGCTGTGGAACCCCAAGAGCCTGACCGTGGCCCTCATGGGACGGGATTACGACACGCGTGTCAACGTGGCTGACGGGCAGACCCACCGCGTGACGGTGAGCTGGGACAAGGCCAGCGGCAACCTGACGGTCTACGACAACGGGCGGCAGGTGTCGCAGTTCCAGGGCGTGTCCAAGGGAGCTGACATTCCCGGCGGCGGCACGCTGGTGGTGGCGCACAAGGACAACGGTGGGGGCAACTACAACGCCAACGAGGCGTTCTCCGGGCAGGTTTTCCACGCGGCCGTGGCCGAGCGCGCGGTGGACGCCGAGCAGGCCAAGCGGCCGCTCAGCCAGGTGCTGGACAGGGGTACCGGCCTGCTCATCGACATCCGCGCGCAGAACGGCCAGATTGCGGACACCACGGGCCGGCACACCATGGAGAGCTCGGGCGTCACCACCCGCACCACGGGGGTGGACAGCTCGCTGGTCAAGCCCTGATTGAGGGGCGGTCTGCCGGGCCCTGAACGGCCGGGCAGCTCAGCGGGCGTGTGAGCGGCGGATGTGTTCCACGAGCTGCCGGGTATCCACAGGGCGGCTGACGAAGTCAGCCATCGAGCCGCTGAGCCGCAACGCTTCTTCCTGATGGGCCAGAGCTGCCGGCAGCACCACCAGGGTGGGCAGGCGGGCCCAGGCGATGTGGGTGCGAAAGGCCTGCAGCTCGGCCTTGAGCTGCTCGGGCGCGATGCCGTCGGGCACCTCGCCCACGATGAAGGCGATGTCCTCGTTCTTGCGCAGCATCTCATCAGCAGCCTGCGCAGAGTTGCACACCAAGAGGTGCAGCCCCAGTTCCTGCACGGCCTGCTCCAGTGCCGGTTGCAGGGTGCCGCCTCGGCTGGCCAGCAGCACCGCCTGGCCTGCCGCAATCTCCTGTACCTGCAAGTCCAGCGCCTGTTGCTGCAACTCCGCACCGTGGTGCGCGGCCAGCTCTGGCCAGAAGCTCGGGCCCACGGTTTCCATCACTTCCTGCACCGTGGTCTCGCCCGCGATGATGCGGTGGCTGCCAGACACCGCCAGGGACTGCAGACCTCCAACGCGCAGCTGGGTGAGCACGTCCAGGCGTGATTCACCTGAGGCCACGGCTTCACGCAGGCCCTTGTTCATCTCCAGGATGTCCACGATGGGCAGGCGCCCCATAAAGCCGGTGAAGTCGCAGGCCTTGCAGCCCACCGGCCGGTAGGCGGGCGCGTTGCGCGTCACCGCCATGAACTGTGTTTCGGCAGGCTGCAGGGGGGCGCTGGCCGGTGTCTTGCACTGCGCACAGAGCTTGCGGCAAAGACGCTGTGCGGCGATGGCCACCAGGGAATCCGCCAGCACCGAAGGGTCCACACCCAGGTTGAGCAGGCGCGGGATGGCGGTCACGGCGTCGTTGGTGTGCAGCGTGGACAGCACCAGGTGCCCGGTCAGCGCGGCCTGGGTGGCGATTTGGGCTGTTTCGCTGTCGCGGATCTCGCCGATGAGCACCACGTCCGGGTCTTGGCGGAGGATGGAGCGCAAGGCGCTGTTGAAGCTCAGCCCGGCCTTGTCGTTCACCTCCACCTGGGAGATGCCCGCCAGGCGGTATTCCACCGGGTTCTCTACCGTGATGATGTTGACCGTGCTGCGGTTGATCTCGGCCAGCATGCCGTAGAGGGTGGAGGTCTTGCCGCAGCCCGTGGGCCCGGTCATGATGACCATGCCCGAGGGGCGGGCGAGAGAGCGGCGCAGCGCCTGAAGGGCAGCCAGTGAAAAGCCGGCGCCGTTGAGGCGGTGCACACGGCCCTGGTCCAGAAAGCGGATGACAAGCCGGTCTCCGCGGCCCGCCGGCAGGGTGGAGACACGCAGGTCAAACTCCCGCCCTTCGATCACCAGCGACATGCGACCGTCTTGCGGGATGAGCTGGTTGGTCGGGTCCATGCCGCTGCGGGTCTTGACGTGGCGGATGAGCGTGGTGGCCACGGCCTCGCGCAGCATGGTCAGGCGTTTGAGGCGGCCGTCCACCCTGATGCGCACCGCGTAGGCGCCCACGAAAGGCTGGATGTGCAGGTCAGAGGCGCGTTGGCTGACGGCCGCCGACATCAGGCTGCGCGTGAGGCGCACAAAGGTGTTGTCCTCCACGCCATCGAGCCTGCCCTTGAGATCCTCCTCCGCAGCCCGCTGCGCCTCGGCGTTGAAGGACAGCACCACCGCATCGTCAATGGCTTGCGGCGGTGCCAGCACCCAGCGCACCTTGCGCGAAATGAGAAAGCGCGTGCGCTCAGCCACCTCGGCGTTGTCAGGCGTGGCGCTGGCGATGGTGACCACGCCCTCGTTGAACGCCAAGGGCACCACCTTGTGCTGCTGACAGAAGTTCAGCGGCAACAGGTTGAGCACGGTGGGGTCGATCTTGGCGTTCAGCGGCCCGGCCGCTGGCACGCCGTAATGCGGCGCCAGCGCCTGCGCCAGTTGGTCACCCGACAGGCCCAGGCGCTGTGTCCAGGCCTCCCAGGCCTGCTCCACCGTGCCGTCAAAGCGCGCCGCCTGTACGTCGGGCCGCTGCGGGAAGGCCTGCGCCAGGGCGCGCATGAAGGTCTGCAACGGGCCTTGCGAGTGTGCTTCCATCGTCGCGGCATGATAGTCTGGCGGCATGGTGTTGGCAGCCGGCCACGAGGCGCTCGGCTGGGGCCCTATCGGCCGCGCTCGCCCTCGAGTGCTTCGCCTCACCCGTTCAGACGTATCTGGTGGTGCCGGCGGCTGATAGCCTTGATGCGTGGTGGATACAAAGCCGCGGACGTGAAACCGCATATCTGTATCCGCGGATCAATGTGACAGCCCATGCACGACCTGCACCCTGGCGAGGCCCAACGCGAGATTGCTGACGCGGCGAGAGACTTTCTGCAGCGCCGCGCCACGCGGGCGGTGGTGCGTGCCGTGGTGGACGCCGGCACGGGGCACGACCCGGCGTTGTGGCATGCACTCACCGAACTGGGCTGGTGCGGCCTGACAGTGCCGGAGGCACAAGGTGGCCTGGGCCTTGGCCTGCGGGAGTTGGTGGTGCTGGAAGAAGCGCTGGGCGCACACCTTGCGCCCGTGCCCTTTCTCGAAGTGGCCGCGCTCTGCACCTCGGTGCTGACCGCCCCTGGCCTGCAAGGCGCGCCTTGGGTGCAGCGTTTGTTGGACGAAGTGCCCCCAGTGATGACCTTGGCCATGGGGGCCCCGAAAGCTGCTCAAGCCGTTCAAGCCGATTCGGCCGTTGAGACTGAGGATGCCGGGGAGGCTGGGCAGACGCTTCTGCGTGGCGGCGGTGCCGCAGTTGGGCGTCTGGTGGCTGCGGGTAAGGGCAAGACCAGCGGCGATTTTTGGGTGCTGGACGGACACTGGCCGCAGGTGCCAGCGGCCGCCCACGCGCAGGTGCTGCTGCTGCCTGCGCAGACGGCGGGCGGCCTGGCCTTGTTTGCGGTCGAGCGGGGCTCGCCCAGCGCACAGGCCTTGCAGATCACCCCGCGCCGCGGCATCGACCTGACGCAAAACTTGGCTGATGTGCGGGCTGCGGGTCTTCAACTCCCGGCCGAGGCCTGCCTGGGTACGGGCCCAGCCGTGGAGGCCGCCTTGGCGCGTGCCCGACTGGTGGGCGCGCTGGCACTGGCGGCGGAGCAGGTGGGGCTGGCCGACGCCGCCCTGGCGGCGAGCGTGGCCTACACGGGGCAGCGTGTGCAATTCGGCCGCCCGGTGGCCGCCTTCCAGGCCGTGAAGCACCGCTGCGCGCAGATGATGGTGGCACTGGAATCGGCCCGCTCAGCGGTGCAGGGCGCGGCGGCGCTGTTCGACCAGCCCGGCGCGACGGCGGCCGAGCTGACCCAGGCTGCCGCCAAGGCCCGGGTGTTGGCCACGGAGGCCGCGCTGTTCTGCACGCGCGAGAACCTACAGCTGCACGGAGGCGCCGGGTACACGTGGGAGGTGGACGCTCACCTGATGCTGCGCCGGGCGCAGGCGGCGGCGCAGCGCTTTGGTGCCGAGGGGGTGTGGCTGGACGAGGTGGGTGAGCAGATGCTGCAGCCGTTGTCCAAGGCACTTGCATCGGCGGACTGGCAGGCGAACTCGATGGAGGCTGCGAACGCCGCAGAGATGGGCACGCCATTGCCCGCCATGTCTATTGGGAACAAATCCCTCACGGTGCAAGCGTCTGAAGCCAGTGCCGCCGCAGCCGCCGAGCGTTGCGAAATCTCTGATTCCTCCAAAGCCATCCGCCGCGAGATCCGCGCTTGGCTGGACTCCCAACTGCAAGGCGAATTTGCGGAATTGAAGGGCCTGCACGGCCCGGGCGAGCCGGGCTTCGACGCCGGCTTGGCCCGCCGCTGGGAGCAGGCGTTGGCCGAGGGTGGGTGGACCGCCGTGGGCTGGCCGCGCGAGCACGGCGGGCGCGGCTGGTCTCTCGCCGAGCAGGTGGCCTTTCATGAGGAGTACGCGCGGGCCGGCGGGCCGGGGCGGCTGGGCCACATCGGCGAGCAGTTGCTGGCGCCCACGCTGCTGATGCACGGCACGCCCGAGCAGCAGGCGCGCTTTCTGCCGCCCATCCGCGAGGGGCGCGAGTTCTGGGCCCAGGGCTACTCCGAGCCCGGCGCCGGTTCAGACCTGGCCGCGGTGCGCACCCGTGCGCGGCTGGAAGACGGACGGTGGGTGATAGACGGGCAAAAGGTCTGGACGTCCTGGGCCCATCTGTCGGACTGGATCTTTGTGCTTGCGCGCACCGAGCCCGGCAGCCAGCGCCACCAGGGCTTGACCTTGCTGCTGGTGCCGCTGCGTCAGCCGGGGGTGGAGGTGCGGCCCATCCGGCAGATCACCGGGCACTCCGAGTTCAACGAGGTGTTCTTTGACGGCGCGCGCACCGAGGCCAGCCTGCATCTGGGCCCGGTGGGGCAGGGCTGGCGTGTGGCCATGGACCTGCTGCAGGTGGAGCGCGGCGTGTCCACGCTCGGCCAGCAGGCCCACTTCCGCCAGGAACTGGAGGCCGTGGTGGCCATGGCGCAGCGCAACGGCGGGGCGGCCGACCCCGTGCTGCGCCGGCGCATCGCGCGCGCCGCGCTGGGCCTGGACAACCTGCGCTGCAACGCGCTGCGCGTGCTGGGAGGCACGGTCTCGGGGGCGGGTGGTGGCCAGGGCGCGGGCGCCTCCGGGGGTGCCGACCGAGCCGCCTTCATTGCCAAGTACGCTTGGTCCAACTGGCGGCGCGAGTTGGGGCAACTGGCCATGGAGGTGCTGGGGCCCGAAGGGTTGGTGGGGGGCGCCGACCCGGAGACGGCGAGCCTGCAACGCCTGTGGCTGGAAAGCCGGGCCGACACCATCTACGCCGGTACCAACGAGATCCAGCTCAACCTGATCGCCGAGCGGGCGCTGGGCATGCCGCGTTGAGTGTCTTGCCGCCTCGCCAGCCGTTGCGCTAGCGTGCGAAGGTCATTGCCGTTCAGCCGACAGGGCCTCTCATCGTCCGTCCTGACGATGCACGGCGGGTGCAGGCGGCCGACGATTCGGCCATGAAAGCCTCGCCCGACTACGTTCCCGCCCACGGCCTGCTCAAGGGCAAGTCCGTGCTCGTCACGGCTGCTGCGGGGGCCGGCATCGGCTTTGCGGCGGCCAAGCGCTGCGCCGAGGAAGGCGCCCGCGCGGTGTTCATCTCCGACGTGCACGAGCGCCGCACGCAAGAAGCGGTGGAGGCCATCCGCCGCGACACCGGCCTGCAGGCGGTGCACGGGGTGCTTTGCGATGTCTCCAAGGAAGAGCAGGTGCAGGCCCTGGTGGCACAGGCCGAGACCTCCATGGGCGGCATCGACGTGCTGATCAACAACGCGGGTCTGGGCACCAGCAAGCGCGTGGTGGACATGGCCGACGACGAGTGGCACAAGGTCATCGACATCACGCTCACCGGCACCTTCCGCATGACGCGGGCGGCGCTGAAGGTGATGCAGCCACGCGGGCGCGG
>Ga0315902_10007894_pt1 | contig 14466 bp, 13 predicted proteins | sample LakEriMetagenome_9_FD_203523 | JGI IMG/M metagenome (GOLD analysis project Ga0315902, IMG submission 203523) | Freshwater fungal communities from buoy surface, Lake Erie, Ohio, United States - Buoy 12 MA117 | ecosystem: Environmental > Aquatic > Freshwater > Lake > Lake biofilm | place: USA... | reverse complement strand
AGGTTGTGACCACATCCCCAGGCGTTGGTTGCAGAGCACATTTGCGCCCCTGACCTACCCGGTAACATGGCCATGACTCCTAAGCCCAGAAGGCCAAGAGCACGGGTTAGTTTGGTAATTGTGAACTTCATATTGTTTGAAATATTGATTTGGTTTTTGCAGTTTTATTATCACAAAAGACGCTAAACCTTACATAGGTTGCAAGTTTTCACTGAAAAAAATTTTCAAATGACAGAAATCTTACAATTCTAAATTTCACTCAGGCTGCAAAAACAGCCGTTGTCCCGGGAAAATGGAATTTCCATCCACGCCATTGATTTTTTTTAAATTCTCTACCGAAATGGAATATTTCCTTGAAATCTGATAAAGCGTTTCTCCTTTTTGCACTGTATGTGACTTCCGCTGCACAACCGCCGCATTTCTTTTTATCGGTTCAATTTTTCCCTCACCTTCATCCGTTTCATCTAAAGATGACTTTTGCAATGCCAGTTTTTGTCCGGATTTAATGGTATTCGACTTTAGGGAATTCCATTCGATCAGGTCTTCTACAGTAACCCGATATTTTCTGGCTATATAATAAAGTGTTTCTCCGGAATTAACCAAGTGAAATAATGCAGCCGATTCCTCATTTTGACTGATTGTCGGCGAATTTGTTTTTTCACCGATTTTAGCGGTTTTCCCTGCCGTGGTATCTGCTTTGGATGGATTGCTCGCTGATTTTTGCTCCGTTCTTTTTTTCTGCAGATATAAAATGTCTCCCGCCTTGACCAGCTGACCCGGCTTAAGATCATTTTTTTTGTAAATGTGCTTTAACTTAATTCCATGAAGCTGACTGATGCTTCGAATGTTTTCACCCTCTCTTACCACATGAACAGGAATATCGGCACTACGCCTCTTGGGTTTAAGATAAACAATGTCTCCCGGCTGTATTTTTTCACCGCGTTTCAGGTCGTTGTACTTATAAATTTGCCAGGCCGCCATCTCCTGGTCTTTGGCAATGGATTCAGCCGTTTGACCTGAAACTACGACCACTGCGGGCAAGCCGTTAACTGTCCGTTCGGTTGCAACTGCAGAAATTCCCACAGGAACATAATCGGCTCCCAGTACAACCATGCTGTCGAATGCCGCCAAACGGTGCTTTTCAATTACAGCAATTAAACTGCTACCATAAGCGGGATTGGTGGCATATCCTGCAGTGCGTAATCCATGTGCCCAAGATGAATAATCTGTTACCGCATAAGAAAATAAGGTGGCATATCTCGAATTCTCTTTTAAAAATAAACTGTGGTCGTGATAACTTTCATCTGCCGTTTCATATCCGCGAAAACATTCGTTGGGTGCATCGTCATCGGCCAGGCAAAATTTAGCTGTCCAGTTTTTGCGACATTTAATGCCGAAATGATTATTGCAATCTTTGGCCAGTTTGCTGTTGCCGCTTGCGCTTTCCAAAATTCCCTGCGCAAGGGTGATGCTGGCAGGTATACCATGCTTTCTCATTTCCTGCATGGCAATGCCCTTGTAAGCATCAATATATTGAGCCGTAGTGGTGTTCTGCGCCGAAACCGCGCATACCACAATGAACGAAGCCATGAAAACAAACCTGACCAAAAACACGATAAGACAAATTTATTGTTAGAACGATTTACGGGGCTTTTTAATTATGAACAAGGCATGCAAAACCGAAATCTAATTTTCACAGTTTGAAAAAAGGAATTGAGAAACAAAACAATAATCTGACTGCATTCGTAGTTTTGCAATTGGAATGAAATTTAAACATCTTTTTGTTTTGACCGCCCTGTGTATTTCGGTGAAGGCACAGGCGCAAATGACAAAAGTGCGAAGCGCAACCATGAGGCTGCCGGCACAGACCGCCAAGGTTGGCGATATAATTGACCTCACAGTTACAGTGGTGCCGGCTAAAACCATGCACATATACAGTGAGAAATCAGACTGCCCTGAAACCACCGGTGCGCAGCGCGCGTACATGGAATTCAAAGGAAAAGGATTTGTTACCGTCGGAAAGTTTTATGGTGTGGGCGATGTTTTAAAACCCGATGAGAATGCGGAAATGGACAAAATTACCTGCAAAACCGGCGTATTTTCGGGCGATGCCGTTTTTAAACAGAAAATTAAAGTTACCGGAACCGATTTTAGCGTTCAGTGTGATTTTTCCGGGCAAATGTGCAATGACCGAGGATGTGTTCCCATTAATGAAAACATTGCACTGAGTGGCAACCTGCTTGTAAGCGGGGGCGATAACAATAAAAAGGATGAGAAACCTGATGACAAAAGCGCAGAGAATAAGGACACGGCGAAAACAGACAGCTCTGAAAATGCAATAAAGGTTTCGGTTGAGGATAGCGAAAAACACTCGTACCGCCTGAATGGAAACAAAGGCGATTGCTCTCCACTTCAGTACAAAGGCAGTTTGGGCGACAAACCCACTTCCGGAGGCAATCAGGGAATGATGCTGGTGTTTTGGCTGGCGTTTACAAGCGGATTGCTGGCTTTACTCACGCCTTGCGTATTTCCCATGATTCCAATGACAGTATCATTTTTCCTGAGAAGCAACGATAAGAAACAATCCATTCGCGACGCCCTCGTTTTTTCGGTAAGTATCATTGCAATTTATGTTGTAATTGGCACCATTGTGAGCAAACTGGTGGGCCCCGATGCCGCAAACTGGCTGAGCACGCATTGGTTGCCCAATATTTTCTTTTTTGCCATTTTTCTTGTTTTTGCCGCAAGTTTCTTTGGTGCGTTTGAATTGGTATTGCCCTCATCGTGGGTTACGGCCATTGATAAAAGAGCAGATAAAGGCGGTTTTGCCGGCCCCATTTTTATGGCGCTGACCATTGCTTTGGTTTCATTCAGCTGCACCGGTCCCATTGTTGGAACCGTACTGGTTGAAAGTGCCAAGGGCGGATTGGCGACACCGGTGGTGGCCATGTTCGGATTTTCATTGGCCTTTGCACTTCCCTTTGGTCTGCTGATCATGTTTCCGCATTATTTGCAGAGCTTGCCCAGATCAGGTGGGTGGCTGAATAGTGTAAAAGTAGTATTGGGCTTTATTGAGGTTGCCTTTGCGCTGAAATTCCTGAGTACTGCCGATCAAACATATCACTGGCGATTGCTGGATCGTGAAGTTTATCTGGCTTTGTGGATTGTTATCTTTTCACTGATGGCCATTTACCTTATGGGCAAAATCAAATTTTCGCACGACAGCGACTTGAAATATATTTCAGTTCCCCGGTTGTTCTTGATTATCGCCTCCTGGTCCTTTGTTGCCTACCTCATTCCGGGAATGTGGGGCGCACCATTGAAAGCCCTTTCGGGTTATCTACCACCCCTTCATACTCAAGATTTCGACATCAACAGAATTGCGCTGGAAGCATCCGGCAAAACCACCAATTCATGCGCAGAGCCCCTATACGGCGATCAGCTCCATTTGCCGCATGGCATTCAGGGTTATTACGATTACGAGCAAGCCCTGACTTGCGCAAAAGAACAGAAAAAACCACTTTTTATTGACTTTACTGGACATGGTTGTGTGAATTGCCGAAAAATGGAGGAAAAAGTATGGAGTCAGCCCGATGTTTTGAAGACCTTGAAAAACGATTACATCGTGGTGAGTTTGTATGTAGATGACAAAAAGATAAAATTGCCGGAAGATCAGCAGTTTACCGGACGATACAGCAAAAGAAAAATTACCATGCTGGGGGAAAAGAATACCGAATTACAAGCCTGCTACTTCAATAGCAATAGTCAACCCATGTATGTGCTGATGACCGGCGATGAGGTATTGCTGCAAAACCCGGGCTCTGCCGAAACCTTTGATTACGACTCAAAAAAATTCAAGGCATTTCTCGATAACGGATTGAAAGAATTTAAACGCGTGGGTGATGAGCAGCGATAGAATAAAAAGTCACTTTACACAGGCAGCCGATGTGCTGTCTGCGTTTTTGGCCGATGACCGCAATATGCAGCAGATTGCCAAAGCAGGCGAAGCCATGTCACAGAGTTTGAAAAATGGCGGAAAAATAATGAGTTGCGGTAACGGGGGAAGCCATTGCGATGCGATGCATTTTGCTGAAGAACTAAGCGGCAGATATCGCGGAAACAGAAAAGCCCTGGCGGCTATGGCTATAAGCGACCCCAGTCACATCAGTTGCGTTGGAAACGACTTTGGTTATGATTTTGTCTTCAGTCGATTTGTTGAAGGGCTGGGGAAAGCAGGTGATGTATTGCTGGGAATCAGCACGAGTGGGAACAGCCGCAATGTGATTGAAGCCATTCAAACAGCCAAATCCATGGGAATGACAACGGTGGCCCTGACAGGCAAAGATGGAGGTGAAATTGGCCGCATTTGTGATATCGAAATCAGAGCCCCTCACAGCGAGTTTGCAGACCGGGCTCAGGAAATACACATCAAGGTCATTCACAGCCTGATTGATTACATAGAGGGACAGATTGCCTGATTCATTTTTTTGTACAGGGTGAAAACGATATTTTCGCCCTTACAAAATGGAAAGATTTACAGGACTGGCAGGCATACTACTCATTCTGGGACTGGCCTGGCTGGCTTCGAACAACCGTAAAGCCATTAATTACAGACTTGTAATAAGCGGCTTGCTTCTGCAGGTACTTATTGCATTTCTGGTGCTGAAGGTTGAGCCGGTGACCAACTTTTTTAAGTTCCTGGGAAAAGGAATGGAAAAGCTGGAGGGATTTGCCAAACAGGGGGCCGATTTTGTTTACGGAGGCGTAGCCGCAATGGGAAGCGGCGGCCCCCAAAACTATGCTGCACCGGGTTCTTTCGTATTTGCATTTAACATCACCGCCACCATCATTCTTGTTTGCGCACTCGTGGCTGTATTTTATCATTGGGGCGTAATGCAGCGACTGGTTGCCCTTATTGCGAAGGGAATGAATTTCATTATGCGCGTGAGTGGTGCCGAAGCACTGAGCAATGTTGCAAGTGCCTTTGTAGGACAAGTAGAAGCCCAGGTAATGATTAGACCTTACCTGAACAGCATGACAAAAAGCGAGTTGCTTGCATCCATGAGTGGCTCGTTGGCCTGCATAGCCGGTGGAATTTTGATTGTTTATGTGAATATGGGAGCCAAGGCAGAATATTTATTAACCGCCTCTTTAATGGCTGCACCGGGGGCGCTGGTTATTTCAAAAATTGTTTTTCCTGAAACCGAAGAGTCGCAAACCATGGGCAAGGTGAAGCTCGATGTGAAAAGCCATTATACCAATATTATCGATGCCATAAGCCACGGAGCTGCCGATGGATTTAAAATTGCCATGAATGTTGTGGCCATGCTCATAGGATTTATCGCCATTATTGCCATGTTAAACTGGATGTTGTTGCATATCGGTCACTGGTTCAATCCGCAATTCAATCTTAGTCTTGACTGGATTTTCGGCAAGCTCTTCTACCCTTTCGCCTGGGCCATGGGAATCCCTTCAGGCGACATTCAGAATGCTGCCACCCTATTGGGACAAAAAATAACCATTAACGAATTTGTGGCGTTTAAAAATCTCACCTCAAACAGCCTTCCTATTTTGAGTGAAAAAGGTTACATGATTGTCAGTTTTGCTATTTGTGGCTTCGCCAATTTCAGCAGTGTGGGCATGCAAATTGGGGGAATTGGAGCCTTGGCACCGGAAAGGCGCGGTGATTTAGCTAAACTGGGAATGCGGGCTTTGTTGTGCGGAACGCTGGCTTCCTACCTGTCTGCAACGCTGGCCGGCTTATTGTTCTAATTTGTCTTTAATGCCAAACCTGGCATATTCGTCTTTTTTATCCTCAGCTTCTGCAAACCAATCCGGCAGCACATCAGAGTAATCTCTTTTATAAACCTTTCTGAGGAACAGCGCTGTAATGAAACCCGTTACCGCACCACACAAATGTCCATCCCAGGAAATATGTGAATCATAAGGCAGGAAACCCCATATCATGCTGCCAAAATAGATGACAACCAAATAGGATACATTTCTCATTTTTCGGCTTCCTGAAAGAAAACCGGCAAAAATGAGAAAGGACGCCAGGGCATACACCACACCACTTGCACCAATGTGAATATTTCCGCTTCGGGCGAATAGAAACATCAACAAACCGGTTAATGTCCACAGCAACAAAGTCACTTTTCCCGCTATCTTTTTGTACAGTGAGAACAGCAATCCAAAAAACAAATACAGTGAGCCGGCATTGCCAAGAAGATGCATCCAGTCGGCATGCACAAACGGACAGGTAAACACACCCCAGCTATTGATTAAATCACCCGGTCGTAAGCCCAGTTCAGACTGATTAACACCGCTGAAAACAAAAACAAAATAAGACAGTACGGGCAGGGATGCAACGGTAAACGCAGGCCACAAATCATTCCACAGCCGGTTGCCTGTTCTATTCATTTAAATCAATACTCACATTCACCCAACCGTTGTCAAAACCGGCGCCCACCTTTTTATAAAATTCAATGGCAGGCGTATTCCAGTCCAAAACCTGCCAGGTCATGCGCTTAAATCCCTTATCCTTGGCGAACTGAAGGCATGCGTTGTATAACATCATGCCTATTCCCTGCTTTCTGTAATCTTCACTCACCACAATATCTTCAAGGTAAAGCACAGGCCCTTTCCAAGTGCTGTAGCGAATATAACACAATGCCATTCCAACCACGCCTCCGTGAACCGTTTCTGCTACCCAGGAATGATAAAGCGGCGGATTGCTTTTAAAACCGTGAAGGAGCAGATTTTGCTCGGTATTAATCACCTCATTTGGCGCCTTTTCGTAATGAGCCAGTTCCAGAATTAGTCGAAAAATGTGAGGTATGTCTGTTTCTGCTGCAGGGCGAACCTGAACAAGATGCTGCGACATATCAGCGCACAGCGAGTTTCTGCGTTTTGGTGCTTTCGCCGCTGGAAATCTGAACGAAATACATTCCTTTACTCAGGCGGGCATCAGCCAATTCAATGCGAACAGAGCCTGTAGCGAATTCGGTTTTGCGAACAGGCGCGGTGTAAACAACCTGACCCAAAACACTGGTGATGGTTACCTTGGCCTCGGGAAACTCAGTTTCCTTGAATTCAAGATTGATATTGAAGTATGAACCGGTAACAGGATTTGGATTCAAAGTAAAATTGGGGCCCGGCAAGGCAGTAGCAGCGGAAGTACCGGGACCATTGCTTCCATCAGCCAGAATGGGGCTGACAAGAAGAAAGGCAAACACGATGAAGAAACTTCTTTTCATGTTGATTAGGGCAAAAATAGATAACAAACTTTTGTATTGCAAGTTTTTTTATTCTTCAACATTCTGAAAATTCTTCACAATCCGAGTGAAATGCTGCCTGTGGGAAGGGCTGTTGGTTCAACATAATAAGACAAAGATGGGTGGTGAGCAAAAAAAAGGCGACCGATGGTCGCCTTTTAAAGTTTTTGAAAAAAGCTTACTTCTTGTCAGCTTTCTTTTCTCCGCCTTTAGCGTTGCTGGCAGAATCCTTCTTAGAAGCTTCAGCAGCAGCTTTGTCCATGCTGTCTTTTGCTTTAGCAGCAGCTTCAGCCTTAGCGATGCTGTCCTTCTGGATGCTGTCAGTGTTAGTAGCGTTTTCAGTGGTTTTAGCACCACCACAAGCTGCGAATGCGAAAATAGCGCAAGCAGCAATAGCGAAAGAGATCTTTTTCATTTTGGTTTTTCCTGATTAAATGTGCGGCAAAAATAAAAGCGAAAAATAAAAATGCAATACCTTGTGTATTTTTTTTTGTTTTTTTTTTGTTAAGAAGAATCAGTTATTGCCGAGTTGGACCTTTATTAAAACCAAACACAGGGTTTTCAGGTTACTGTATACTGAATGAAAACAATACTCATTGCAGGGGCAGGCATTGCCGGCTTGGCAGCCTCCATACGCTTGTCTCGTGAGGGTTTCAGGGTTGTGGTGTTCGAACAATCAAACAACGCAGGAGGCAAACTCAACGAGCTGCAAATGAAGGGTTTCCGTTTTGATACAGGTCCTTCTCTTTTCACCATGCCTTGGTATCTAGATGAGCTTACCGATGAGCATTTTAAGCTCGATTATGAGAAAATCCCTGTCATTTGCCACTATTTTTTTCCGGATAACACCCGTTTTCAGGTAAATTCAGATATCAATCGGTTCGTACAAGAGGCTTCTTCTTTCTTCAATGTTTCACCACAAAGACTGCAAAAGTTCCTCAGGAAAAATGAAGTTATTTACCGCATTACCAGCCCCGTTTTTCTTGAAAAAAGCCTTCACAAAGCATCAACTTATGTTTGTAAAGATGGCATAAGGGGAATTTTAAACCTGCCGAGAATTGGAATCGGAACAAGCATGGATGCTGTCAATCGAAGTGCATTCAAAGATCCCCGCTTGGTTCAGTATTTTAACCGCTTTGCCACCTACAATGGCTCTCATCCTTGGAAAGCTCCTTCAACACTGAATGTGATATCGCACCTCGAAAACCATTACGGGGCTTATTATCCAAAAGGCGGAATGATTAGTATACCCAAAACTCTTTACAAACAGGCCGTACATTTGGGTGTAAACTTTCATTTCGGACAGAAAATAACTTCACTCAACCATAAAAACGGTCGTATAACCGGACTAACCCTGGAAAATGGCGACAACCACTTCGGCGATGCCGTGCTCTCAAATCTGGATGTGAGGCTGAGTCACAAACTGCTTAACCTTCCCCTTCCTAAAAAAATTGAAAATGCCGAACCCAGCAGTTCCGCTTTTATTTTTCTGTGGGGCATTCAACAAACCTTTCCTGAACTGGGATTGCACAACATATTTTTTGCCTCAGACTACAAGCGTGAATTCGATACCATTTTCAAAGAAAAAAGTATCAGTGACGATGTAACGGTGTATGTAAACATTACCTCCAAAATGGATTCAAACGATGCGCCACCAAACTGCGAAAATTGGTTTGTTTTGGTCAATGCGCCTGCCAACATTGGTCAAGATCAAAATGAATTGCGCAATATGGCGCGCATTGCGGCACTCAAAATCCTGTCGGCAAGGCTGGGCAAAAACATAGAAGAACTGATTGCATGCGAAGAATACCTCGACCCCATTCGAATTGAAAAAAATACCGGCTCTACTTTCGGTTCACTGTACGGCAGCAGCAGCAATAGCCGTATGTCGGCATTCTTCAGACAGGCAAATTTTTCAAAAAGCATCAAAGGCCTTTACTTTTGCGGAGGCAGTGTACATCCCGGCGGAGGCATTCCCCTTTGTCTGCTGGGCGGTAAAATTGCCTCTGAATTGATTGTAAAAGACCATGAGTAAATTCGAAAACAGGGTGATTGCGGTATTGTGCGTGTTCTATGCGGTAGGCTTGCTCATTCAACTCTATTATCCTCAGCCCCAACTGTTTAAAATGCTCACTCCGGTTAACATCTTAGCCGGGTTTACACTGGCACTGTTTTTTCGCAAAAAAATTGATTTCCCTTTTTTGTCTGCATTACTGGCAGTGAGTATTTGTGGCTTTTTCCTTGAGTACGCCGGCATTCACACTGGCATTATTTTCGGCAAATACAGCTACGGCAAAACCCTTGGACCCGGCTGGCAAGGTGTTCCCTATTTAATTGGTGTCAACTGGGCCTGTCTTATTTTTTACTCTGTTTCGGCCCTCTCGGGCCACCTTAAAAACCCTTGGATAATCAGCGTTGTGTGCGGATTGATGATGGTTGGTTACGACTATGTACTTGAGCCTGTGGCCGTTTATTTTAACATGTGGCACTGGTTTGGACAACCCATTCCCCTGCAAAACTACATTGCTTGGTTTGCAGCGTCTGTTTTGTTCTGTCGTCTTTACTTAAGCATCAGCAAACCCGAAAAAAACAAGGTTGCAGCAACACTGTTTTTGCTTCAGGCGCTGTTTTTCTTACTCATCCGCCTGCTCGTCCTGTAAAGCAGTTTTCCGCCGCTTAACCGGAAACTTTGACTGATAATATATGTAAGCGGCGACCAAAGAAATACAACCAATAAAAAGTACTGAAATCTGAGTGCTCATTTTGGGAGTCTTTGGAAAAGCTATAATGACAGTGATGTTGATGGCAGCTTGAACCAGAAGATAGTAAGCACTCACCCTCAAATGAGAGAATTTGGCCAAATGCACCATCTTCTTGAAAAGAAAATCCCGATGCGGTATGAAAATATTTTCGTTTAACAGAAGCTTGTAACAAACGGTAAGCGCAGCATCTGCACCAAATATGCTGAACATAAGCAGATAAGTATAATTTCCTGTGTGCAACACCAAACTGTACATCAGGTATAAAATTGAAAATGCTATACCAATTGATCCCACATCACCCATAAATGCCAGTGCATGCTTTCGAACATTCAAAAACCCGAAAATCAGAACGGGCAAAACCATAGCCAGTATAAAATGATTGTCTGTGAAGTAAATGTGTTCACCGTTTAAACCGGAAATGTTGCCGTTCAAAAAATAAAAACAACCAAACAGCAGCAAAGCATTCATGGTCAGCATGCCGTTAATACCATCCATGAAGTTGTAGGCGTTTAATGCACCCACCCCGAAAATAACAGCAGCAGCAGCCAATGCAATCAGTTCGGCGCCCGAACTGTGAAATGGTAACTCGTAAACGAGAAGACAGCATGCCAAAAGCTGACATATAAGCCTGAAAGAGTGCTTTAAAAAAAACAGATCATCTAGAAAACTGATGCTTGTAAGCAAAAAGAATCCCAGCACAAACCCACCCGGCAAGTTGTAATTCGACTGCCAAAGCAGGTAACATATGAATGAAATAACAAAAACAATTCCCGTGCCTGTAACAGTGGGTTTATGGTGTGAACTTCTGCCGCTGGGATGATCCTGCAATCCCATCTTTCTGGCAGTCTGCATGAAAACTGCGGTGACCAGCACACAAATCGCCGTAAGACTTGTAACAAAAAGAATATTCAAAGCTATTGGAGAGATTGGTGGTGCAAAATAACCACAGAAATATTGTGATTAATTCTAAATTTTATACACAATTTATCATTGTATGTCTACTTTGTAATCGGCATATTACAACAACCCTATTGCGTAAACAAAAAACTATTTAGTACATCGACTCTATTTGGTCTGAATATTTTTCCATCACCACTTTTCGCTTGATTTTCAGAGTTATTGTCATATCACCATCTTCAACCGAAAAGGGTTTTCGTTTCATTACAAAATCTTTTATTCTGGCGTACTTGGCTATGTCCTCATTGTACTTTTTCACCTCTTGTTGCAGCCATTCCTTCATTTTTTCGTCCTGAATGAATACCTCTTCTCGTTCAAAAAAATCGGCTGTTAACCCGAAGGCCTTCATCAACTCTTCCTGTTGCGGAACAATGATGGCCGTCACATATTCCTTTTTATCTCCAACAATAAAAATCTGTTCAATCCTGGGGCTTTTCAAAACTACATTTTCAATTTGGGTTGGATATATATTCTTGCCCAACGAAGTAACCAGCATATTTTTCAGCCTGTCGGTAATTTTCAAATATCCTTTTTCAAATCTTCCAATGTCGCCGGTATGAAACCATCCGTCAGCATCAAACACCTTATCTGTTTCAACCTTATTATTCCAATATCCTTTCATCACATTGGGGCCCTTTACAAGTATTTCGCCTTCTTCAGAACGAAAATCGGGCTTAAAGGTATGATAGGTTTGTAAGGTGTACATTTCCAGTGTATCCGGATTTTGAATTGCCACCTGTTGCCGTGGTGCTACTCTGCCTACAGTTCCGTAAACCTGTCTGTTATACTCGTTCACGGTTACAAAGGGCGATGTTTCCGTCAATCCAAAACCTTCCTGAACTTGTATTCCCAAATTGGCAAAAAATTCACCTACATGTGGCGGTAAGGCTCCCCCGCCTGAAACAAACAATTTCAAACGGCCGCCCATTTTAGCCTTAATTTTTGAAAAAACCAGCTTTTCCGCCAAACTGTACTGCATACTCAGCAATGGCCCACGACTTTTTCCGTCCTCTTTCAATTTTCTCGCTTTTTCACCTACAGATAAAGCCCACAGGAATATCTTAGACTTCATTCCTCCTGATTCGGTACCATTTTTCATCACCTTGTCGTGCACCCTTTCCAGCAATCGGGGCACACAAGCCATTAATGTGGGCCTTACCTCGCTAATATTCTGCGCCACTTTATCAATGTTCTCGGCAAAGGCAACGCTGCTTCCCAGAAAAGTGGTGAGGTAATAGGCCATCCTTTCGTAAACATGGCTCAAAGGCAGAAAACTCAGGAATTTATCGTCTTTGTTGATGTCCGGCACCAAATCGTGTGCATCAAAACAGTTACTCATAAAATTATAATGAGTAAGCATGGCCCCCTTAGGCACACCGGTTGTTCCTGAGGTGTAAATCAGCGCAGAAATATCGCTGTGCCCTACCTCAAGAAAGCGTTGCGCAATTTGTTCAGACCAGGATGGAAACAAATCCCTTCCCGCTTCTATCATTCCTTTATAAGTAATGGTTTTTGAATCTGCAGTTACATCATCCGGGAAGGCGACAACCATCTCTACCGAAGCACATTTTTCCTCAACTTTTTTGAATTTTTTATGCAGAAAGTGGTTGCCGACAAACAAAATTCTGGAGCCCGAATCATTGATGACAAATGCTGTCTCATCTGCAGTCAGCGTAGGGTAAATACTCACATTGATGATGCCCAGCTTTTGCATGGCCTGATCGATGCAATAATATTCAGGACAGTTATCCAAAATCAACGCCACCCTGTCGCCTTTTTGCAAACCACGGCTGCAAAACCAGGCGCAAATACAGTCGATGTAAGCCAACATATCACCGTAGGTAAGGTCAACCCATTTGCCACTCTCTTTTTTTGAGAGGTAAACCGTTTCAGGAGAGTGTATGTGGTGAGCTGAATTGAGAAAAAACTCGTGCAGCGATTTGTAGTCTGGATCTTTAAATTCTTTCAGTGTTGAAGAAACTGTGCTCATGCTTTATTTAGTATGGCAAATAAAGCAAATGAAATGCATATCCCCATAAGCCGGGATGTACTTTCCTTATCCGGCCTCGGCTTCAACAGCCTGAACTTCCGGCACCATACGCTTTAGCAAATTTTCAATCCCTGCTTTTAAAGTCATGGTCGAGGAAGGGCAACCCGAGCAACTGCCTTTCATTTGAACGGTAACCACACCATCTCTGAAACTTTTAAAATCGATGGCTCCGCCGTCCATTTCCACAGCAGGCCTCACATGGTCTTCAAGCAATTGCCTGATTTTGCGTTCCACTTCTGTTTCCTGCTCAGGGGTAAGTTCCACCTTGGGTGAAACAATTTCTTTACCTTCTTCCAGCCATTCCTGAAAAAACTGCCTTAAATCAGGAATCAGATCAAACCATTCGTAATCGCTGTTTTTGGTGACAGACACAAAGTTATTCATGATAAAAACGCCCTTTACAAAGGCCATTTCGAAGAGGGCTTTGGCCAGTGGTGAGGTCTCAGCCGATTCAGCCGTTCTGAAATCAGCACTGTCGTTGGGAAGCAGCATTTTGCTTGCTACAAACTTCATGCTCTCGGGATTGGGTGTTGCTTCAGCGTATATGGTTACCAAATTCTCAGGATTCATAGATGACATTGTTCGTGCAAATTTACACAATAAACAAGCTGTTTTCGTTTTAGTTTAAAACGATTCTAAATAAGCTGGTCATGGTGCATAAATTGAGCATTGCCTTAACCGTTTTATTTTGTTCTTTGCACTATGGCTAAGGGCAAAACAGTTTTTTTCTGCAAAGAATGTGGCAATGAAAGCTCAAAGTGGGTAGGCAAATGTCCGGCCTGTGGACAGTGGAACAGCATGGTGGAGGAAGTGGTTCAGAAAAAATCAGCTCCCGCCGGCTGGAGCCGCGATTCAGGCAAAGAAAAAGCAGCTCCAATTAAAATTTCAGAAGTTGAAGCAGGTGCTCAGCCCCGTTTTATTTTTTCCGATGATGAACTGAATCTTGTATTGGGCGGCGGTCTTGTTCCCGGCTCTGTTGTTTTGCTGGGTGGCGAACCGGGTATAGGCAAAAGCACCTTATTGCTGCAGGTTGCACTAAAATCGCAGGGAAACTGCCTTTATATTACCGGTGAAGAAAGCGCCGAACAGGTAAAACTCAGGGCTGAAAGAATAGGCATTGGCGAAAACGGATGCCTCATTCTCACAGAAACCAACCTTGAGAACATACTAAAATCTGTTTCTTCGGCCAAACCCGATTTTTTGGTCATTGATTCTATACAAACCCTTTACACTGAAGATCTGGAGGCAACCCCGGGCAGCATTTCTCAAATTCGAGAATGCGCAGGAAAACTCATTCGTTTCGCTAAAGAAGAAAATATTCCTGTTTTTCTCGTTGGACACATCACCAAAGATGGCAGCATTGCCGGCCCCAAAATTCTGGAACACATGGTGGATACAGTGCTCCAATTTGAAGGCGACCGAA
>Ga0315902_10007893_pt1 | contig 14466 bp, 8 predicted proteins | sample LakEriMetagenome_9_FD_203523 | JGI IMG/M metagenome (GOLD analysis project Ga0315902, IMG submission 203523) | Freshwater fungal communities from buoy surface, Lake Erie, Ohio, United States - Buoy 12 MA117 | ecosystem: Environmental > Aquatic > Freshwater > Lake > Lake biofilm | place: USA... | reverse complement strand
CGATCAGCGAGTGACTTTTCGAGTTGCTCGCTGAGCTTCAGCGAATAGTCCAAAGGGGGAGTTGAGGTTTTTTGGACGTAGGGCCAATACACAGGGTGATTGCACAGAAACACGCAAGCGGCCCAGCTCCAGCAGTATCGATCCATACGATCCTGGCGATCGTTGCCGTAATAGAGAATCCGCTTAAGCTTGGGTACACCGTTGGTTGCAATCGAATCCGAGAGCTTTTTAAAGCGTCCCCAGTGAGGCACCGATTCAGGAGCATCGGGGATGATGGCCAGTGACAACAGGTTGTTCTCTAAGCGATGAGTCCCTTGTAACTCGGCCATCCCCTCCATGAACCAAGGTGCCCCACCTCCACCGAAAGCTCGGTACATGATCCAGTGAGTGGCCTCATGCAAAAGCAAATGACGGCGATAGTAGTTGGAAGGTTGTTCAACTAAAAAGACCCGATCGGCCTGTTGGAAGCCGTCCTCGAAGGAAGGGACTCCGTCTAGCAAACCGGCTTGTTCGAAAATCTTTCGATCACCCATGCAATGGATAGTCAGAGGCCAAGATTTCGCGACTGCAGGATCGATCGACCATGTCTGACACCAAGTGGCCATGGCCTGATCGAGGATACTTGGCCAGGATTCGATTTCTTGATCGATCGGAAGATCCGTTAGGACTGTCCATTGATTTTTTGAGAAGCGTTTGATGCCTGGGGCCGACTCGACTTGGGCTTGGCAATCTCGAACCGATAGGATTGTCCAAGTAGCCAGGAGAATCCATGAGCAAAGCCAGTCTCGCTTGGTGCCAATGCAGAAGGCTTTGATCATGGGGTTATCGGCGGGATGCGACCAGTTGAGATTGAATATCCAGTGCAAGTTCGACTGCACCTGCAGCGTGCTGGAGGCTCAAGCGTGGGGCGCTGGTGCGACTAAGTACGCTGTGTGCCATCTCATCGATCTCCGCTTGGAACGCATCGATATCATCTGCTTCTGGAAGTTCTGGGCGAAGGACTTGCCCATCGCGAGTGATGACTTTCAGGGGCATCGATTCGGCGGTATCGCTGTGGGCAGCAAACTCGAAATGGACAGTGGCATCTTGGAGGTGCAATTCAAAGGCATGGGTGAAAGGGCGTCCTGGGCCATCGATCACACCCGAGGAACTGCTTACGGCGATATCCGGGGAGTCAAACTCGTAAACAACATGAACGTATTTGGCCACGCTACCGTGCATTCTGCCAACAGCTTGAGTTCTCTTGGGTCTACCGAATAAAAGCTGGATCCAATGCAGATCGTGGACGTGCAGATCGACAAGAGGGCCCCCTACTTTGTCGGCTTGGTAAAAGTCTGGGATCCAAGTTGGATCGGAGATGACACGCTTGAAGTATCCACCGATGGGAGCACCGAATTTACCGGATCGAACCAACTCGGTTGCATATGCAAAGGGGCCCATATAAGGGAGCACATGGGCGACCAATGCCAACTGACCTGTTTTCTTGGCCGTCTCTTGAATCCGTTTGCAACCGTCGAGGGTCAGTGCGACAGGTTTTTCGATCAGCACATCCTTGCCATGCTCCATGGCATAGACCGCAGCCTCGACGTGCAGATGGGGTGGCAGGCAGATGTCGATACAATCGACGTTGGGAAGCTTAACCAAGGCTTCGAGGGAATCGGCAACATCGAGTCCATCGAGGGAGATTTGCTCACCTGGAGGTCCGAAATTGCCTTGGATACCTCGCCAATCGCCCGCTTGCTTTTTAGGATCTTTGGTTGCAAAAGCAACCAGATCAGCGACCTGCGATCGGCGGTAGGCTAGCGAGTGGATCCAGCCCATGAATCCGATCCCGACGAGTCCAACGTTGACGCGATTTTTGTTTGCCATGAAGATTTACTGAGAGGGTAAGTGAAGCGGTTTTTACTTGGCGTGCTCGATCTTCTAATTTTTATAGAGGAAGGCTTTATCGTCCAAGGGTTTAATCCAAACATTTCGAAATCGAGTGGGACTTCCGTGGTCTTGCAGGAAGACAGGACCGACTGAGGTAGCCAATTGCTGCTTCCAAATTTTCTTTAGGTAATCGGTCGTTCCATAGCGGAACGGATGGTATACCGAACGAGGTTCTTCGAAGGTGGTGTTGTCTTGAACCAGTTGGCCATTGAGCCATGCTGTGACGCTTCCAGGTTTAGTGATCTTTCCATTTTCATCGCGTCTGGGGGCACGATAGCGAATATCGTAGATTTGCCACTCTCCAGGTTTTTTTGACGCGTTGACCAAGGGTTTTGAGAAGCCGTACAAAGCACCTTGGTCATGCTCGGTGACCTCTTTTTTATCGAAGGAATTAAAGATTTGTAGCTCATAGTTTCCGTGGATATAGATTCCGCTGTTTCCTTCGGCGATCTCTGAAACCATGAACTCGACATGGATGTCGGCGTCTTGAAAGTGCCATTTGGAGACGATGTGATTGACATGGCTGTCGCTCTTAGTGGCCACAAGAGTTTGATCGTCTCTTTTCCAATCGATGGCCTCCCCTCGCATGCTAAGGAACTGATGCTCTTTGGCATCAAGCAGCAGAATTGCACCTTCGGGCGCTGTAGCGGGGATCGAGGACTGATCTGGTCGAAACACTTCAGAGTCTTGAGCAATGCAACTTGCAGGCGAAATAAAGCCAAGCAGGAGGATAAAATTCGTCCAACGGATCTGTCGAATCGACCAGGGTCGGGTCTTTATTGAAGTCATTGAATGCATGAGTGGTTCATACTTCCGGGAAATCTCGATGGGGAGGAACCAAAACAAAAAGCCAAGTCACCCAGGGGTAACTTGGCTCACAGTATAGCAGATGGCCCCAGCGGGGCGCTTACCCCTAAGAGGAGACTCTTTAGGCGTTAGCCGTTGACCAAAGCGGCGATTTTCTGGAATTCACGGATCGATTGGATTGCATTCTCGGCCGAACCGCTGGCTTTGATCAGTTCTGCGGCAGCCTTGAGACTTCCAAAAGTGGAATCATTCTTGACCACAGCGACCTTATTCTTGGTGCCTGGTTTACGTCCTCGTTTCTTTCCAGCTCTTGGCTTTTTAGCGCCAGATACTCCTCGCAGTGCTTGGCTAACCAATGCTGGATAAACCTTATGACCTTGGGCAGTCAATTCCTTGATAATTTCCGATGCTCGCATGGTTGGATTTTTCTCCGCAAAATCACGCACGATTTGCGAAGTGCTAGAAGAATTCTTCGTTCCCTTTTTCAAGATGGGTCTCCTTAAGAGTAATAAACTGAGCGAGAAAGCGAGAGTTTAGTCCTGAAACCTTTAGATTGCAAACATAAATCGCACTAAAAAAGACTCGCTCTAGGCTCTAAAATTATTAAATGTCAGCAATTCTTGAGTATTTATTCTCGTTCCCTGACAGGACTTAAGGCTGTCAACCGGGGTATGGAGAACAATTTTTGGTGGTTGACCAAAGGAGGATCTGGCAAGAAGCTTTCGAGGGTTGAACTGTTTTGTTTCGATGGATTTGTTTACTCGACTCACAAGGAGGATTGGTCATGCGAAAATTTGCATGGACATTCGTTTTGAGTTTCTTTGGCGTCTTGCTATCAAGCGGCGATCAAGCAGAGGCTTGCGATCATTGCATCGCTAAGCAGAAGGCCCAGCAGCAAGCGGCCCAAGGGCAATGTCGGCATGTGGGGGGATCGATGGGTAGTGGTCGCTACGAGGGAGTTGGATTCTCGAGCGTATCGGCCGATCATGCGATTTCTCGATGCTGCTATTGGGGGCAGCGAACAGCCGTAGGCATTGGCGTAGCCCGAGGTCGCGACGGTTGGTATGCCACCGTCTTGTATCGCTAGGTAGTCTTTTTAGATTTTCAAGCCATTGAGCAAACCAAGGAATCTCGGGCGTTAGAGCTTGAGATTCCAAGGTAAGCTGCGAGCCTCTAAATGCTCATTGGCCTGAGTTTGGTGCTAAAGACTAAATCCCCTATGGAATAACCGGCTGAGAGCCCCTCTTGGCCGTCGAAAATAAAATGGATACCACCGTAGATTCGGCTCATCGAAGCTTCCTCTGCGGCTTGATCAAAACCGTTGAAGCTTCTGATCACTCTTTTCGCTGGATCAAAATTTATTTGATTGGAATTGGTCGGTTGATCCAGCTGAGTTGAAAACGGGTAGTCTTCGCCGAAAAGCCGTGTAAGGACTCGAGCGGAAGCTGCGCTAAATGTGCTATGCCCGGAGGTATAAGCTGGAAAAGGCGGAGTGACGAGCAACGGTGTCCAGAGGGCATCTTGCAAAGTCGTAGGATTTCCGTCGGTGTCGGCTTTACGTATCGCATCGATCGGACGCCACAACTCGTAGTGGTACTTGGCGTCCCAGCAACTGATGCCTGCATCGGCCAAAGCGACGTTGAGCATCGCCATAGTGCGAGCGCTATCGATAAGGCTTTGATTGTTTTCTAGGCTTGTGTCTGCTGCGATGCGGTTCCAGTGCCCAGGCGGCGTAAAAGTGCCGCCTCCATCTGCCCAAAAGTTCGCGATAGCCGTTTGGTCTAGGGTTCGAACCGTGCTTGTTTTGCTACCGAGTTGCATAACCTCATCTACTGCCGCTGCATATTCTTGACTATCCAAAACCGGTGGTGCGGGCGGCAGAAACTGATCAGGCGAGTTCATTGCAAATGGAGTCACCTCTGGCCATTGGGGTAGAAAGGGGGCCAGGAACGCCGGGGGAGTTCGATTCCAGTCGCCCGGTTGATTTCCAGGTTGGTAATTGAACGTCGCATCGGAACCATCATTGGCCCTTGCGGCCAAAACGGAATTGGCAACCTGGGTACCGAAATCGATGCTTGCCTGCTTGGATAAAGAGGATTCGTATGCGTTGAGAGATTCCGCAAGGGTCGAGCCCCAAACGTTGTTAAACGTTGGATACAAATGGCTTGCCACTCTGTATGCAGCGGCAGCCGCAGCGATGTTAGGATCCAATCCTACTTCCGATGGACTTCCGCTGAAAAGAAAGGGCTCGTAAGCTGGGTTAATGCAATTGATGGCATCGAACATTGCACCATGAATCATTGCCAGATTTCTTCCAACCCGCGGCGGCTCGGAAGTAAACTTCGTTCCGGGGATTGGATCATCAGTTATACCCCTCCAATCGCGAATCACGTCGAGTGCTGCCGCGTTCCACTCCTGCACAACATTTCCGACTCGAACTGTAGATACCATTGGAAATTTTCGACCTAAGTCATCCATCGCGGTTATCGGAAGATTGTGCACTCCAGAGGCAAGTTTTAGGGGGATCTGGAATGCACCAGATTGGTCTGCAAGTACTCGTTGTGTTAGCTGATTCGACGGATTGACATAGTCGACGAATGCTCCAGGTACAGTCTTTCCGATCAGGTTGAAATTGCCATTTAAGACCGCACCGTTTAGGTTCAAGTCCAAGTTCGATTCGGGTGCAGATTGGATGAACATCGAGCTGCGAGTTCGATTGATCGCGTCGATAACCGCAAGCACATCGCTAGGGTCTAAATGTCTATCGCCGTTTACATCACAAAACGGCTCTCCAGGAGTCTTGATCTCAGGCAGATTTCTAACTCCGTTTAGGTTCAGATCGTTGATCACATTGAGCACATCAAGCGGATTGACCACCTGGGATTCATCGACGTCATTTGGCAAAAACGCATTTTGCCAGGATGAATCCATAGCAAGTCTCGGTTCAAGTTTCTCGAAGTGAAATTCTCTCATGATCAATATTAGCTAGCTTGTAAACGGGTGATGTTTTTCATCGCACCTACTGCGAAGTCGACATCTGAAATTTGGTTGTAGATAAAAAACGAGATTCTCAGGGTCGCACCGATACCAAGGAATCGGTGCAGTGGTTCTGCGCACTGGTATCCCGAGCGAATGCAAACCCCGTAAGAGTCACTCAGACTTCGGGCTATAAAATGTGATGGCAAGCCTTCAAAATAGAACGAAACGGGCCCGAGTGCTTCGATGGACTCATCACAAACCAGTTTGATTTTTGACAGGCTCTTCAATTGGCTAATCGCATATAACCTGAGATTTTGCAGATGCGAAATCATCTCGTTTTGATCGAAAGTACGAAGGTAATCGATTGCGGCAGCAAGACCTGCAGCGGCCTCGACCGCAGGGGTTCCCGCCTCGAGTCTCCAAGGGTAATCTTTGTACTTGATCTGCTCGCCTCGCATATTATCTATCACACCGCCGCCTTGAAAAACTGGCTCCAACCGTTGAAGGCACTGGGCCTTGCCCCACAGAACTCCGATACCAGCGGGAGCACCTAGCTTGTGGCCGCTGAATGCAAGGAAATCGCAATCCAGTTGCTGAATATCCAAAGGTCCGTGGGGTGCCGATTGCGCGGCATCCAATACCAATATCGCACCGTATCGATGCGCCATTTTGGCCATTCGATCCGCATCAATCGTCGATCCAGTCACGTTTGACACATGGCTTAAACAAACGATCGCTACATCACCCTCGGATAACTCTTTTTCTATCCTATCGGTATCGATAGTCCCACGGTCAGTTGGAGCGATACGCACAGTCCTTGAAGGATCCCAACTCAATATCGACGAATGATGATCCGTCGCTGAAACCAAGACTCGACGACGATCTGGCCAACCCTTCGCGATAAGATTCAATCCCTCAGTAGTATTTCGAGTGAATACGATCTCGTTTTCAAGTCCTCTGACCCATTGAGCCACCGTCGTTCGGGCTTGCTCATAGAGTTCCGTCGCACGATCGCCCAGATAATTCACCGATCGATGGACACCGCCGGTGCGATGAACCATTGCGTCAACGACCGCATCGATAACCGCCTGGGGACGCAGAGCCGTCGCCGCACTGTCAAGGTAAACCAGAGGTTTCCCACTCGGTGTGATTTGCCCCAGAGCGGGAAAATCACAACTGGCGGCACTCACTTGGGATTCATTCACTATTTGCCTAACCATTGCGCCTAAAAGATCTGAGCCTACAGGTAAGGAATTTTCCGTTTGGCTCGGGTTGTATGTAAGGAACGATTCGGTGGGAAACTCTAATCGGTCTTTCAAACAACTCGGAAAACTTCTTTTTGATCAACTCAACATCCGGAAGTCGGTCGTTCAACGATGCAGCAATTTGCAACTCATACTGATTTGCTCCGATCTCATCGACGCGGAAGTTACCAACCCCACGATCCGAATAAGCTATTTCGGCAATGGACGCAGGGGTAATCCATCGATCCTCAAGCTGTATTGTCTCTTGCAATCTGCCCAGGACTTCGATTCGGCGAGTTGTACGACCGCATCGACACTCTCCTCGTACAAAACGCCCCACATCACCAACCTTATAGCGGATCAAAGGCATAGCGGTATTTGTGAAATCAGTAACAACGATTTCGCCAACGTCGCCATCATTGACCGATTGACCTTCTCGCATAATCTCCAGTTCAAAAAGATGCTCATTGACATGCATGGCTGTTTGATCATCGCAAGACACGGCAAGTGGACCTAGCTCACTGGTACCATAGGCATTACGAGTTTGAACGCCCAGCGATTCGCGGACCTGCTCGAGTAGCGAACCGCTTGCTAGGCCTCCGTAGGGCATCGCAAATTTCAAACCCAATGGCTTGATCTTGGTTTTCAATACGAATTGGGAAATCCAAAGAAGGTATTGAGGGAAGGCGCGAAGCAATTCTGGACGCAACTTATCCAGCGAACGCCAAGTTGATTCAAGCTGAACCAATAAATCGCTAGGTGATCGCGCATCCAGGGGAGCCAGCACATCCTGCCTCAGGACAACCCTACGCTCAAACAACCCATTTGCATCGCTGCGAAAACCAGGTTTGAATAACTCCTTCTTCTTGATCCCCTTTGAAACCAATTCCAACCAACCTGTAACGGGAGGACCTTCCAGACCGCAAACAGTGTTGCAAACATTTGGTGGGATATCCACCAAAGCTAGCCCCAACGAGCGATTGGTAGCTATATCAAGCATATACATGGTTGAGGCTCGAGCGGTTTCCCTTTTGGGGAAATTCGTGACCACACTCAAACGATCTCCTGTTGTGCCGGAGGTGTTTTGAATACTTCGCTTATCAAATCGATCCTTAGTCAATACTCCTTCTGGAAACCTCCGTGCAAGCTCCCCCTTTCCAATGGGTTGCAACATCCTGAGCAACCCAAATACATCATCGCCCTGCGTATTTCCCGCAGCGACTCGTACACCCTCAAAGCGTTCTCCTAAAAACGTGGTTTCTTCGGCTCGCTTAAACAACTCCGACAACAAAGTTGTTCTATACCTTTGTCGGGAAACCGGGGACAAAAACGCCTGGTTTCTTATTTCGCGAAAAATCGACAGGAAACGCGTTTTACCTGTAGCCTGGATAAAAGCCAAACTCAGAGAGGCAAAGGATTTCCGAAGCAATAGACCTAAGGACATTACAGTAAGTAAAAGAGCCGCGCCGATGCGCAAGTGAGACCAACACTCAGCCTAGTAGTTCTACTCAGAGAGCAGTTGCGTGTTCCTAGACTCGACGAGGATGAGTATAGACCGATTATCTTGCCCGTCAACGCTTTCACTTTCTTGATAGCCATCGTTTACAACAACGCTATTTGAATGCAAGTACCCTTGGCTAGAAATACCCAAGCAATCTCGAAAAGAGCGAAGGCTTGAGTTCATTACGGACTCAAGCCTTCGAGGGTTTTTTATCTTCGTTAGACGAATGGATAGGCAGACTTTACTAGAAGGGGCCACCGCCGCCAAAACCGCCGCCTCCACCGCCACCTAGGCCGCCACCACCGCCGCCGAATCCACCGCCACCACCGCCGCCGCCTAATCCACCACCGATACCGGTACCGAAAGTGGGAATCGAGCTGTCAACACCCATAAACATCGGCGAGCTAAAGACCCGTACATAGCGACGATCACCCGAGACCACTGCGTTGGCCATCAACATGGTTCCCGAAGGGATAGGCACGACGATTGGCATGTATCCAACTCCGCCACCTCGGACGAACCCAGGCACTCGGCCATTGAACCCACCTGTGCCATTGTTTCCAAATCCTCCAGGACCACCAAAGCCACCAAGGCCATCGCCAGAGCCACTCAATCCAGATGCATAACGATTGAGCATGGCCAAGTAAGCCCAGTTCTGGGCGACGTTTGCGTTTGCATTGTTTGGATTGGCATTGTTGGCATCAGCGTTGTTTGCATTGCCAGCATCCGGAGCAACTTGTGCCAACACAGCTTGGCCAGCAAACGCCTTCTCGGCCTGAACCTTGGCAAACTGTACCTGAGCAATTGGCTCGACTCGGTGACCGGTCTTGACCTCTGCCAAGTAAAGCGCCTCTTTATCGACTGGAATCTGCTGACTGATTACCTTCTGCTGAGGTGTTCCGTAATCGGTAACCAAATTCACAGTCACCTTGCCGCCTGCGATCTCGCCCCAAACTTTACGAACCGAAATCTTGTATTGGCCCGCATAACCTTGGGCACATGCATAAGTCTCGGAGAAACCATCTTTATTTGGCTTGTCCAGAGCAGAACCGTCACCCAGCAGTGTCCCTCCAGCGATCGTTCGCGGATTGCTTGAACTGCAAATCGTGCCGGCTGGTTCTTCGACAACCAAGTCGATATCGGCATTGCCGGTCCACGTCACCCGAACGACAATGTCTCTGGTTTGAGCCTTCTTCATTGTTTGTTCAAGCGCGTAGGCCTCCATCTTGCGACCTTCGTTATTGAGTCTCAAGTAAGCTGCTTTGGCTGCCAGCAGTGCTCGCTCGATGAGCGGAAGGTGATCATCCGACCAAGCTTGGCTGAGCACACCTGTAGACGCCCATACGATTCCATCGCGATCTTCAAGTTCCAAGCTTAGCCTCAGCCCAGCATCCAATGGAAGCTTTTCGCTAGGCGCAGCTCGATGAACATCTCGGTAGATCGCCAAAGCTTCTCTCTTCATGCCTTGGCTTTCAAGATACTGAGCAATCTTCATGGCAGACGAAGCATCGGCACCGAAATCAACACTCGAAAGAAGCACACGTCGAATGTCTTTCGACGAGTGGCCGCTTCCTTGCATCGCGATGCTTAGCGCTTCATACATCCATGGAGCTGGAAGAGTTTCGCGGAAAACCTCGTTCAACTGATCGACGACTTCTTGGAAGCTAGCCTTGGCTTGAGCATCGTCTTTGGCCTCGGCAGCCTTTGCCCCTTGACCCATCTTGTCTTTGACCCACTTGGCAAGCTGTGCTTCTGCATCGGCACGCTCGTCTCCTTCGGTCGCGATGAGTTTTTGAACGCAAGCTCTCGCATCGATAGCATCTGCAGTTGGCTGGGCACCTGAAGCCGACTTGGTTGGCTCATCAGCAACGGCCATCATACCGCCGCCCATGCCACCCATACCACCCATGCCGCCCATGCCGCCCATGCCGCCGCCCATACCACCCATGCCGCCGCCCATGCCACCCATGCCGCCGCCCATGCCGCCCATACCACCCATGCCGCCACCCATGCCGCCCATGCCACCGCCCATCATGCCACTCATGACAGGCACAACGAGGTCGCCAACCGGGTAAACTCGAACGACGTTTGCCGAGTTCTTCTTATTGGTGATCTTCATGACTTCGTCTTGGATCACGTAGGTCAGATTCAGAGGTTCAAGGATCAGCTTAAGAGCGGATCGAAGCGAAATTTCCGGAACGTTCAGCGACACAGGGTCTTCTGCAGTCACCGACTCTTCTTCGAGTGCTTTCTGGTCGATGACGATTGGAATACCATATCGATCCGACAGTGTTTGCATGACCGAGCTAAGCGGCGTGTTGTTAAAATTGGCTTCATCACGTTCACGCAAGGCTCTAAAGATCCTGCGTTCGGCCTCGTTTCCGCCCGAGAGGTCGATCGTGCCATAGCGTTCGATTCTTCGAGCACTGAGAGCTTGCCAAACATCGGCCGGTGGATACCGGACCGGTGGCTCGTCGACAAACGGAATCAACGCTTGTTCTGAGAGATACAAAGCATCGACGAAAGCTCGGTTGCGCTGATTGACCACGTCCATGATCAAGCGATAGTTGGCCAGCGAACTCGATTCGTAGTTGACCACCTTATCGATCACTGAATTGTGGGCCAATTCGTGGATCTGAGGAGCGATCTCATTGTTGGCAGCCGAGTAAAGCTGTTGCTCGATAAGCGAATCGAACCGTTGAACAAGTTGCTGAATGGTCGCTTCTCTACGATCGCGATCTGCGAGCAACCGACGCGAAGCAGAGGCTGCCGATTGTACGGCCTCGGTTCTTGCGATCCGCTCACGCAAGTCGGCCTCTGCTCGAGCCGTGGCTTGGATGCCTGCACCGAGCCTGGACTCAAGCTGTACGCGGCTAGCAGGATCCAAATCCGGAGAACGACGAATCTGATCGAGCAAGAGCTTGAGATCCCCCTTGGCAGCAGCAGGGTTATCTGAAGTTCGAGCACGGCTCAGTTCGGTCATGACTTGACGCTCAAGAGCTTGAGCCGCCACTCGACGCATTTCGGTGTCTTGATTGAGCAAGTCCCCTGCGGTGGAAAGTTCGCTATACGGGTCAGAGCCGATAGGAGCACCCGATCCACCACCAGCGGGCATCAATGGGTCTTGGCTAGGAAACGATCCTGCAGGATTGCTTGGGGGTAATGGATTGGCTGGAGGATTCGCAGGATTGGCTGGCTCAGCAGGAGCATCTCCAAATGGATCTTGCCCTGCACCAGGTGCGGGATTGCTTGGAGCCGGATCACCAAACGGATCATCCGAAGGCGGTTGAATTTGGGCTGTCACAAACTTGACAACCTTCGAGCCTGCACCCTTGAGAGGTGCTTGAGCCCCACCACCCTTGGCTTCATCTTTCAGAACAGGCGCCGTCTTCTTGGCCCCCTCGATTTGAGCCGCTTCGAGAATCGTTTTGGCTTCCAAATTGGTCGGAGATCGTTCCAAAGCCTCTTTGGCAATCACCTTGGCCGCAGCGATATCTCCAATGTGTAATGCGAATTTCGCATCTTTGACTAAAACGTCCGAGGATCCATTGAGCAATTCTCCAACGTCCCTGAGGGCTTCGGAACCAGCAGTCGGCAATAGAACCCCTGCATTGCCACTGGCCTTATTGATCAACGCGCCCAAGAACCCCAGGTCGGGATCCGATGCCTCTGAGACCAAATCCCATTGCAATGTCTTGTTCTGTCCTGAAATCTCGCCATCGATACGCAACGTTCCATTGAGACTCTTGGCAGTCATCACTCCAATCAAAATCGAATCGCGATCCCCTCGGATCGGAGGAATCCGCTCAGGGTACCTCGTGGCGATACCCACTGGCCAACTGGCTTCCTTAGGCCAAAACACCGGCATGCAAGCGATCTTCGTGAGCTCGCTTGCGACTTGCTGCAAGGTCACGCCTTGAATGTTTCTGCGAACCAAAACTCGACCACCGGTATGATTTGCCAACGTGGCCAAAAATTCACAGTCTGTCTTTGGTCCGATCGCTAATGAATTGATCGAACATCGTGCAGCGACTAGCTCGCCCACCAAGGAATCAAACTCTGAGGTGTTGAGCAGATTGGTCGAATGGATTCCATCGCCAATGTAAACAACCGTTTTTTCGCCTTGATCACCAAGCGACTTGATCGCCGAGCGAATCGCAGTTGCAATATCCGAAGTACCCAGCGGTACACGGCTTTCGAGCCTTTCAAAAGCGCCATGAACCTCGGGCGAATCGGATTTGGCTCGAGCGATGTAAAGTTCCGACTCCACGTCGCAAGCCAACAACGATACAACCGAACCCTCAGGCAACGACTCGATAAACGATCGCGCGATCTCCATCGACTCGCGTCGATACACACCGTTTTGCGATGCCGAAGTATCCACGACCACAGCCACCTTCGGGGCAACCTTCGCCTCGGCCATCTGACCAGAGAGCAGACTCAGTGCAAAAAGCGTCTTGCCTTCGCTCTGATACGTTGCCAAACGACTCGCTTTGCTCAGGGCTTGTGCTACCCCCTGGCTGTCGAATGCGAAAGCCAAATTCGAGGCCACAGGCAGTCCAAAAGCTAAAGCAAAACCGACTGCCACTTCCGGCAACCTTGCCCGATTACTCCACATAGGACGTTGCATCCTCATAGCGATTGGCTCCAAACAACTCGATGGGTAGGAAAAGAGGTTCACCGAAAACCTAACGATACACAATTCGTTTCATCGTATTTACGCCCCCCTGATGTTGCCATTAAAAAAGGGCTAGCCGAGAAAGAATCACCCGATGGTATCAATCGACCCTTCTAGGCGAACTTGCACGAGTAGGTTTTCACTACAAATCACATCAGAGCAAACATCATGCCAATCGATAAAAAGTGCGTTTAACTGAACGAAAAAGGGAAATAAACCGCGATTTCGTTGGTTTTTCGCACGGCGATAAACCTCTCGACACACAAGAACATTGCCCGCTGTTGCATTATTGAACACCCGCCGGCAAACTCCCCGAATCCGCTAAATCTTCCCAAATCCGCTCATCTTCCGGCTCCCCCCGAGCCGATTCGATCGACAGCGCTCCAGATGCCTATCCCATGTCCAAACGGATTAGACAGCAATAATGGCAAGTCGAATTGAAAAGCCCTACCAAGTTCACAATCTTGCTATCGCCACACTCGGTCAGCTACGGGGTCTGATTCTTTTTGCCAGTTGCATACTTTCAACTGGCATCTGCTTTGCCCAAGACGAGTCGGCAAACCCGTTGGCAAGCAGGAGCAATCGCGAATCTGGCCAAGGTCTCCTTAGCCGACTTCGAGGCGCAAACACCAAACCCAAAGACCCTCTGTCCAAAGAGCTGCGGTCTGATGCGGGCCAGGAGCCAACTGACCGCCGCTGGAACGGATCGATGCGAGTTCCCTTGCAGTCCTTTAACTTCCCTTGGTCAACGCGATCTACCGACTCTAAAACAAGCATCCAAGATCCGATTGATCTGCCCAGCGCGATTCAACCTAAGCGAACTGTACAAGCCCAAAGCGATGCGATCGGAAGCGGAGTTCCGCGACGTGCTTCTGCGCCAACTGCGACAACCCCAAGAGTCAACCCAGGTCCTGCGGTCGCCCCTGGAGATTCTCCAAGCAAAGCAGATGAACCAGCCAAGGAACCGCTCCAAGTCGACACATCCATCGACTCCTCGACTCGCAAAGAGCTTCGTGTCTACGAAGCCGCTCCGAGTCCGAATTCCATCGACTCGAAGAACACAAGCCGCCGAAGTGCGCCGATTGCTCCAGACAAAACAAACGTGCCTGCCAGAGAAGTAAAGCCACATTTGGAACTTCCAACGAACGAAATTCCGAGCATCGAAATCTCTCCTGAACCGATAAAAACGCCAGCGAGCATCCCTGCGATCAACGCATCTTCTCGCATCTCTGAAGTAACCGTCGAGCGTAGCAGTATAAGTCCTCGCAAGTCTCCCAAAGCCAGCGCTCCGCTGGATGTGCGTGTTCCTCAACTTCGCTTGAGAG
>Ga0315902_10007892_pt1 | contig 14469 bp, 8 predicted proteins | sample LakEriMetagenome_9_FD_203523 | JGI IMG/M metagenome (GOLD analysis project Ga0315902, IMG submission 203523) | Freshwater fungal communities from buoy surface, Lake Erie, Ohio, United States - Buoy 12 MA117 | ecosystem: Environmental > Aquatic > Freshwater > Lake > Lake biofilm | place: USA... | reverse complement strand
CATCAACAATTCTTGAATTACCTACTGTTCCAATAGATCCTCGTAATTTTAAAAGATTAAAAACTGAGTTGTCCATAAAAGACTCTTCATCTATATTCCATCTACCTCCTAAAGACCAAAATGCTTTAGCTTGATTATCCTGACTAAAGTAACTTACTCTATCATTTCTAAGCGTAGCAACTACACCATATTTTTTATTATAATCATAATCGAATGAACCAAAATAAGATATATAGCTAACTTGTTGTCTACCAGCAGAAATAGAAGGAACATACCAGTCGTTTGCACCAGTATCGGCAATGTAACCAGTACCTGTATTCGGAACAAAAGTTTGAGGATTTAACCCTCTTTGTCTTTGATTAGATGCTTGAAAAGTTGAAAAGTTAAACTCAGTATTAACATTTAAACCAATAGTATGCTTACCGAATTGTTTTTTATAATCTATTTGATATAAATTATTAAAAATGAATTCTCTTCTGTTGTTAATATCCTCAAAACCATTAAAAGCACCACCATCAAAACTAGCAACACCTGGCGTATTAGAAAATAACAATGCGTTAAACGAGTTTGGAAACTCTACTTGATTTCTAAAAGTATATAATCCTTCACCAGAAGTTCTAATTGTAGCCGTTAATGCATCATTAATTTTATAAGAAGCTTGAGACGCTACATTTATTCTTGTTTCTTCTACTAAGTTTCTGTAAGTAAACAACTTATCCATCAACATATAAGGAGTAGCCGAAAGACCTGGAGTAGCATTATACTCATCAAATGTCCAAACTGAACCTTGATAACGGTTCGGATCTAAATAAGGCAACCCTAAATAAGCACCTAAGATATAGTTACGGTTTACACCTGTTGTTCCAATACTTGGATCTTCGTTATTTTTACTAAAACCAATACCTAGGTTCAAATAATATGAAAACTTACCATCATTAGACTTACCACTTGTGTTACTTCGAATAGTAAATCTTTTTAATCCTGTAGTTTGCAAAGTCCCTTCTTGATTAAAATAACTTACGGATGTGAAATTATTAATGTTTTTTCCGTTATTTTCTATACTTAAATTGTGATTTGAAGATTGACCTTTTCTAAAAAAATAATCAACCCAATCCGTATTTACATTATACGCTGCAATTTCAGCATCTGTTAATGTAGTACCAAAACCAGTTCCGTATGATTTTTCTAGAGCTAACAATTTATTAGAATTGATATAATTATATCTTGGTGTTTGTAGTTCCGTCAAACCATACTGAGAAGAATATCTGAAAGTAGTTTTAGATTCTCCAAAAGATCCCGTTCTAGTTTTAATAACAATTACACCATTTGTTCCTCTTGAACCATACTCAGATGTAGCTGAAGCATCTTTTAAAACCTGAACTGATTCAATATCATTAGGGTTAATAGATCTAAAGTTATCACTATTTGATGGATAACCATCAATAACATATAAAGGATCACCATTTGCAGAGAATGAACCGATACCTCTAATTACAACAGATGATTTAGCACCCGGTTGACCTGTAGAAGATGTAATGTTAACCCCTGCTAATTGACCCTGTAATGTATTAATAACATTAGCATTAGGTCTGTTTTCAATAGTTTTACTATCAACTTTGGCAACGGAAGTTACAGCATTACGTTTTGTAATACTTCTGTATCCTTGAACGACAACTTCATCAAGTTTCATTCCATCTTGAAGTTTTACACTGTAATTACTTCCTGCACCAACAGTAACAGCTTGTTCTGCCATTCCAACAAAAGAAATTAAAAGAACCTCTCCTGCTTTTGCTTTAATGGAAAACTTTCCATCAAAATCGGTTTGTGTACTTCTTGTTGTTCCTTTAACAACAACATTAGCACCAGGTATTGGTCCTGTTTTATCTGAAACAACACCCGTTACAGTTTTCTCTTGTGCAAACGAAAACTGCATTGATAACGCTAATAATAGCGTAAAAATCCATTTGAACTTCGATCTCATATTAATTTTATTTGAGTTAGTTATTTTGCAAACTTCTTAATTATTTCTTAATTAACCAAATATTAACACTAAATAATATTTTGTAAAACTGTTAAATATTTTTACTAGCTAATACTTCTCATTAAGAATGACATGATTATGTATAAAAAGTTGCGTCATTTTTTATATTTTTAGAAAAAAAATTTTAATGTTGCAATATAAATTCTCAAATTTTGAAACAGAATGTGGTACAGACGAAGCTGGACGTGGGTGCCTTGCCGGTCCAGTAACTGCAGCCGCAATTATTCTTCCAGAAGATTTTTGTTTAGAATTACTTAACGATTCTAAACAACTCTCAGAAAAAACAAGAGAAAATCTCAAACCTATAATTGAAGATAAAGCTATTTCCTTTTCGGTTACTCATATAGCCCCAGAAATTATTGATGAAATAAATATTTTAAATTCTTCTATAAAAGCAATGCAAGAATGCATTATCAAACTTAATCCTATACCCAATTATATTATAGTTGATGGCAATCGATTTAAACCAATAAATAACATTCCGTTTTCTACTATAATTAAAGGTGACAGTAAATATATGAGTATTGCAGCAGCTTCCATTTTGGCAAAAACCTATAGAGATGAGTATATGAATAAAATTCACGAGGAGTTTCCGATGTATAATTGGAAAAAAAATAAGGGCTATCCAACAGTTGAACATAGGGCGGCTATTCGGAAATATGGCACCTCCAAACACCATCGAATGAGTTTTCGATTATTGCCAGAACAATTAAAGCTGTCCTTCGACTGAACTAAGTAGGCTAAATTTTAGATTTCTTAAATAAAAGTTGAACTGAAAAGATTTGAAAAATGTTTGATTATTTTTTCTTTTACATCTTGCTCATTAACTTTTTTTCCTAGCTCTACATGCATTGAAGTAACAGCTTTACCTTTAATGCCACACGGAATAATATTATCAAAATAACCCAAATTAGCATTTACATTTAAAGCAAAACCATGCATGGTTACCCATCTACTGGCACGAACCCCCATTGCACAAATTTTTCTGGCAAACGGAGTGTCTACATCGAGCCATACTCCCGTTTCACCTTTGCTTCTTGAGCCTATTATATTATATTCTGCTAAAGTTAAAATAATTACTTCTTCCAAAAGACGTAAATATTTATGAATATCTGTAAAGAAGTTTTCCAAATCTAATATTGGATAACCTACTATTTGTCCAGGACCATGATAAGTAATATCGCCACCACGATTGATTTTATAAAATGTTGCGCCTTTTGCTTCCAATTGCTTTTCGGATAAAAGCATATTACTCATATCGCCACTTTTGCCTAAAGTATATACATTTGGATGTTCAACAAAGAGAAAATAGTTAGGCGTTTCCAGATTGGTTTCCTCTCTCCTATTTTGAATTTTTATATCTACAATTTGCTTGAATAATTCCTCTTGATAATCCCAAGTATCCTTATAATCTTTATTTTCTAAATCCTGAAGTTGAATTTGTTTATTCATTTTGTGTATTGCAAAGCGCAAAGTTACAAAGTTTATAAGTTAACTCGACGTTAATCTTTAGCCCCGATTGAAGCGGCACCGAAGTAGAGCTGAAAGCGGGAAAATGGACAACTGATGAAGTCCGAACCTTTCGCTCTAAACTTTGAAACTCTGCCACTTTGAAACTTTGTCACTTATCCCTATCTTTGCATGTTTAAATATAATACTATGCAACTTTCAGAACAAGAAATCATTAGAAGAGACAAATTAAAAACTCTTCGCGAATTGGGAATCAACCCTTATCCAGCCGATTTATTTCCTATAAACCACACTTCAAAACAGGTTAAGGAAAACTTCGAAGAAGGAAAAAAGGTTATTGTTGCCGGTCGTTTGATGAGTGTGAGAGATCAAGGTAAAGCTTGCTTTGCCGAATTGCAGGATAGCGAAGGTAGAATACAGCTGTATTTAAACCGTGATGTGATTTGTCCCGAAGAAGATAAAACAATTTACAATCAAGTATTTAAAAAACTAACCGACTTAGGAGACTTTATTGGCATTGAAGGTGAATTATTTACCACACAAGTTGGTGCCAAATGTATTCGCGTAGATAAATTTACTTTTTTAAGTAAAACCTTGCGACCATTGCCTTTGCCAAAAACAGATGAACAAGGAAAAGTTCACGATGCTTTTAATGATGCCGAATTGCGTTACCGAATGCGTTATGTTGATTTAGTTGTGAATCCGCAAGTGAAAGAAGTATTTATTAAAAGAACAAAATTGTTCACTGCAATGAGAACCTTTTTTAACAATGCCGGTTACATGGAAGTTGAAACTCCAGTCTTACAATCTATTCCAGGCGGAGCTGCAGCGCGCCCGTTTATGACACATCACAATAGTTTGGATATTCCTTTATATATGAGAATTGCAAATGAATTGTACCTGAAAAGATTAATCGTTGGCGGTTTTGATGGCGTTTATGAGTTTTCTAAAAACTTCAGGAACGAAGGAATGGACAGAACGCATAATCCTGAATTTACTGCTATGGAAATTTATGTAGCCTACAAAGACTACAATTGGATGATGGAAATGACTGAAAATCTACTAGAATATTGTGCCAAAGAAGTAAACGGAACAACAGAATCAACTTTTGGCGAACATAAAGTAAACTTCAAAGCGCCTTATGCCAGAGTTACCATGACCGACGCTATCAAGCAATTTACTGGTTTTGACATATCAGGTAAAACAGAAGCGGAACTTTTTGAAGCAGCAAAATCAATGCATATTGAAGTGGATGAAACTATGGGCAAGGGAAAATTGATTGACGAGATTTTCGGAGCCAAATGTGAAGGAAATTTTATTCAACCAACGTTCATTACCAATTATCCAAAAGAAATGTCACCTTTATGTAAAGAACACAGAGATAATCCAGATTTGACAGAACGTTTTGAGTTAATGGTTTGTGGAAAAGAAATTGCTAATGCCTATTCAGAATTAAATGATCCTATTGACCAAAGAGAACGTTTTGAAGCACAAATGACTTTGGCTGAAAAAGGCGATGACGAAGCAAACGGAATTATAGATGAAGACTTTTTGCGTGCGTTAGAATACGGAATGCCACCAACTTCTGGATTGGGAATTGGAATGGATAGATTAATTATGTTTTTGACTAATAATCAATCTATTCAAGAAGTGCTGTTCTTTCCTCAAATGCGTCCAGAGAAAAAACAACTAGAATTAACAGAAGATGAAAAGCTTATTATTGGTTTATTAAAAGCAGAAAATAATCAACCGATAGCGCAACTAAAAGATAAATCAGCCCTTAGCGGAAAAAAATGGGATGCTGCAATGAAAGGTTTGGCAAAACACGGTTTAACCAAAGTAGCTGTTGATGGAGAAAGCAAAACGGTTGTTTTGAATTAAAAAAAAAGGAAATCAATATAGAGTTCTTTTTTATAAAATTTTGTTAACCATTAAACCTTTCAATAACATTGTCGTCTTATAGGCACTAAATTTTAAAAAACATATAAAATGAAAAAAGTAATTGTAGCCGCATTATTAGTTGTTGGTATAACAGCATTTGCACAAGAAAAAGAAGGCAGAAGAGCCGGAAGAGAAAAATTAACTGCAGAACAAAAAGTTGATATTCAAGTAAAACGATTGACAAATGATTTAGATTTGAATGAAAAGCAAGCTAAAGAAGTTAGAGGTCTAGTGACCAAACAAGTAGAAAAAAGAGAAGCCAAAAGAAAAGAAATGGAAAATCTTAAAGCAAAAAAAAGAGAAGACATTAAAGCTGAAATGGAAAAAGAACAAGCAGCAGTTAATGCAGATATGAAAAAAATCTTAACTCCAGACCAGTTTGCTAAATGGGAAAATAAACGTGCTGAAAGAAAAGCAGACTTTAAAGAAAAAAAAGCTGAAAAAAAAGAAAAAAGAAAATCAAAAGAACTTCCTGAAAGTAAATAAAAATAAATTTTGTATTTAAGTCAAAATAAATTAGTTTTGAATTTATTAATTCAATTAAAACTTAGAAAATGAAAAAAATAATTGCTGCTTTAACATTGATGTTAGCATTTTCAATAAATGTGAGCGCACAAGAAAAAAAGATTTCATCACCATATGATTTAGGTAAAAAACAAGCTGCTGAGTTAACAGAATTTTTAGGATTAGACAAAGTTCAAAACGAAGATTTCACAAGACTATTTGAACAAAAAATTGCTATTCTAGAAGACACTAATACATCAGCTGAAAGAAGACAAGAATTATCAAGGGTTATTGAAGCAAAAATAAGAGCTAGTTTAGATGGAAGTCAAATGGAAAAATTAGAAAAAAACACAGCTTTGTTTGAGAAATTGATTCATTAGTATTCCCAACTGTATAAAAAAATCCTCACGTAAATAACGAGAGGATTTTTTATTTATAAGCTTTTAGAAACAGTATCAATCGCTTTGATAGTAAAATCTAAATCTTCATAGGTTAGTGCATCGCAAATAAACCAGGTTTCATAAGCAGAAGGTGCAATATAAACTCCTTCTTTTAGCAAGCCATGAAAGAACTTTTTAAATGCTTCGTTGTCTCCATTTTTAGCTGTATTAAAATCATAAACGGGATTTTCATCAAAATGCACAGAAATCATTGAACCTACTCTGTTTATTGTGAATACAACGTTATTAGCCTTTAGCACTTTCTCAATACCATTATGCAGATAAGCAGTTTTCTCCTCCAATCGTTTAAAAATATCAGAATCGTTGTTTAAAGTCTGAAGCATAGCATAACCAGCAGCCATTGCCAAAGGATTTCCAGATAAAGTTCCAGCTTGATAAACAGGTCCAAGTGGTGACAAATAATTCATGATTTCATGTCGGGCAGCAAAGGCACCAACGGGTAAACCACCACCGATAACTTTCCCAAAACAAACAATATCGGCTTTGACATTATATAACTCTTGCACTCCTCCTTTTGCCAATCGAAACCCTGTCATTACTTCATCAAAAATCAACAATGTATTATTATCGTCACAAAGTTGTCTTAATGATTGCAAAAAGCCCGGGTTTGGAGGCACACAGCCCATATTCCCAGCAACTGGTTCTATTATGATTGCGGCGATTTCATTTTTATTAACTTCAAAAAGCGCATTTACATTTTCTAAATCATTATATCCTGCGAGTAATGTATCTTTGGCTGTGCCTTGAGTAACTCCGGGAGAATTTGGTGTTCCAAAGGTACTTGCACCACTGCCAGCTTGAATTAAAAAAGAATCAGAATGCCCGTGATAACAACCAGCAAACTTTATAATTTTATCTCTTTTTGTATACCCTCTAGCCAAACGTATAGCACTCATGCAGGCTTCAGTACCAGAATTCACAAACCGAATTTTATCAATATTTGGAACCATTGAAACTGCCAGTTCCGCGATTTTAGTTTCCAATTCTGTTGGCATTCCAAATGAAGTTCCCTTTTTAGCTTTTTCAATTATAGCATCAACAACCGGTTGAAAAGCATGGCCTAAAATCATTGGCCCCCAAGAATTGATGTAATCAATTAACCTATTATCATCTTCATCGTAAAGATATGCACCTTTAGCACTTTTGGCGAAAACTGGTGTTCCGCCAACACCTTTAAAAGCTCTAACTGGTGAATTTACGCCGCCTGGAATCACTTTTTCGGCTTCAGCAAACAGCTGACTACTCCTTTGATAAATCATATTTGAAATGGGAATTATATTTTGAAATTACTTGACAATTATACTTTGTCCTAGAGAAATAGTATTGTCTGTTAAATTATTTTTTTTCTTTAATTCTTCGATAGATATATTGAATTTTTTAGAAATTGAATACAAAGAATCGCCTTTAATAACAGTATATTTCTGTACATCATCATTATAGGCAATAGGCTTATTAACAACAACTGGCTCATAATCTTTACCTAAAACTTCGGCATCAAATCTACCTAATTGATATTTTTCAATTAAAACAATAAGTTTGTCTGGATATTTTGAATCTGTTGCATAACCTGCAGCTTTTAAACCATAAGCCCAACTTTTGTAATCATCTTTTTGAAACTCAAAAAGCTCAGCATATCTAGGTCTGCTTGTTAAAAAATATGAATGGTCTTTAAAGGATTCGTTTGGTTGGTCATACTTTCTAAAACATTCATTTTCTTCATCATCGGTATATTTTATGCTTTGTCCTGTCCATTCTTTATGACATTTAATTCCAAAATGGTTATTTGCCTGAACACTTAATGGTCCCGTTCCAGCTCCAGATTCTAAAATGGCTTGACCTAAAGTAATACTGGCTGGAATTCCTGTTCTAACCATATTTTCTTTAGCAACACTTTTATAATTTTCGATATAGGCCAAAACCATAGCTGTAGTAACTTTTACTCTGGTTGTTGCTTCTAGAACTTCAGTAGCATTAGAATATTTCCCAACAGTTGGCGAATCTTTTTGGGTAATTGCAACCGGGTTTCTTTTAGTTGCTGGCCTATAAATTGGTTTTTTTTCTCTCTGTACAATTGGCGCTTCATCCTTTCTTGGATCAGGTTTTGTGGTTCTTACTAAGGAATGATTCGCACTACATGAAACAACAAAAATCATAAGTATAAGGGCTTTCTTAGTCATAGATGTTAATTTGTAATTGTTTTTTTTGTTTTAATATATTATTAATCCCAGTAATTCCTTGTAATCCTCCCGAATGAATAACTAATATTCTCGCGTTTTTGGGAAAATAATTTTCATTTATTAAATCTATTATCCCAAACATCATTTTTCCTGTATAAATTGGATCTAACGGAACTTTATACTTTTGATAGAATTCGTTAATAAACAAAATCAAATCTTCCGAAACTTTAGCATACCCACCAAAATGATAATCTGCTATCAAATCCCAATTTGATTTGGATACAAATTTACAAATATCTTGTCTTATAAAATCACCCTTTAATGCAGGAAAACCCAAAACTTGTTGACTATTTTTTGAACAATTTATTATACCCGAAATAGTTCCTCCGGTTCCAACGGCGCAACAAATATAATGGAACTTTTCATCGGCTACTGTTAAAATTTCTTCACATCCTTTAATAGCTAATTCATTAGTTCCTCCTTCTGGAATTAAATAAAAATCTCCAAATTTTTCTGCTAATTGACGGATAAATTTTGGCTCGTTTTTTTCTCTGTAAGTTTCCCTGCCCACAAATTCAAAAACCATTCCGAAATCTTGGGCTTTTTGCAAAGTTGGGTTTTCGGAAATTTTGTCTTGAAGCTCATCACCTCTTATTATTCCTATAGTATTAAAACCTTGCTCTTTTCCTGCTGCAGCAACTGCCAAAATATGATTAGAAAAGGCTCCTCCAAATGTCAAAAGTGTTTGTTTATTTTCACTTTTAGCTTTGGCCAAATTGTATTTTAATTTTCTGAATTTATTTCCTGAAATATAGGGATGAAGTAAGTCTTCCCGTTTTATATAAAGCGAGATATTTGTGTTTTCTAAATCGATTTTTTGATTTTTACTTTCCAAAAAAAATATTTTTTCAAAAGTAGTTTATGTAAATCATTTTACATAAAAAAAGCGTTTATAAATCTAATTAGTAGTTCTATTATCTATTGATAATCTTCATTCCAAGAATGTCTAATAATTTAAAAATAAAATATAATAAAGTTTATTGTATTATAATATTTTTTTGATTTAGCAATAAAAATTAAGGGTTTTTAAGAATCTTCTTGATTTGTTTGTTAATTCATTAAATATTTTATAAAATTTAATTAATTTAAAAAAAACAATGATTAAATTGCGCATCTTTTATTCTTATAATTCATTTTCTTAATGAGGTACTATTACCAATTTTTATTTCACTCTCAACCTAAAAGCTTTTTCTTAAAGAGTATTTTAAGTTTAATTTTAATTAGCATATTTAACTCTAGTTATGCGCAATGCAGCAATTATCAAGTGTATGAAAGCATTGGAACTGCTATACCAACAAGCGGAGGAACATGGGCAGAAAATTCTATTATTTATAATACTGGAAGTGCTAGAACAGGCACAAACAAGATAACTTTTGACGCAGCTGGTGATTTTATTGTAACGCCACAAATTGCAAATCCGGGAGTGTTTTCATTTTGGTATGCAAGAGATGCAGATGCTACAGCTCATTCATTTACCATACAAACTTCACCAGATAATAGCACATGGACAACAAGAGTCAGTACAACCACTCCAACAGCCGCATATCAACTATTTTCAATAGATCTTGGTGCTCTTTCACTTACAAATGTTTACATTAAAATTCTAGACACTAGAGCGTCTGGAATAAATTTGAGATATGTTGATGATATTTCATGGACATCAACTATAACTTCAAACAATACATTTATACCAGCAACGTCTATTACGCCAACTTTCAACTGTTCACAATCAGTTACCTGCGGAACGACTTATATTTTTAGTGATGCAGGATCTACAAATGACAATTATAGTAATTCAAAAGAATATACTGTAACTTTCACTCCATCTGCAGGGAATAATATTCAAATGGTTTTTAGCGCATTTAATACAGAAAATAATGATGGAATGATCATTTATAATGGCCCAACAACAGCATCTCCAATTATTTCCTCTGGGCTTATCTCGGGAGGAACCAATTCCCCTGCTGGTTCCTATTATGGCACAACGAGTCCCGGAACAATAACATCAACAGATGCAACCGGAACAATTACTATACGATTTAAATCAAATTTTTCAGTAAATAATACTGGCTGGCTAGCAACTGTTACTTGCGTACCGCCTCCAGCCACGTGTGTTGCTCCAACGAGTCAAGCAGCTGCATATATTTTAGGAACTACAACATCTACATCCATTTCGGGAAGTTTTTCAGGAACTGCTAATGGTTATTTGATTATTCGCTCGTTGACTAGCACGCCTCCTTCTCAACCCGTAAACGGTACAATCTATTCTTCTGCTAATATTGCTTCCCTTGGTGCCGGATTTACTTTTGTCCAAAGTGGTTCTTCTACCTCTATAACTGAAAGCGGATTAGCCGGAAACACACAATACTATTATTTTATCTACGCATACAATAATTTATCTTGTTCTGGTGCCCCTGCTTATAATACTGCAGGCCCTTTAATAGGAAATGGAATTACATGCCCTGCAATTCCAAATTCTGTTGTAACAGCAAATGTTACATCAAGTGGATTTACATTAAATTGGGCAACACCAACTGGCGGCTCTGCTTCATCAATTACCTATACAGTTCAGATTACTACTGATTCAGGTTATACTGCAAATATTCCAGGTTCTCCATTTTCTATTGCCGCACCAACAATTACAAAAGTTTTAACTGGATTGACTTCAGGAACTACCTACTATTTCAGAATCCTTGCAAGTAATGGTTGTAGTAGTTCTTATGTAACTGGAAGTGTTTTAGTCCCTATAATAAATGATGACTGTTCAGGAGCAATAGGATTAACAGTAAATCCAAGTTTAACTTGCACTACTTCTACCAGTGGAACAACAATAGCAGCGACGCAATCTTTAACTGGCTGTACCGGAACAGCAGATGATGATGTATGGTATAGTTTTACGGCAACTTCACCAAGCCATACCCTAACCGCTACTCCGGGTACACTTTCTGATGTAGTTTTTGAAGTATATAGTGGTTCGTGTGCCAGTTTATCAAGTATTATATGTATTAACAACACAACTGGCAGTGCAACAGAAACAACTAGCCTAACAGGATTAACCTCCGGAAATACTTATTTCGTTAGAGTATATAGTTTTACAAGTGTTAGTAATCAAGGAACCTTTTCCCTCTGTGTAACAACACAACCTGCATGTATAGCTCCAGCAAGTCAGGCTTCTGCTTATACATCTGGGGCTATAACTTCTTCAACTCTTGCGGCTAGCTTTTCAGGAACTGCTAATGGTTATTTGGTTATTCGCTCTTTAACAAGCACACCTCCTTCGCAACCTGTAGTTGGAATAACTTATTCAGCTGCTAATATTGCAACTCTTGGCGCAGCATTTACTTTTGTTCAAAGTGGTTCTACTACATCAATTGCAGAAACTGGATTGGCCGGAAACACACAATATTATTATTTTATATACGCATTTAACAATACATCTTGTTATGGTGGTCCGGTTTATAATACTGCTGGTCCATTAACTGGAAATGGAATCACATGTCCTGCGATTCCAAATTCTGTTGTAACAGCAAATGTTACATCAAGTGGATTTACATTAAATTGGGCAACACCAACTGGCGGCTCTGCTTCATCAATTACCTATACAGTTCAGATTACTACTGATTCAGGTTACACAGCAAATATTTCTGGCTCACCATTTTCTATTGCTGCGCCAACTGTCACCAAAGTCTTAACTGGCTTAACAGCAGGAACAACATATTATTATAGAATCCTTGCCAGTAATGGCTGTAATAGTTCATATGTTACTGGAAGTGTTACAACCACAGCACTTACATCCACAAACGACTTATGCCCAGCTAATATTAGTTTAACAGTTAATCCAAGCCTAACTTGTACTTCATCAACAACTGGAACAACTGTTGGAGCAACGCAAACCTTAGCGGGTTGTTATGGAACGGCTGACGATGATGTTTGGTATAGTTTTGTAGCTACAAGTACTACACACAATGTTACAGTAACTCCAATCACACTTTCTGATGCAGTTTTTCAAGTGTTTAGTGGGTCGTGTGCAGCTTTATCAACTATTACTTGTGTTGACAACAATTCTGGAGCCAGTGTTGAAAACGCAAGCTTGATTGGGCTTACAATAGGAAACACCTATTTTGTCAGAGTCTATAGTTATGCAAATCTCAGTTTTCAGGGAACATTTTCAATATGTATTACAACACCTGTTAGTCCTTGCAGTGCAATAACTAATATCGCAGCATGCGGTACAACTATTAATGCAACAATTACTGCCGGGACAGGTTATTATGCAAATTCTGCATGTGGTTTTTCAACCCCTGGAAATGAGTTAATCTATAGTTTCACACCTACTACAACAGGAAGTTATACTATTTCTCAAACAAATTCTTTTGATTTCATTGATTATCAATATAAAGTTGCCAGCGCTGGTTGCAGCGGAACTGGCTGGACCTGTATTGATGATATTGACGGCAGTGGAAGTAGTCTAAATTTTACATTAACAGCGGGTGTTCAATATTATTTTTTACTTGATCCAGAAAGTACAGTTGGCGGAAGTGTAAGTTTCACCTTGACTTGTCCTCCTTTGCCAGTTTCAGATGAACCATGCACCGCAACACCTTTAAATATAACCTCTTTATGCTCCTATACAACATACACAACAGTTGGTGCAACTTCATCTTCGGGTGTTCCGGCTCCGGGCTGCGCAGGTTATTCCGGTGGTGATATATGGTTTTCTTTTGTTGTTCCTGCAAATGGATCGGTAAGAATTGACACGAATGATATGTTCATAAATGATGGAGGTATGGCTTGGTATACGGGAGCTTGCGGATCGTTAACGCTCTTAGAATGTGATGATGATGATAGTTCAAACGGTACTATGCCTATGATTGTTAGAACCGGATTAACTCCTGGAAGTACAATATATGTCCGTTTTTGGGATTTTGGCAATTTTGACATTGGAACGTTTGGCATTTGTGCTACTTCTCCAACTGTTTGCACTGCAGGAAATGGAACCGGAACCTCAACTTTTGGGTGCCCTGATGTACTTTCTGGTGGCTTAGGTTTAAGTGGTGCTGATCCAGTTGCGATGAATTGTACAACTATTGGCTGTGTTAATTTAGAAGCAAAATATTTACAATTAAGTCAAACTACAAATTATACAGCGCAATCTATTCCTTATTCTCCACCTTATCAGTTTAGCTGTTTAGCTAATCCAGTTAGTGTGAATGTTGATGATGTTTGGTCTCCAATTGTTAATTTACCATTTAGTTTCTGTTTTTATGGGACAAATTACAATCAATGTCTAATTAGCTCTAATGGCACTTTAACTTTTGATTTAACAAACAATTCTCCTAGTGGTTATTCAGATTGGTCTTTTTCGAATAATTTGCCAAGCACTTCCTTATTTACAAATACAATTTTTGGTGCTTATCATGACATTGATCCAAGCAAAGGAGGAAATGTTGGTTGGGAATTAATTACACTAAACTCGGGATGCCGAGCTTTAGTTGCTTCCTGGAATGACATTCCAATGTTTTCTTCTTCCTGCAACTCTAGTCTTTATACCGGAATGATAGTTCTTTATGAAAATACAAATGTTATCGAAGTATATATTAAAGAAAAAAATGTTTGTAGTTCCTGGAACGATGGTAATGCAATTGTAGGTATTCAAAATGCAGATGGAACACAAGCGGTTGTTCCGCCCGGAAGAAATGGGTTAGATGCTAATTGGGCTTTTACCAATGAAGCATGGCGCTTTGTTCCTTCGGGAACACCTATAACTTCATTAAAATGGTATGAAGGTTCAGGAACAACAGGAACAGTATTAGGA
>Ga0315902_10007886_pt1 | contig 14478 bp, 17 predicted proteins | sample LakEriMetagenome_9_FD_203523 | JGI IMG/M metagenome (GOLD analysis project Ga0315902, IMG submission 203523) | Freshwater fungal communities from buoy surface, Lake Erie, Ohio, United States - Buoy 12 MA117 | ecosystem: Environmental > Aquatic > Freshwater > Lake > Lake biofilm | place: USA... | reverse complement strand
TCTATCTGTTGGTCTTTTATCATGTTGTCCATTGCAATAGAATCTATAAACGACTCATGTTCTATCTCCGAGTCCACCATTGATTCTATGAGTTCTTGTTTTGCAGCAATAATGGATTCCAAGTTTTCTATTTTTGCCTGTAATCCAGCTACTGAATTTTCATCTTCGTTTTTAAGATTTGATATGTCTGACAAGAACAGATCCAATTCTGCACTTGTTGTCATACCCTCTATTTTTCGAAGTATATTCCTTTCAGATGAAACAGCTTCTGGTAAACTTTCGAATCCTCGCTGAACAATATATGTAAATCTCTTTGTTGTAAATCTTTCGTCAAGTATAGGAACTTTAATTCTTCCTTTATTTCGGAATATATTTTGGTAAGACATAAGTCTGCCGTTTTCATCTCTGACTAGTTCTACGTCTTCCGCAAAAATATCCGTGTTTACTTTTATCAGTTCTTCCAACAAAGTTTTAAGTTGTTCTGATGGTAGAACGCCAGTCTCACTTCCCGTTAAGATTTTTCTTACGATATAGTAATCGAAAGCATCCAAGTCATATTGTGATATACTGTTTATTGCATTTTTTATGGCTTGTGCATCTCTTGTACCTAACAACGATGATGCTTGTTTCTGTTCATTTATAAACTTTTTAACAATCTCATACTCATAACCTTGTTTAAAAGACTTAAACTTTTCAAGGAGATTTAATCTTTCATCCGAAGTTGTTTGCTTATATCGTTGTAATTTTATACCATTACTTTTGAAGAATTCGAAAAATTCATCATAGGTATTCATCGTAAAATTTGGAAAATTATCAAGGATATATTCCGCTTGATTTATATCGATGTCTGCAAGGAAAAGAAACTTTACCAAATCAACTTGGGTACTCATCTTGTAACCTTGAAGTAATAGTTGTTATCAAAAATCTGGACTGTATCTCCACCGTCTGTTTCTGTTTTTACAACTACGCGATAAAATCTTTCTGGTTGAAATGAATCCATCCAAAGATTAAAATAGTTTCCATCGGAATCACAACTTATTTTTGAACCTGTACTATTAAATGGTAGGATTATTTCGTCTGTATGTGCATCCCTAATTTCGTAGTAGGATGATGTTGGAATATAGTAATTTTTAGTATAATACGATTGAGTTGTATATTGTTTCTGTGGGTATCTTGTGTTCGTATTTATACGAATTTTCGCCTTTTCATTTTGTGTGTATGACTTTTTGAGTTTAACATTCAACAAAAGATTTTCATCAGATACCTGCGTCAAACTTCCAGTTGTAAATGATGAATCGTCCCAAACAATGTGAAGTCTCGGAACATATATTGTATTACTATCCGTTCCAAAAAATTTCAAACTACTATATGTTTCTGTTGATGATTCAATATCATTACTGAATTTTAGAATCATACCGTCGTTGTTAAATCTACCAGAACCAGTTACCCATTTTTTTACAATTTGAGTGACATCCATGTAAATATCAGAAGACTCGTATGTAAATGATTGTGTACATTCAAGATTATCAAAATTCCACCATGTACCACCACCTTCTGTTGTAAAGTAAGATGAGGTAATATTTGCTGTCAAATTTACACCAAAAAGTATATTTGCATCTACCCAAGTTTGTGATATACTGTCCCATTCGTAATCTATAATTGCAGGTGGTATTTCCCACTCGATTCCCGTGGACTTCGATGTTCTGTATTTCCACGATACACCATCAGTTGTTACCGGTGTATTATAATAACGACCTGTTCCATTTGTCCATGAAGAACTCAACGGATAAGCGTATACAGTATATTCCTGTGGTATTTCTCTAACTTCTGTTGATCGAAGTGCAAGATAGTATTTTGCAGTAGAAAGTGGTATTTTCCCAGAGTTTATTTTTTCTTGGAGTGGTGCCGTATCAAACTTCAATAAGACACGGCTATTGTATTTTGAAGTACCGTTGTATTCATGAGTTAATTCAAGAACAGAATCCAATCCAGTATTTTTTGTTTCGGATTTTTCATAAATAGTTGCGTCTTTTTGTGCATAAAGTGTGTATATCATCCGAACGCCCTCACTCTACCAATGATGTCATTGTTAGGATATTTGATTTCAAAAATCGACGGGTCAAGTGATGGGAAAAGTATCCCATCTCTTGTTGCCAATTGAATATCGTAAGCATTTCCAGAATAACCCAATGTTGGGTCATACAAATTAACTATTCTAACATCAACAACAGTTTGTACACCCTCGACTTTATCAAGTTCTGTGTAAATGTTGCTAATTACAATAGGTTGGTTTACTTGCCATTTCTTGACATCAAAGTATTTTTTCAATCTGTCTATACAACGAAGTATAACTTGATTACCATTTTGGTCTGGCATCGTTATTATGTCAAACTCTATACCAAGATTGATAATATAAGCATCTTTAATGTTAATTGCATCTGTCAACATTCTATGATGACCAAGATACAATTTTAAGTTTTCTTTTGTTGCATCATTTATTCTTGTAAGATTACCGTTCGAATCATACCCAAGAACATAAAAGTTAAGTGCAAGTGGATTAACAACACGGTCACTATTGTATATTGACTCAGCTGTTAATTGGTCATCTTTTGTTATGTATGCCTTTGCAATTGAACCATATTTTTGTGGTAAACTATAAGCACGTATAATGTAATCTTCCTTTGTTACCGCACGATTTTGTGAAGCAAAGTAAGCAAGTGCATTCTGACGAATTTCATCAACAGTTTCACTTTGTTTTGCACCTACCGCTGGTTCTGCGTTCGTTACGGCTAAACTACCGATTGCCTGACGATAGAGATTTTGATTTAATCCCGTCTCATCTAGTAAAATACTTCTTGTTTTTAATCGTGTGATTGTTTCACTTGGAACATTATCTTTTATACCACCACCAGTTGTGTAATACAAAGTAAGTTCGGTGTTATTTGGTGCAAGACCATATGTTTTTGTGTATAGAAAATTTGACGGGTCAATATCGATAGATGCAACAGATTCCATACCAATCAAAGATGAACCGATTAAATCTGGATTTGGTATCAACAATTCGTCATCCAAATCAGATACGCCGGCACCAAATTGAATTTCTGTTTTACCATTGTCAAGTTGTCTAGTTGAGAATCTTCTTGATACTTTTCTCAACTTCAAGAGATATGGTGTTTCTTCTCTATATGTTGATAATTGTCTATCATTACGAGCAATGTTTGGTGTTGGTTCAAAAATAGTATCTTGTGCCAAAAATGGAACGTGATACCATTTGTTCCCATCCGAGTCGATTGCATATAATATGTCTATTAAAGTTGATTCTTCTAATTCAATCTTATCATATGGTTTTGGGTCGGTAAATGTATATGTCTTGGTTTTAATTACACCAGAGACGGCATTGGCTGACTTTTTAAGAAGATAAAATGTTGGTTCGTTTGTCATATCATCGACTTCAAAAATAGTTACTTCAGTTGGATCGAATGAACTGCTAAATTTAAAATCAAGATAATCAGTTGTTCTAAATTCCGTAGATATATTTCTATTATCTGATGCAACCACCATTCCAGGTTCTATTGCAAATGCGTATGAAAAGTCGGGTTTATTATTTACACCACTACCAATCGCTGGAATAATTTGAAATACGTCTAACTTTACATTTGAAGCAATATTTGTCTTTGGTTTATAACCAAGAGATTGTGCAATGTCTAAAATATTCTGACGTTCTGATGCTTGAAGTATCAACGACTCTTGTAGTGCTGTATCTGTATAATAAGACAGTACATCACCAACATAAGCAGCCATCTCAAGAAACATCATACCGGGAGATGATTCATTAAAATCTTGGTAGGTATCTGGAAAATAATTCTTGGCAAAATCTATGAGGTTTTGCTTTAACGAAGGGAAATCTCTTGAGAGATACCTGATGTCTTTTTTTACTAAATCCGCCATTAGTTTTGTGCCTCTTGAATCCGTAAATTACCTGTATCAGATATAAATATCTGAATGGGTAAATATATGTTCGTTCCCGTGATTTTGAGTTCGAGAAATATACCAATGGCATGATACGGGTCATCGACTCTACCGTCATCTGCCATATTAAAGTTTACATCCAAACGAGTAATGTTCAAGTATGGCAACCAAGTTGTTATTGCAGATATTATATCACCCTTTATCTTTTCTTCCAAATCACCTTCACTGTTTATATTTTCAAACAAAATGAACCGCAATTCACTTCCAAAGTCAGGTTGCATATATCTCTCCCCTTTAGCGGTAGAAAGAAGATTCTTGACGTTTGAAAATGCCTGTTGTCTATTTGTATAGCTTTGAAAAAATATACCATTCGGATTATTGAAAGGTATTGTTACACCAATAGGTTTAGTGTAATAGTTTATAGAAGAGCTTGGCTCATTTATAATGATACTCTTTCTTCTAAATCGAGCCAATTATTATCTCCCTTTCTTTTCGTTAATTTTTGCCATCAGTGCAGAATAATCTCTGGTGAGAGCTTGTGCAACTTCGGGAGCAACTTCATTTGGATTTACACCAGATGGTGTTGCGTTAATTACTCCACTTCTGTTATTTGCAAATGCATTTAATGAATTGGAATTAAAAAACATTTCTTCTCCACCATCGTAATTATTTGGGTCATAATTTTCTTGTAAACCCCGACGAGTTTCTTCAAGTATGTCCTGTACTGCTGAAAACTTGGAGTTTCCAACTGGTTGTTTCTTCTTTGGTTGTGTTTTTTGAACCATTCCATTTGTTGCTTGCTTATAAAGAGAAACACCATGTTGTATTGTTTCCTGAACAGGTTTCTTTTGAGATTCTTTTAATCTCTTGTCCATTGCATATTCGATTTCTTCTCTAATGATAGAACGAATTTCTTTTAAAAATGCTTTTGTATCCATCTATTCACCCTTAAAATTTTGTGTTATACTAATAATTAAGTAGTTATTATATTTTTACTTATAATCTAGACGACTTATTTCGAAGTGCATACCGTCAGGAGTACCAGACCACCACCCACCCCAGAAAAATCCCCATTTTATAGCGGAAGCAACAAGTTGTCTTACCGAACCTTGTTTTCCAATTAAAGCAGGTGTTCTTCCCATATCATTCCACGCCATGTTTATATCAAATGCAATACCCCACGCATGACTACTCAAAGGACGATTGGGCCCACGAGTGTGTCTAACAAATCTTGGTGAATATGCCTTTGGACTAAAAGTTATAACTGTGTCTAATAGACCCAACTGATCCCACTCATTCCAAAGACCCTTCAACTGATCTTCACCTCTAAAATGAAAATTTGTACCTTCTAATCCAAATTTTCTTAATTGCGGTATTCTTACAAATTTTATGTTGTCTCTTTCAAAATTATTTGTTATTTGGATATAATCACCACCAGTCGGCCTATATGATATGGAACCAAAGATTGATGATTTTTGTTGGTTTGATAATTGAGGAACGTCTGCTCTTGTTTTCAACTTACCATACTTAAATCCTTTTGGTATAACATTTCCGGTGTTATCAATTTCAAATCCAGCATTACCATTAACAAGAAAATAAAAATATCGTTCTACATTTTTATGGCGGTATTGATAACCATCAGATGACCCCTTAACCGCAGCAGTTATTGTTTTTGTTGTTCCCAAACTAACATTATTTATATAGACCCCTCTATGGTTTTCCCACCACATAAGTGCACTTAAAAAAGCAAACTTTGGATTTTCAGAGATCAATTCTGGGTTCTTTAAAAAGTCTACATTATTTTTTTCGAATGAACCATTTTGTCCAAACATTTCATTCATACGTTGATATTGTATTTTACCAGTTATTTGAATCACACCATGACCTCTATACGCATACCCCTCCGTACTTCCTTTGTAAAATCCAGGGTCTATCTGTCCGTTAGGTGGTGGTGTTCCTTTTTTAACATTTTGTTTTGTGTTCACCGCCTGTGATATTTTATTGAACGTATTTCCATTAGTTGGCCCAGAACGACTACCGTAATACGCATCACTCATACCATTTACAGACCACGGTGTTATACCAAATCCATAGTTTGAAAGCTTTGATTCTTTATACAAGAAGTTATTTGGGTCTTCACGTCTTACTCTACCACCGAACGATTTTCTCAAAGATTTTTCCGATGTGTAATAAACATATTCTGTTACACCCCGTATACTTTCCGCTGATATTTGTCCAAGAAAGTTTGCAACCTTTTCACGAGTATCTATTCCAAATTTATTGACCATCAAATCTGCATATGGTTTAATAAATTGTGGCAACATTCTATCTGGCATTTCTTTTATTCTTTTCACTAAATCTTGTTTAGTTGCTGGATTAGAAACAGACTTTAATTTATCTTGTGCTGATGTGTAAACATCACCAGGACCAGTTAGTTGAGATGATACACCTTTATTTCTTGCTTTATTCTTTTTTAGACGTTCACCACCGGATGGTGTATTAAAGATTGTTTTACCACCATTTCTGGCAGACTTAACAACAGCTCCAGTTATGATGTCTTCTTCAATAGACTCACCAGCAATAACACCTCTATTTGTTTCTTGTTCTTGTTCCATGATTAATTCACTCATTCCGTTGGTTTTTCTTCCCCAGTTACTTCACTAGGGTCTGGGAATTGTTGATTATTTTCAACCGCACCTACGTCACCTTCCGCAACAGAATCCATAAAATCACTATCAAATGTAGTCGACCCCTTTGTAAAGTCTGGGTCTACATTTAGTCCATCTATCTTTTCACCTGTGATTGGATCTATAACATCATAGTCTCCCATGTTGTTAACATATTTTTGCCATTCTTTATCATAGAACCAAGTGATAGTGTCTTTATCACGAATACCATACATTCTATTCCTATTTGGATCCCACAGAGTATTCCCTTGCCACTCAGTCCCAGTTTGTATATCTCGTGGAGAAAGTGAGGTTTCATTTGGATCAGATTTTGGTCTTACGGGCTCTTGACCTTGATTTCTTTGTTCTTGTTTTTGTTCTCTTTCTTGTTCTTTTGCCTTCGCTTCTTCACTAGGACCACTACTGAACTCGTTTACAAATGCAAGTTGGGATTGTAATTTTTCAATCTTCTGTTGTATTCCTTTTACTTGGGATTTCAAATTTATAAACGCTGGGTTGTTTATTGGAAACCCAGAAGGCCCGACTCCGGTTGGTACGGTTAATTGAGTAACAGTGGTTAAAAAACTAGAGAGTATATTACACAACTCATTTAACCAATCCATAGTACGGTCGCCGAGAAGAATTGGTGATTTTGCGTTTATACCAAGATTTATTCGTTTTGATTCAGTTTCAACCACTTGTTTACCATCAATAGAAATTGCCTTTTCAGAGGAAAGACCTATACCTTCCTTTGAAAAAGCAATCAATTCTTGTTTCCGTGCATTGAAAACTAAACGGTCTGACGCAATTATAACTTGATTTCCACCAAACTGATTCTTTACATACAAATCAACACTCTTGTCTTTTATAGAAGGTGTGTATGTAGATGCTGGTGTGAATTTCACGGATTGACCAGATGTCATCCATATTGAAGCATCGTCTGTATCTGGGTTTTCAGCAATAAATTCGTTTTCTTTTGATTTACCGGCATTATTTCCATTTGAAATAACAAGTATTGGATTTCCAATACCACCCAATCCAGGTTTCCAATACGGTGGTATTGGATAATTTCGTCTCTCATCAATACTTGAAGCAAATCGAATCGATTGTCCCCATCTACCTTCAAGAATAATATCACCAGAATAAGGTTGAACGGGTCTTACATCAAGTCTCTCACCAAAAGTTGGATCTATTGTTGTTCCCGTTGCTTTATTTTTTGATGATTTAGTTACAACACCAACCTGAGAGTTTTCTCTTTTTTCTTTATTTTTTGAATCTGTTTTTGATAAAGTTTCAGATACACCAGGTAATCCGTTAAGATGAACCGAACTTTGTATTGATATAGGATTTGTGAAATAATACTCTTGACCGTTTCCAAGATAAGAGTTATATGCAGTTGGTCCTTTTAGGAGCAGTACAACTTCACCAGCTATTGGAATATTTTTTAAGTTAGCATCGAGTGCACGTGCTTGAATTGTGCTTATGGATGCCTGTGAGCCGAATGAACTTAGAATTTTACATTTTATTGTGTATAATTTTTCTTTATCTTTACCCGAAAAATCTACATCAACAACTTCGGCTGTTACTAGCTCATATTCCTGTCCGTTGAGTATCGTCTTTTGGGGGTTCATTTACTTTGATTTCCTCTACTGAATCACCGATTGATTTGATCTCTTTTAGAAGAGCATCCTTTTCTTCATCTGTTAAGAAAGAATTACCTTCTTCTCCCTTGTTTGAAACCATTCGTTGAACAACAGCAGCCATCTTTACAAGATGCTCATCATTCTTAACAGATACTTCCATATAGTCCTTGATAACAGGCACAAGAAGAGCAGCGTCACCTATGTTTGTGATAAGTGGCTTCAAATCAGCAATAAGAAGATTGATTTGTCTATCTTTCTTCTTTTGGTTATCGTAGATGTCTTTCAACAAATCCGAGAACTTTTTGCTTCCAAATATTTCTGTATCAAATCCCATATATTATAAATATCTAATCTTCAATAATGTCTTGTAAATCAAACCAACTCAAATTTGTAATATCGGCACCATCGGTGTATTCTTTGTATAATTTAAAGTAAATATACTTTACCCGATTTATTACGTTTGTAATGTTCTGTGTTTTAATTCCTGTTCTTTCTCGTATCAGAATATACAACGCTTTCTTATTATAATTTTCTATATTGTCACGCGTTCTGAATAGATAAAGAACAGAATCGGCAACTTGTATATCTTTGTTTTTTATAAAAATCAAAGGTAAATATTTTTCCATAACATCAACAAAAAGGTCAATAAAGTCCCTTTGTTCATCAATGAATTCTGTTCGCAGTTGCTCGTTTACGATATTTCTTTCAGAGTCAATAGATTCTATACTGTTTCTTTTTTTGTACTGATAGTAGTTCTTGTTATTTTCTGCAATCAGATAATTCTTTGCTACAATAGAAAAATAAGAAAAAGCTTTGAATCCGGTTGTTTCATCATACTTTCCAATTTTTTCATGTAAGAAAGCGATTACCTCATGTTTCACGTCTTCGTGAGGTACATCAAAGTTATAAAACTTAAATCGGTGAATCATAATTTCTGCCAGTTTATAAAAGGCAGGATGGATTCTTTTTGTGTAAATTATATTTTTTTCAATTTGGTCATCGCATTTGTTGTAAGCGATAATTGCATCTTCTGTTTCTTTTGTAAAATAAACATTTTGTTTACGTTTTACAGGAGCTGTACTCATTTAATCCTCCCGTTAAATTTTTTAGATACTTCTTCTTTTTCATCTTCGGATTCTTCCATTTCAAGATATAACGCAATATCATTTATTATCTTCTTCAACTCTTTGAAGAAATATCCAACTTCGTCATCAGATTCGAAAGAACCATTCTTATCTAATTGTTTTAGGTAAGACCTTTGACTCATCACCCTACTTCGCATTGCCATAATAAATGACTGATCTTCGGTTGCTGATTTTTCTAGATTAGAATAAAGTTCTTCTAAAACATCGTACTTCTTGTAAAGATTATAATTGATATAAACAGAAACAGAAAGAAGAATAAATAAAAATATAAGGGATAGAACCATTATTACCTCGAAAATTTTGGTTGAATGATGGTATCTATAATACCAAGTTCAATCGATTCTTCGGGTGAGAGATAATAATCTTTAAGGATTTTGTCTTTCCAAAACAAAGAATCTCGCTTAGAGTTAGATGTGATTATGTTAATCAAAATTTCTTCCAGCTTTTCCGTGTGTTGGACATTTGCCTTCATATCCGAAGACTTACCATAAATACCAGAGCTGATTTCGTGGAACATGATTGTACTATTCTTTGAAGCAACACGATTACCTGTTCCCGCGCAAAGAAGAAGGGCAGCAGCTGACATTGCACGTCCACGGCAAATTGTATTGACCTTGATATTTAGACTTTGCATAAAGTCAATCATACCAAGTGCCTCATAGACATCACCACCGTCTGAGTTGATTACCACGTTAATAGGGTCGTTCTTCTTTTCCTCACCCCTCATGTGGATTATTGCCTTAATTTTCAAGGTAAAGTCATAAAGAGTACCGTCAGCTATATCACCAAACAAATAAATGGTTGAACTTTCTACGTCAATCCCATAATCCATTTGAGCGAGTGCTTCTTTCCAACGAACGGGTAAATCTTCTGTTTGGTCTGCCTTTGTCTTGTTTGTCTTGATTTCATCAATCTCTTCTTCATACATATTTGCCATAACCATACTCCTTTTACTTTTTAGATTTTTTCTTTACAACACGTTTTTTGTATTCACTCACTATTTTGTCATCAAGTGAATCTTTCTTTTTTGTCTTTACCGAAGGTTTTTTTATCACCTCTTTTATTTCCGTTGGTGGTAATGTTCCGAATAATTTATCTTGAATCTCTCCCTTGTGATAAACATTTCCGTCTTTATCAACAAATTCTGCCATGAATTTCCAACCACGAGGATAACCGGTAGATTTCTTTTCTTCCGGTGGTGGCACCATCATGGCGGTACATTTCCAACAAAGACCATATTGAGAATTTTCATCAACTAAAACTTCTTCATAACATCTTATGCCCTTGAAGTATTTACTTTTTTGGTCATTATTTTGACATATTACATATTTCACGGTGTTATTCCACGACTATATTTTGGTCCTTCATCATAAAAAACTTTTTGCTCTTGTTGTTTTTTCACATTAACATCTTCTTTAATAGGAGATTCATTTAATATACTAACTTTTTCTGTATTTTTCAAACGTTTTGATTTTCTTTTTCTTGTTTCTGACTTTATTTTCTTTACATCAACAATATCACCAAGTGGAACTTCTTCCGTTGGTTCTTCTACAACAAGTTGAGGTTCCTCAAAAGTTTCCTCTACTTGTGGAATAATTACTACGTCCATTCCCTCATCGTACATACCCATTTCCTGTGCAATTTCAGTCAATTCATCAAGGACTACCGTTTGACCTTCAGTTGGGGTTGTTTGTGTAACTGAGTCTGTTATTTGATCATTTACCGGTGTTGGAAATGATTCGACTATATCTTCCAATTCATATTTCTTTTTTTCTTTGTCACTCAAATGATTTGCGGCAATTACCAAACTAACCGCGAGAGGGTCAAATACAATAACAAGAATAAGGATAAACCAATTGACTACATTGTCCATTGGAATACCTGTAATACGACTCAAATAAAGCAGTGGACCGAGTTCTGATGAGAATGTTTCGTTTGATACCGTCAGTTTTGTTGCATCAATCTTTGCGATAGAATCAGAAAGTGCAAATGATTTTTGTGTTAATTGGGACAGTTCTGTGTTCAGAGATTCTGTTGTTTTATCGACGGATGACATACTACGAGAAAGATTACCTGTTCCTCTTTTCTGTGTTAGTTGCTCTGTGTAAGCATTCTGTTGAGATACACGAATATTGTCAAGTGATTTCAAACGACCGTTCTTTTCTTCAATCAACTTGTCTATCTGTGCCTTTTGTTTAATGAACAATTCCTTCTTTTGGTCGAGAAGTATTATTTCATTCTGTGCCTTGTAAACAATCTTGGCGGTTTCTTGATATGAGTTTGTAAGATAACCATACACACCGATAGACGTTATCAACATTAGAACTACCGCCGCAGATAAAAGATACCCTTTGAAAAGAAGTCGTAGTGTTTTGAAGTGGTCATGGAGAAATGTAACTACAACAAGTTTGGAAAGTTCCAACATTGCTGCCATACCTAATATAGACCAAGAACCACCAGAAAATAATTTGGATATACCGAATATGGAATAATATCCAGAAAATACTGCTAGTCCAATTGCACAAAACCAAATAAGGTTTTTAAGATTGAATATCTTGTTGGTCATCTAGATACCTTACATTTCTTTTAGTTCTACCGTCTTTTTACCAGAATAAGTCGATACAATCTTATCACCTTCAACGGAAAGAGATTCGAGATATTTCTTAGCTTCGGCGTGTCCTTTATCCCAACCACTCATAACTTCAGCGTAAAAATCTTTGAGTGTATCAAATACAGGAGTTGATGGGTCATGAAATTCAAGAGTTTTACCGATATACATATACGACTGATTCATAACATTCGGTGGTAAAATCTTGAATTCATTTATCGTTGATTCTGTGATGATTCCTGCAAGCTTCTGAAGTCTTTCTTTTGTCATTGTATTGTCTCCAATTGTGTTTTACGATATTCAAGAAGTGCCAATTCTTTTGCTTTACACTCCAACATAATATCTATGTTATAACCATAATTATTGATTTCTTCCAAAATATAGTCAGCATGGGCTTGTGGCTTATCCTTTGGATTACCCGTCTCCTTTGGTTTGGAAGATGAGTAGTGGGTAACAGGGACGATACCGTCAGGCCATGTTGACATAGCAAGTTCGAGTGCTTCCTGTTCAGAAAGACCACCCGTATTAAATGTGTGATGATGATAATCGAACACAATCGGAATACCAATACGTTCATGGATATACATCAAGTCCTTGACACTATACATACTAGCTTTGTCATCGTTTTCAATTGTGAGACGTTTCTTGACTGAATCTGACAATCTGTCATAGTTCTGACAGAATCGCTCCATAGATGCAATCTTGTCACCGTATGTACCGTTACAATGAATGTTGATTTTATTGTACGGCGATAATTCTGCACCCAACAAATCCATAACCTTACCATGTAGTTCGAGGTCGGTGATTGTGTTTTGAACTACCTTTTCGTTTGGTGAACAGAGAACGTTAAAAGGGCCAGGATGACACCCTAAACGAACGCCATGGGACTTTGCATAGTCACCAGTACGTTTCATCACCTCTGCAATTTCCGTGATGTTAGGAAGGTTTTCTATCCCGTATTCGGATGCCCACGGAAACATATCAGATGAGATACGGAAGAGTTTGATGTTATTCTCTACGTTCCACTTGATGATAGTTTCCAAGTCCTTTACGTTTTGGAGCCCTAACTCAGCGGCATAATTGATACCACGTTGGAGAAATGTTTTCTTTATCATAGACCTATTGGTGGTAATTTTCTTCTTACCAAGAGTCATATTGATACAGGCATAACCGAGATTCATAACAATCCTATGTGAATAAGTGAGATACAATATAAGCAAAAAAACAATGGGAAACAAGAAAAATCTTGTCTCCCATTTAAATTTTATAACAATATCAAATTATTGTTGTGTCTTTGGCTTACGAGGCTTTGGACGATTCTTTTTTTCAGAAGAAGAAAATTCAGCACGTGCATCTTGTCTTTGCTTCTTTTGATTTGAAGACTTTTTACCACCGTTTCCATTCTTGTTTGGTTTTGGATTTTTCTTTTTAGAAAGAGCTTCTTCAACTGTTGGTGTTAGATTAACATCAGCAGAATTTCCGCGCCATTCATTATTTGGATCTGTGTAAGTAATCGTTGATTCAATTGTAACTTCGGTATTCGAGGTCGGTTCAACGTGATTTCTGAGTGCACTGATCACTGCATTCTTATCGTAAATTTGTTCCGATAAATTTTTAATTTGACGTTTATTGTAAAACCAAAACGCAAATCCTGCACAAGCAACTGCGATAAAAATTGTAAGTAAAGTAAGCATAACGATTCCCGTTAGTTAAAAAATAAATAGATTATAAATCAATCTCATAATAATCTCCGTGTTTTTTCTTTCTTCGATTGATGCGTTTCTTTGTTTCCTTTGATGAATAAAAATCTGCACGAAGTGGATGAGTTCTATTAAAATTTTGAGTCATCTTCAAACTCAAATCAGCAAGTTCCCAAGCACGGTGTGGGTCTTTTGTTGGAGGAAGTAAGTGTTCTTCCATAAGATTCACACCATTCACATCAATATACAAATTTTTTTCAGAATCAAAAAGCATTTTTGCAGTTGGTGCTTTTTTTAATACTTTTTTCATAATTTTTTCGGTATCGGTCATAACGATTTCTTCTCTCTGATTATTGTATGATATTTATTTCGTATAGTCGTAATGTTTGTTTGAATTACTTTACATTTTTCAAATTCATCTTTTTCAAGAAAGTAGATATACATATCATACAATTCATCTAATTTCTGAAAATCTGTCATCGAAGTCATGTCAATAAAGTAATTCGGATTTGTTTCCAGCATTTCCCAATTGAATTGAAGGGTTTCCTCGTAAAACTTTTTTACGTCCCCCATTCGATGGCACCCGAAGTAATTGGAAAATTCTGTGTAAAGATGTCTCGAATTCCGTTTGCTATATCACGATGTTCTTTTTGTGTATAATCAGCTGTTCTCAATTCAAGATAATGAATCCAAGAACGAACAGACCCCTTCATATACATCGTTGTTTCCGTTGCAAGTGGAAGTACA
>Ga0315902_10007882_pt1 | contig 14484 bp, 15 predicted proteins | sample LakEriMetagenome_9_FD_203523 | JGI IMG/M metagenome (GOLD analysis project Ga0315902, IMG submission 203523) | Freshwater fungal communities from buoy surface, Lake Erie, Ohio, United States - Buoy 12 MA117 | ecosystem: Environmental > Aquatic > Freshwater > Lake > Lake biofilm | place: USA... | reverse complement strand
CGTTCACCATTACAAATACCTTTATGTAAGGTGATTTCGGAATGAAGGCGTTATTATATGTCAAAGTAAAATGATATTGATATCTACCAGTGTTATTTCTGGTATGTTGAATTATTACATTCTCTTGTGACCTTGGCATTTGGGCTACTAATAATAGCCTATATTATTTACAACAACGGTCGCCAAGTCTAGACATATACGCAAAATTTGAAAAACTTAGTTTAGGAATATTATAATTCGTCGTAATAGTAGCGTAAGGCGGAGGACAACAAGGGCTGCAACAAGGACTACAACAAGATGAAAACGTTGTTGAAGATACTGCAATAGGCTGGAGCGTAGCAAGCCCAGAGATTTCACAGCTACAACAATTAGATTTACCACTACACATATTAAATACCTCTCACAATATGACATCTAAGCATTTTGAATAAATTGTATCCCTTCCAAAGATCTTGTATATCAGCAGGAAACTCTATCAGTTCAACATTGACCTTAAGTTTTTTAAATGCTAATTCAACTTTGTCAATAGCTTCTTTGTATTCAACATGATCATCACTGTCATGTTTTTTATCTAAATTTTCCAGAGCTAAATAACACTCTTTCATTTCCCAACAACAATTCAAACATTCATAATCATCCGCCCATTCAGCCACAGTAAATAATTTCAGCATTTCGTAATCAGAAAATGCGGGCATTTGCATGAATGGGGACGCCGCTAAACCATGAGCGATATTATAATTCTCTGCGGCTTCTAGCTTATACGGGTTCGTCCACGGCAAACGCTCAGGATTGTGAAAAGTTTCTGCCTTCGATGCCCTAGATGAATAACCCCATGGATTAATATTCGTTTTAGGACTTGCTTGATATTTATCATGAAGCGACCTTATTGTATTTTCAATAAAAGTACAAATATCGTTGCACTTTATTTTTAATGAATGGAATGCCGCAATAGGATCAAAATTATCAATTCTCGTAATTGGCATAATATTGCTTAATGGCTGTCTTAAAGATTCATCCATTCGTTTTTTTAATCTTATGAAAGCTTTGAGATTTAAACAGGCTTGTGCAAACTTAAAACAGTAATCCAATTTGTGCGATGTTTTGTGGTCAAATAAATGCGACATATTAACTCCTCTTCTGTAGCAATTGGATTAATGACTCGCATGAACTTTTTTGATCTGGGGTCATTTGCGCTCCGTTCGTCGCAAGTTGATTTTGCAAGTGCTGAATGCCATCATTTCTATCGGCGAGACTCAAGCTCTCTATAAATTTTTGACGTGCCTGCTGATCATTTGCGACCCTTTTAGCAAATGCAATTTTATCAATTTTCTCCATAATACATTATTTACAACAATCCGAGAAATATTTATCATGTTCTCGACGTAAATGCACCAGCTAAATTGTATTTGCGTCTAAAATATTGTAGCAGTGTATCTACGTCATCATTAACTAATAATATAATAATGAGGTAATATGCAAAGTTCAATTATGCCTACTTTCCCAGTCACTCCAGCGGGTAGCAATGGACATGGCGACATCTTTGGTTACATGCTTTTGTTGCTTTTATTCGGCGAACGTGGTCGTTGGGGTACTGTTGGTACTGATGGTACTGGTGTTGTAACTCCTACACTTTTCTTGGAAGGATTAAGCGGAATTTCTAGTAGCTTGAACGAAATGGCATTGTCTAACCAATCTAGTTTCGCAGATCTTAATAATTCTATACGTAACACTTCTGACTACTTGTCTACTAGTATGGGAATTGGTTTCAACAACATGGGCGAAAAAATTGGCACAGTTGGTGATAAAGTTACTGCAGGTAACTTCGCAATTGCTCAAGAATTGTGCAAAGGATTTTGTGCAGCCGAAAAAACTACATTGGGCGTCGGTGCTTCTATCAGTAAAGATTTAAACTGCGTCGACAGAAACCTTAGCAACATGATCACTAACAGTGCATTTGCTAACCAATCTGGTTTCAGTGCTGTTACATACAACTTGCAATCTGGGTTTGATAAATTAGCTGGTCAAGCTTCTGCTTATCATTGTGAACAAATTCAAGCTACTAAAGATGGCACTAATGCTATCATTAATAAATTGGACAGTATGAAAGCCGCTGAACAAGCTGCTACTATTGCTAAATTAGAAGCTGACTTGCGTGACAAAGCTAATAGAGACGCTTTTATTGAAATTAACAACAGGCAAATCGCTATTGGTAATAATGTGAATTCTAATAATTCCATAATTACATTATTAAGCGAATTAGGAGGGCATATCAAAGATCTAACTACTTTTGTTAAAAAGAGCTAATCGAAATAGCCATAAATTAAAGAGGCGATTACATATATCTTTTTTTTTCCTAGGATTACAGCAGATATTGATAATCGCTCTCATAGCGTATATATTCACCGTCTAGTTACATAGCATGTTGGATAATATTACTGTTGTATATTATCCTCATGTTCATCTTTATAGTTCACTACTTAACAAACGCTCCCGGTTCGAGACCTTCAATATACCTAAATCCTCGCTCTTTAGCCTTTCTTTTCTCTTGTTCAAATAATGCGTACGCTGCTGGGTCAATAGCCGCAAAAGCTTGATCCATAAATAAACGTTGCATCAATAGTTGACCAGCAAAATAATAATCAGATTCTGGTAACGAATAACGTAATAACTGAAATGCTTTTTTTGCATCATGTTTGTACGAATACTGATAGGCTGCAGCGGCAAGTTTAGTTGCATCTGCTACCAATTTACCAGTTCCTTTACCAAGTGCTGATTGGGTTATTTCATGCCCTAGAATTTCATCGATGCCGCCACCGTGCCATGAGTGATCAGCTAGAAATGTTTTTGGTATATCCGACAAAAATGGTATACCCATATATGAACTAATTTCAATAGCCCATGTCTTAGGATCATCAGGTATTTTACCTTTAACACCATTACGATAAGCTGTTAAGACTGTTCCAGTTGCAAACTTCTGCATCATGTACGATGTCATTCGTGTCATTATGTCCCCTCTAGTACGGAAGTCTAGATTTTCCATAGCGTTAAATGCTTCTTTAAATGCCCATCCTTGGAATGCTGTAAAGTTCCTGATAAATGTAGCCCATACATCATTTTTTCTTTTTCCATAGCTTCCCAAGAAACCACCCGTACTACTTGGGGAAGCTTCTAGTACAGCTCTTGAAATATGCTTTTCTCTTGCAAATAACATTCGTTTTAATACATTCTTAAGTTCTGGTGATATGCCTTCTTGTTTCATTGCGTCTATACTGGAGAAGTTAAAATGTCTTATATCCGCCATGTCTGCATCGGCTGCGAAAGGATGTTCGGCTTTTAACACAGATTCTCTACTATTAAGCAATATGTTCCAGTCGCCATCTGTTACGCCCCAGCGTCTTAATGATTCCTTAAGAGTTGGGTTAAGGTCTTGCCAGTTTGTTTTATCATATAAAAGCCAACCTATTTCACCATCGAACTGACGTGCAACGATACTCTTGTTACGGTTATGAAAGAAGTCAGTCGTGTTAAGAATTTGTTGATATTTGGCATATGTATCCAAAGCAGCTTTGGAATTTTTTAAGAACTTGCCCGATTTATCCGTCAACTGTTCAACATGCAGGTTCGGAAAAATAGAAGATTCCAATTGATAGATTGCTCCAAGTTGCGCAAGCTCCCGCTTATCAGGCGATAATTTTAAATAATCAGTGAGGCTACCAGCAAGACGCTTATATGAATTACCAGTAAGCAATCTACTTGTTTCAAATGATGCAGCTATCGGAGTTTCAACCATTGGGTAAGCCGATGCGTTCTTTAATGCTTGTGCAATACCAAGATTGTTTATACTGTTGCTCCATAAAGATAGATCCCCAGCAACACCAACATATTTAGAAGCTCCTGTAACAGAGAAGTGGAAGTTAATCATATTCTCCAATAACTTGCTTTGTATCCACCAGCTTGCACGTTGTGGAATGTTGCTAAGACTGCCTATAGATGCAAGTGTTTCATTTTTTTCAGCAAGCACATGATTGGTCAGTTCTTTGATCATATTGAAAGGTTTTGCCCCAAACATACTAAGCATTGCATTTTTAGAAGCTCTACCATTTATCTTCATGGCTTCAGATTCTAATACATTTTTACCATGTCCGTATTTATTTTGGTACATCTTCCATGAATCGTAATCCTTGAACTCAAGCACTCTCATTTCAGACGACCCAATACCTGAAATAGTATTACTCTCAATCATTCCGTACTCTTCAATGATGTTCTCTCTGATTGCTTTTAATACCTCGGTTATATGTTTCTCTTTGTCAGCGTCTGAAGTGAATGTTAATGGATTGCCTTCCCTATCCAACCAGATTTTGGATTTTTCAGGATCTATACTGTTACGCATATCTGTAACCCATTCTTCTTCTGTGAAAGCTAACAATTTATTAGCTTGATGTGATTGTGCAATATGTCCTTTTCTGTAATGCTGCAAATATCCACGTTGGGCAGAATCTAAGATCATTTCTACATTGGTTTTCTTTATATTAGATACAAGCTTAGCTATTTCTGGTGGAATTGTTTCAGGCAGCGGTGTTTCTTTTACAACGTGGTCATACACCGCTCTATTGATATCATCCTTTTGCAGCAACTTGCTTAATTGATTAATGCTGTAAACATCAAATTCTGTACCTTTAGATGGTATCATTCCATCCATCATTTGCCCGAGAAACCAAACATTTTGAAGTGCGTGCTTGTTTGCATCCATCACACTAAACATATTGATCAAAAATCGTAGTTTTTGTCCGATGGTTTCTTTGCTATCAAGAATAGATTTATACGTGCTAATTAAGAACTCATTAATATCGTCCTCAGACTTAAGAGGTTTCATCTTATTAAATTCTGCCTGCCCAGATTCTTTAAATACTACTTGGAATAATCCAGCATCGTGCAGCCTAGTAATATCAAAGATTTCTCCATTGGCTATTAAAGATTCTGCAACACTGTTGCGTAATTGTTGATTGGATTCTTTTAATTGTTTCCGCTCTTCCGCTTTAGCCGATGTTTCCGCTTCGTATTCTTTGATCGATGCTTTTAATGCATCATATTCCTGTTTTTTTTGATTGATCATTTCCTCATATGTCATAGCTTCTGCGGCTTCCGCTTGATTCAATTCTTGTAATGCCGCTTGATATTCCTGTTCTAACTGCACCTTTTGATTGTTTAAATTCTCAATCTGTTGTTCCAATTGCTGCACTTGTTCAGAATTTTGTTCAGTAGCGTCCTTCAATTGAACTTTTAAATCAACAATTTCCTCATCAATCTGCTTCATCATCATTTTATTGTCAGTCTCTGCAGATGTTTTCAATTCTTCAATTGCTCCTTTTCGCTCTTTGGATACAGATTTTGCAGCTTTCATTTCATTCCGCTTGTCTTTCAATGTTTTCTTTATTCCTTCAATAGCTATCTTTTGTTCTTCTTTTGATAGAGCTGCTTCAAGCACTTGTTTTGATTCGGTAGACAAGCCGTTTTTAATAGCTTCTATGGCATTCTTTTTGTCTGTCTCTAGTTTCTCCGCGTCTGCTTTTAGTTTTCGTAATGCACTTGTCTTTGTGGCTTCTAGATTGCCTTTTTGCGTAGCTTCTTCCAATCGCCCAGCTTTTGTTTTTAATGCTTTGCTTTTCTGTTCAAAGGCTTCGGCGGTCTCTTTGATTTGTTTCTGAGCTTCTACAATTTCTTTTGGCAGTTCTGCGGCTTTTGGTAATGCATTATATGGATCTTCAACTATAGGTTTCTTGTAATTAGAATCTGTTACGCTTTGTTCATTCATGTTAGCTAACTTAGGCTCTGCTCTTGCTGTATTAACTGTGCTTGCTATTTCTTCTTGCTTAATTCCAAGTTCTTTTCTGCGTGCTTCCCCATGCTCCCAGCCTCTGTTGTGCTGAATGGCGGCATCTTCTTTCGTATGCCAACCATTCCAAGTGTCCATAAATACTTTTGCGGTATGCTGTACTTTGTTTGCTCCTTTCAATGCACCTAAAACAGCCCATCTACCGAGATATCCCAACCCCCAAAATCCAGCACCAGCAGCACCGCCCAATGCGAATGATTCAGCATAAGCAGGCTCTGACTCATCTCCTTCCTTATGAGCCAGTGCTTCATGTGTAACAGCTGTCACGCCCCCTGCCAATACCTCACGTGAAAATTGACTGCCTAATTTTGCACTTGCAGAATATAAAAGCTTTTGACTAGTAGCTAAGCCAGCGGCTTTACCAGCCCATGCAATACCACCAATTAATTTACTGGCTGAACCAAACACAAGAACATCCAATGCAAAATCTAACGGCTGATATATCATTTGCCCTACAATTGATTGTGCAACAAATTCTTCTGCTTCATATAATGGACGACTGCCAAGCCATTGTTTTTCATTAGCAAGCCTTGCGTCAACTTCGTTAGCCCATTTCATTTCGGCGGCTGCTTCAGGGTCTAATAACTCATTGGTTGAATTATAAAAGATCGTATGATTTGAATATTTCTGTTTTATAAGAGCAGCTTTTAAAATATTAGTGGCAGTTGGATCGGTAGACCCTGTTCCCATTCTCTCAGGTTCATATTCTATTTCTTCATATTGAGTTAAATTCTGCGTTGTGCTTCTAGGGTCACCTACCGTACCGAATTCTGTTTCAACTCTGTATTTTTCATCTCCAATTGTTACCTCTGGATTCATTACGTCGTATAATTTTTTGTAAAAACTTTCTGATTTTTGTGGTTCCAATGAGGTGGTAATTTCTTGCTTATACTGACTGTATTGATCATCACTCATGTCCGATATCGGCATGTCAGTAACTGGCATTATAGAAAATGATTGAGTATCTTCAATAACATCTTCTTCTGAAACTTTGACTCTGCGATTATAGCGAGAATCTTGATTTATCATAATATAAGCTATTAATATTTAAGTATGTTCAGACTTCTTTTGAGGGCTATAATGGATTCAGCGTATCCATTATTTACAAAATCTATCTCAACGGGCGTTAGTCTTATAATAGATAATGAAATGTTTTTCAAGAATTTGAAATATATACTCATTAGATATATAACGTTATCTTCAAGTCCTTCAAGTTCATCATACACATAAGTTATTGTAGAACCTCCCATTTTATATATTTTGTCACCATCTTCATCAATTTTCGAGTCTATTGGTAATGGACTGTCCCAAGTTATAAAATTACTTGGAGCATAATAATAACCTTCAATATCACTTTCCGCTAATTCATCTAATGTAATGCGTCTTATACAAAATTCTGATTTATAAGTTGTATATATTTCCTTCCGTGCTAAATTGAAAAACATATCAAATTGTTCTTGATATACATTGTATAAGTCTGCTTTATTTAACATGAACAAAGCATTTTCTATATACTTTTGTAAAGAACTTGTGTTACCGATTTCATCCGTGTCAACTTCGGATACAGCATCAACTAATTCATCATCGATTGTGTTATTCATATATTAAACATTAAGGAGTTGGGTGATTGTTCATATAAAGTTTCTGTATAATAAATTTAGTTACTGCAGCTGAAGAAGTGCGACAAACAGAACCCACAGCATAAGGTTGATAAATCCTCCCAATAAATGGAATAGCACCACTAGAGTTATTATACTGTTCAACAGTTTCTGTATACAATCCAATTGTTGCAGCTGCTTCTAAAGATATCTGCAATGATTCAGCCAATGCTACAGTAGCCGAATCTAATTTTTGACGCATGAAACCAAAATGAATAGCTTTAGGCGTTACCAACAGTCCAGCTGGGTAAGCTGTGTATGTAGAAAAATCATTCAAATATTGATAAATAATACTCACAAATGTAATACCACCAGCTGTAAAAGATCTATTATTATGCACTTTTAAATCTGTTGCTGTTTCCACTGCTACTTTTAAAATATCACGGTATAACGGATCAGAACAAAGAAAATAATTATTATCATTAGGTGATAATGCCGATGTAGCACCAGAAGCATTCGCATTCTGCATGATACGTTTTGTGATAGAATCGTAAATGCCTCTAAATTTTTCTTGTGGTGTTTTAGTATCATCTGTAAAATTTACTGTAATAGTCTCAGTACCATGATAGGTAGGTTCATTTTCTAGATCAATCTTAGTGTAAGGAGTACTATTAAATTTTTTCGCAGTTTCATCCCACTGGAATCTTGTCACGTAATCTGACCCCATTATTTTTAAATATAATTGAGCATCTAACGCTTCAATCGCTCTTTCAGCATCTGAAACGGTATGCATTTTGACCATTTGAAAATATTCATCTGAGTCAAAAGCTGCACTCCCTGGGAAAACATAAGAACATTTGCCAGAAGTCGTTTTTATGCTCACAAGTCCAGATTGTTCAATCCATATCGCCTGATCCAGACCAATAGGTTGTGTTTTTTCACTCATAAGATATGTTGATTCTTTTTCATTGGCTGTATATTGAACTTGGGCGTAAGGACCGGCCCCTACTTTTTGAGTTACTTGACGATAACATTTTAACATTCCTCCTTCTGCAGGATAATAAGACACGTTTCTACCATCTTGAGCCAAGCCGCATTGTATAAAAATACTAGAATACTCACGCTTTGCAAGTTCAAGACTTAAAAGAGCCTCATAGTTTACTAATTCATATGCCATTCATTTCCTCCTTGTATTTACAAATAATTCATAAATTCTTGCACTCTATATTTATATTCTTGTGATTTGCGAGTTCTAGCACCAGTAGATTTTAATCCACTAAGTGCCTCACTTCCTGTTAAAGCTTGCTGAGCTTGATTGTACATTTCTTCCATTTGATCTAACTGTGCAGTACGCATTTTCTTGCGTTGTTTTGCTTCAGAAAATAAACCAAATCCCATATTAGCAACATGTGGAATCATCTGACTCACCATTGAAGCAAAAAAATCTACCATACGTTATACTGCTTTTAATAAATAGACTTTTGGTCTTTTTTTCTAATCGTTTCAACTTCCCCATTTGTATGAGTAAATTCCGCTTTTCCATTTGGAGAAAGTTTATCTACAACTTGACCCATTGTTTTAAGTTGTGATTCACTAATTGCCATTTGCCCGCTTTCTCTTTCTGATGCACTAAAAGAAATATTTGAGGATAGCATATCTAGAATTACAGGGGCATCCGTACTTAAGTGCGCCCACGCAGGTACAGCAGTAGCAAGACCGCGCATTGTCATAAGTTGACCACGTGAAGCGGTGCTAGTAGATGTAGCAATTCTTTCCATAATTAATTGCAAAATATTACCGCCAAACTGCTTTTGTTTGCCCAATTGCAGTTGTGATTTAATTTGAGATTCGTTAACACCAAACATTGCTTGTGCACCTACAGGATCAGTTTTCGCCATCTCTGCAGCAAGTTGACTGTATGTATATTTATCAAGAGGATTCCCAAGAATATCAGTAACTGGAGCATCAAAAGTACAGACAGAATACTTGTATTGCTTTCTTTTAAAAAAGACTCCACTGTAAACACCAAGAATGCTATACTCTGGGTTGTATGTATTAACAAATCTAATATTATCGAATGAAAATGTATGACTAGATACCAATGAACCATCACCATGAACTGAACCTTGAAAAGTTTCAATGTATTTTTTCAGGTACGAGAAAAATCTAAAATATTGCTCGTATAGGCTATGATAAGCCAATATGTAAGGCACTGAACTTTTATCAAGTAAATTATTATCATTAGCAAACCTAATCAATTCCGCATACAAATCAGTTGCGTAATCCCACATAGTAGCAGCAGTAGCATCTTTTAAAGGTATAGCATGCTCCTTACGGGCTAATTCAAAAGATGTACTACTACCACTGCCATCTTGATACATCTTAACACTCACTTTTGTGATTGATGGATTTCTACCACTTTCACACATCATTGAATTTTCAAGAGTCTGTTCTATACCACGCACTGCCGCTGCTTTCAGGTTTAATATGACATTCTTATAATACAGGTCTACTTTGCGTTGTTCAGATTGAAATTGTTCAGGGTATGCAGCAGACATCACAGGAAATTTATTCGTTGTATCTTTTACTTCAACTTGAACATGTCTAGCAACATTCATTGCTGCTTGCATTGGGGTAGCAGACACATCGCCAGAAGGATTACCGTATTCTGCAAATCCAAAATTGAACCTCGCAGGTGCCATTTGCTCGACTACTTCAGTCGCTTTGTGTTGCATTAGATTATCGCCATCGATAATACCAGTTTCGAAAAATTTGCTCGAAGGCATTTCTCCATAAATTGCTATCTTATCGGAAAGCGTTGCACCACCGAATAAATATTCCTGAATACTGTACATAATAAACTTATATTTTCAACTATAGTTATAGTAAATCAAATTTCACACAAAGCAATTGTCTAACAGTGTAATTTCTCAATTAATCTTTCCATATCTTGCTTTATTGCTCTAAGTATATTAAGTATACAATATACGCAATATATATTGCTTTATTTTAAAATATAAAGTATAATGGACAATCAATTATTAATTACTGAGGTTGAATATGATTACAACTACGATTGTAAATGGAGCGTTAATACTTTTTAATGTAATCACTATAATATATACGAATTATAATTACGAAAAAACAATACAACAAATAGAAGATAGAATAGAAGATAGAATAGAAGATAGAGCGATTCAGGGTTGTTATGATAGACTTCTTGCGCTAAGAGCAAGCGGATCAATTGGAGCAGCTGGCAACGGTGGTAAATTAAAGAAGGAAATAAGGAAAGATCAAAATGTCGAGATAATTGAAAAGAATGGGGCAGATAATGAACAATGAAAGACGACGTTTTGAAGTTGGGCAATCTTGGCAATCTTGGGATGGTTTTGTCATAATTTTTTGGACAACTTTTATAGTATTGATATTCATAAATCTACTTGCATGTACACTTATATACAGTGATAAAGAGGAATTAGAAAATTTGAAAAAAGAACTTGCAGAAACTCGCATAGAATATGACACAAGAATAAAAGAAATATTATTAAATCGATATTTAGTCCCACCAAAAGAATCGGAACAATAAAATTGTGACAAACCGACCTTATCAGTTTTTTATTGAAATAAATCGGCGAGATTACAGATTATTTCGTATGAGAAAAGTGGTAAAAAGTAAAACACCCAATGATCTGGAGCAAATCCAGCCATCGTACTCATATAGACAAATACGATCATCGTATATTACAGATGTGAGTCTGTACTTAACATGAAGCTGAAGCCTAGACCAAAGAATTTATCAATTATTGTATAAACATTATCGGTTTTTTTCGGCGCTACATACCTATCATTCTCGGTCATATGTTCATATGCTTGTTTTATAGCTTCACTCGCAAGAACGTCAGGCGTAGGTAAAAAATAAGTCTCAAAAGAAGAGCTTTCAAATGCGTCTATCATTTTAATCTCACTAATAAAAACAGAATAATAACATGATTGATGTTTTATGTCAAAAGCTATTCGTTATCTTTTTTATTCACATTTATAACTATATTAGAATTCACAACATTCACAGAATTCATATATTGTTTACTAGATGTATATTTATCAAAAAATTTTATGATGTGATCATATATTGAATAACACATGATACAAACGTTATCTACTTTACTATCTTTGTACAAAGTAAGTTTATTGAGATAGAATATATTGATTTCTGTTTTTTCTGTTTGTACGCGTTTTGCTTCCCGTTCTAAATGAATATCTATTAATTGTTGAAAATTTTCTTTAGCTTCTTCTAATGTAGTATGATACGCAAGAGCATTCGCTTCAGCGTCTGCTCTTGGTGATTCTGCAGAGAAGCCCTCAGGTATCAGCAAACGAGTTACAATGTACACCTCTAGCTGAATAGTTCCCGATGTAATTTGATCAATTTGCATTATTACAAGCTTCTACAATCTTATCAAATGCCACGATTTTTTTTTCTTTGGCTAGCTGCTTTTCTTTGGCTAGCATTTTAAGCAACACAGATTTTAAATCGGATTCCGACTCTGGCATATTTTCAATCCATGAGTACAACAATTGACGCACTACGTCAGATTGATTTAAGCTATATGCACTAACAAGCAAATTAATACACGCATGATCTGCGCGATAAACCTGTACAATTGTAGTCAAATCCCTTCTATTAGGGGCATTATCAGCTTTTTTTGGTCTTGCCATAAAATACCATTTTAATTTTAAAACATTATACGATGTATATTATATATATACAATAACAAAAATTATTCTTCATAAATAGAAAATTGAATTTCAGATATATCAATGCTTTTGCCTTTTAATGTATAAGCAAAAAAATATTGTGTTTTCATTTTATCAATTTTTTCTTGAATTTTAGATGTATCATGATTGCAAAACCACATTAACATTTTTGTTATCATCAATCTAAATATAGTAGAACGTATGTGCAATCTGCTCCATAGAGTTTTATGACCCACATGCTTGCAATTAATTCGCATTGTAGAACTTAACGGAAAATTGCCAGCATTCCGAAGTTGTATTTCATCCACTGCAAGTACCTCATAATCTTTCCAAGTGGTTTTTACACGCCACATGAAATAACCCTTAATACCATAATTAGGATGATTTATATAAGTTTGATAATGAAAAGACATACATGAAACCATAAATAGATATAATTTATATTATGGCATATATTTTTTATGTCAACATAGTTTTATGTGTATTTTGCATTTTTATACAAACATTCTTTTTCAAGTATTTGTAATAATGATAATTGTTTTATAGTGAAATATTTTTCACCTTTGTGTGCAAAATGATAATCTACCAGCCCGAGCATGGATTTCAGGCAGCCAGTCATATATTGCCAAAGACTACGGGACAGGTCGGCAAGCTTTACACCTTTTAATGCTCTAAATACTTCTTGCTTAAAAGTCTCATAGGATAGCCTAGAATGTATATACTCGCCTAGCCGCCACGATTCATAGGACTCAGTAAGTTTATGATATTTTACCCAGTAATTTTTCTCTTCTACAGGGATTCGTATCGTACACTTCCTCAAGAGATACTGCGAAGCAGTGTATAAGCAATGATTGTAATGCCACGAAGTGATAGACTCTTTATCTTTTAATATCCTTGGTCTACCTCTTCCTTGATTTGATAAAAATCTATTTCTCATTTGCAATATTAAATCATGAAATGAGGCTAAAAACGGTAATCTCTTTTCTAATACACTTTTCGGTCTTTTCGATAAGTAACATTCTTTCAAGATTGATGGCAATGTATGAAGTAATACATATGACAGTTGCATATCTTTCTGTGCAATTTGGTAAGATTTAATAGAAGAATAATTACATTTCTTAGAACTAGTCAGTTTTTTTATTAGATTTGTTTTTTCTATCTTATGTGTGTTCAGATGGAAATATCTAGTTATATAGGTATTATATAATATGTGGTTATTTTTTATGAACACCAATTTATCGGTATTTTGAGGTTTTTCAGAAATAGTTTTTGACATTGAATCCGTGGAACAAATTGTTTCACGCATATGATCAAAAGTATTGAACGCATGTTTCGGCTTCGCAAATGTTCCTTCTTTTTTCATCCTGCGTTGTTTGATCTTTTCAAATAGGAATGGATATAATTGTCGCCTGCGTTTATTGATTACATCACTTTTGCTAAATTGATAATTCTTTCTTATAAGCGAAAGAACATGTTCTTTGCATGCGTGTTGACATTCTAGGCTATCTAAAATTAATTCAGATAAGAATAAAGAATCTGCAATTGAAATATTTGAAATATATAGTTGATTTTCGTTTTTATTATTCATATAGTATTCATACAGGATATAATGTTCATACAGGATATAATGTTCATACAGGATATAATGTTCATGCAGGTAGTATTCATATAGGATATAAAGTTCATATAGGATATAAAGTTCATATAGGATTTAATGTTCATATAGGATTTAATGTATTATAACTAAACATTGTAGAGATAATGTTTGTCTATTTCATGATCTCTAACATATGGATATTAGTCCAAGATTTGATAAAATCAATCGGAGTAGCAATTATTTGTTTTATTCTATTGTTTTACCAAAACGGTTGTGAAGGGGGTTAAGTGAACCTTTTAACCCCCCTAAACTTCTTTTTTTACCTCCCTATGAATTTATTCGTGTATATAATTTGGATTGTTTGCGATATTGTTCGCCATTTCATCTCTTTCGCTACTGCTCTCATCATAGACGGCATCGCTTATATACTTTTGATTACGTTCTGTACACTGACTTTTTGTTATGACACTCACCATGCTATAGTCAGATTCCTCATCATCAACAGTCGCGACAGCAGTTACGCTTTCCGTTACCTCGCTGCAGACCTCAAAAAAAACACTCATTACTTCATCATTGGGTTGTGTGCTTATAAACCCAGATTCTTTGTAAAATGCAGTACGCTTCTCTTCAATATCAGCAAA